>Ga0210124_1000310_pt1 | contig 26127 bp, 16 predicted proteins | sample Muzzi_PWC_D2_FD_185554 | JGI IMG/M metagenome (GOLD analysis project Ga0210124, IMG submission 185554) | Wetland microbial communities from San Francisco Bay, California, USA, that impact long-term carbon sequestration - Muzzi_PWC_D2 (SPAdes) | ecosystem: Environmental > Aquatic > Marine >... | reverse complement strand
TCTGCCTCCTGGGCGATCTTGTCCGCGGTCAGGGCGGCACGAGGGATCTCGATCATGGTGCCGATCAGGTACTCGAACCGCACCCCCTCGCGCTCCATCACCCGCTCCGCCACCGCCGCCACCCGCTGCTTCAGATAGGTGAACTCGGTGGTGATCCCCACCAGGGGAATCATGATCTCGGGCGTGATCTCCGTCCCCTCCTTGCGGATGATCGCCGCGGCGGCGCAGATCGCCTCCGCCTGCATCTCGTAGATCTCGGGGAAGGAGATGCCGAGGCGGCAACCGCGGTGGCCGAGCATGGGATTGATCTCGTGCAGCCGGTTGACCTTGGCGAGCAGCGTCTCCCGCTCCTTGAGCACGGCCGCGTCGCCGTGGGTGGCGCGCAGGACGGCGATCTCCTCGATCAGCCCCTCGCGCGACGGCAGGAACTCGTGCAACGGCGGATCGAGCAGGCGGATGGTGACCGGCCGTGACCCCATGGCGCGGAACAGGCCGAGGAAGTCGTCGCGCTGGAACGGCAGCAGCTTGGCCAGGGCCACCCGCCGTGCGGCCTCGTCCTCCGCCAGGATCATCTCCTGCACCACCGGCAGCCGCTCTTCGCCGAAGAACATGTGCTCCGTGCGACACAGGCCAATGCCCTCCGCCCCGAACGACACGGCATTGCGCGCATCCTCCGGGGTATCGGCATTGGTGCGCACCTTCAGGGTGCGGAACTCGTCCGCCCACTTCATCAGCTTCTCGAAGTCGCCGGACAGCTCCGGCACGATGAGCTTGGCGGCCCCGGCGATCACTTCGCCGGTGGAGCCGTTGAGGCTGATGGTCTCGAACTCCTTGATCACCCAGCCACCCACGGTGAAGCGCCGGTTCTCGGCATCGACGGAGATCGCCGAACAGCCCGCCACGCAGCACTTGCCCATGCCACGCGCCACCACCGCCGCGTGGCTGGTCATGCCGCCACGGGCCGTGAGGATACCCTGGGCCGCGTGCATGCCGCCCACGTCGTCCGGGGAGGTCTCGGCACGCACCAGGACCACCGCCCTCCCCTTGGCCGCCTCCTCGATGGCGCGCTCGGCGGTGAACACCACCTCGCCCACCGCCGCCCCCGGGCTCGCCGGCAGCCCCTTGGCGAGGACCTCGATCGCCTGGCTGGTATCGATGCGCGGATGGAGGAGCTGATCGAGCTGCTGCGGCTCGACCCGCTTGACCGCGGTGGCCGCGTCGATCGTCCCCTCGTCGACCATCTCGCACGCGATGCGCACCGCGGCCTCGGCGGTGCGTTTGCCGGTGCGAGTCTGGAGCATGTACAGCTTGCCCTCTTCCACCGTGAACTCGATGTCCTGCATGTCCTTGTAGTGGTTCTCCAGCCGCTGGTAGATCGCCACCAGCTCGCCGTAGATCGCCGGCATCTGGTTCTCCAACTCGGCGATCGGCAGGGGGGTACGGATGCCGGCCACCACGTCCTCCCCCTGGGCGTTGACCAGATACTCGCCGAAGAAGCGCCGCTCACCGGTGGAGGGGTCACGGGTGAAGGCGACGCCGGTCCCGGAGGTCTCCCCGCGGTTGCCGAACACCATGGACATGACGTTCACGGCCGTCCCCCAGTCGCCGGGGATCCCGTGCAGCTTGCGATAGGTGATGGCGCGCGGCACGTTCCACGAGTCGAACACCGCGTTGATCCCAGCGCGGAGCTGGTCCATGGGATCTTCCGGGAAAGGCTGGCCGGTGACCTTCTTCACCAGCGCCTTGTAGGGTGCGATCAGCTCGCGCAGGTGACTCGCGTCCAGATCCGTGTCGACCGTCGCCCCCACGTCCTGCTTCTTCGCCTCCAGGATCTCCTCGAACGCCGAGTGCGGCACCCCGAGGACCACGTCGCCGAACATGGTGACGAAGCGCCGGTAGGCGTCCCACGCAGCCCGCTCGTTGCCCGACTTGGCGATCAACCCCTGCACCGTCTCGTCGTTGAGGCCGAGGTTGAGGACCGTGTCCATCATCCCCGGCATCGACACCCGCGCCCCGGAGCGCACCGAGAGGAGGAGGGGATCCGCGGCGTCGCCGAAGCGGTGACCCATGGACTGCTCCACCGTGCGCATCGCCTCCAGTACCTGGTCCCACAGCTCCGGCGGGTATTCCTTGCCGTGGTCGTAGTAGTAAGCGCACACCTCGGTGGTGATGGTGAAGCCGGCGGGCACCGGGATGCCCAGGTTGGTCATCTCCGCGAGCCCGGCCCCCTTGCCCCCGAGGAGGTCCTTCTGGTTGCCCCGGCCCTCGGCCTTGCCATCCGCGAACAGGTAGACGTAGTTGGAGTCACTCACGAGTGATGCCTCCCTCGATCATCAGTGGACAGTAGGTAATAGACGGTAGACTAGGGACTAGGAGCCGGATTGGCGGGTGGCACCGGCCAGGGTGCGCCGATCAGCTCTCCACGGCGAGTTGGCTCAGGTCCGCGATGCCGTCGAACAGGGCACGGACCCGACACAGGAGGGAGAGGCGGGCGGTGCGCAGGTCGGGCTCCTCGGCCATGACCAGGATGTCGTCGAAGAAGCGGTCCACGGCGGGGCGCAGTGTAACCAGGCGAGCGAGGATCGCGCCATAATCGCCGGCGGCCCGCAGGGGCGCCACCTCGCCTGCGACGCGGCGCTGCTCCGCCAGCAGGGCCTGCTCCGCCGCCTCCACCAGCACCCCACCGTCCACCTCCGCGGCGGCGACGAAGTCGGCGGGAATGATCCGCTGGACCCGCTTGAAGGACAGGGCGAAGTCGTCGAAGGTCGGCTCCGCGCGCAACGCCGCGAGGGCCTGGGCCCGGGCGCGGTCGCGCCGCGGTTGGTGGCTGCCCATGGCGAGCACCGCCCGCACCACATCCTCCGGCAGCCCCTCCTGGACCAGGGCGTGGTGGAGGCGCTGGCCGAGGAAGTCGCGCACCTGATCGCGGGCCTCGGCCGCCACCGCCACGCCGCCCTCGCCGAGACCCGCCAGGGCGCGGTCGATCCAGTGCCCGAGGTCGAGGTCCCAGCCGCCGTCGAGGCAGATCTGGATGAGGCCGAGACCGGCGCGACGCAGACCGAAGGGGTCTTGCGAGCCGCTCGGGATGAGGGCGACCGCGAAGCCGCCGCACACCGCGTCGAGGCGGTCCGCCGCCGCCACCAGCCGGCCGAGGTCGGCGGACGGCAGGCGATCGCCCGCGAAGCGTGGCCAGTAGTGCTCCTCGATCGCCTGGCACACCGCCGCCGGCTCGCCGTCGTGGGCCGCATAGTGGCGGCCCATCACCCCCTGGAGCTTGGGGAACTCGATCACCATGTGGGTGGTGAGGTCGGCCTTGGCGAGTTGCACCGCACGGCGGATGTCGCCCTCCGCCACCCCCGTGGTCGTGGCGCCCATCTCTACCGCCAGGGCCTCCATCCGCGCCACCTTGGCCCCGACACTGCCGAGCCGCTCGTGGAGGGTGACGCTGTCCAGGTCGGCGCGCCGGGAATGGAGGGTGCGCTTGCGGTCCTCGTCCCAGAAGAACCGCGCGTCGGCCAGGCGCGCGCGCAGCACCCGCTCGTTACCCGCGCGCACGTTGTCGGCCGCCGTCTCCGGCGAGTTGGTCACCGCCACGAACGACGGCAGGAGCCGGCCGTCACCGCCCTCCACGGGGAAGTAGCGCTGATTCTTGGCCATGGAGGTGACCAGCACCTCCCGCGGCACGGCGAGGAAGTCGTCGTCGAAGCGGCCGATCACGCACCCCGGATGCTCGACCAGGTGGGCGACCTCGTCGAGCAGGTCGTCGTCGACCACCGTGCGGCCGCCGACCTCGGCCCCCAGGGCCTCGGCCCGCGCCCGGATAGCCGCCGCCCGGGCCGCCGGGTCCGGCTCCACCGAGGCCGCACGCAACGTCGTCAAATACCCGTCGAGGCCATTCACGGCCACGGCGGCCGGGGCGAGAAAGCGATGGCCCCGGGTGGTGCCGCACGATGCCAGCCCGTCCACCTCGAACGGGACCACGGCGCCGGCAAACACGGCGAGGATCCAGTGCGCGGGCCGGGCAAAGCGCCACGTGCCGTGGCCCCAACGCATCGTCTTGGGGAAGTTGAGGGCCGCAAGCAGCCTCGGCAGGTGGCTCGCCAGCAGATCGTGGGCGTGGCCGCCCCCCTCCTGCAGCCTCACTCCGATGTAGTCGCCCTTCTTGCCGGGGATGCGGATCAGGTCCGCCTCGCTGGCGCCGGCCCCCTGGAGGAACCCCTGCCCGGCTCGGGTCAGCTTGCCGTCGGCGTCATAGGCCGCGGCCACCGCCGGGCCACGCCGTTCCACCTCGCGGCTCGCCTGGGTGGCGGCCACGTGTGCGACGTGAACGGCGAGCCGTCGCGGTGTCTCGTAGGTAGTCAGCCCCTCCGCCTCGATGTGCAACTCGGCCAGCAGCGCCATGAGCCGTTCCCCGAGCTCCCGCACCGCCGGCGCGATGTAGCTCGCCGGGACCTCCTCGACCCCGATCTCCAACAGCAATTCAGGCACGGGCAGCTCCCAGCGTCGTGCCGATACCGTTTTTCAACGCAGAGACGCAGAGGCGCAGAGACGCGGAGATTGTGGAGTCGTTGTGGAAACCACAGATGAACACAGATGGACACAGATTCGGGAGATACGCCACGGCATCTGCTGCGCACGATCTGCGGTGTGCGCCGCCTCCCTCTGCGCCTCTGCGTCTCTGCGCCTCTGCGTTAAGCAGTTTCACGCCACTTCCTCGGGTTGCTTGAGCAGCGGGAAGCCAAGGGCCTCACGGCTCGCCAGGTAGGCCTGGGCGACCTGGCGGGCGAGGGCGCGGACCCGGGCGATGTAGCCCACCCGCTCGGTGACCGAGATCGCGGCACGGGCGTCGAGCATGTTGAAGGCGTGGGAGCACTTCAGGACGAAATCGTAGGCCGGCAGCACCAGACCGGCCGCCAAAGCCGCCCCCGCCTCGCGCTCGAAGTCGTCGAACAGGCGCTGGTTCATGGCCACGTCGGCGACGTTGAAGTTGTAACCCGACCACTCCACCTCGTTCTGGTGGTAGACCTCGCCGTAGGTCACCTCGGGGGTCCAGGCGAGGTCGAACACCGAGTCGACCCCCTGCAGGTACATGCAGATGCGCTCCAGGCCGTAGGTCAGCTCCACCGACACCGGCGCCAGCTCGATGCCCCCCACCTGCTGGAAATAGGTGAACTGGGTCACCTCCATGCCGTCCAGCCACACCTCCCAGCCGAGCCCGGCAGCGCCGAGGGTAGGCGACTCCCAGTCGTCCTCGACGAAGCGGATGTCGTGGGCCAGGGGGTCGATCCCCAGCACCTGCAACGACTCGAGGTAGAGATCCTGCACCTCCAGGGGTGACGGTTTGAGGACCACCTGGTACTGGAAGTAGTGCTGCAGGCGGTTCGGGTTTTCCCCGTAGCGCCCGTCCGTCGGCCGCCGCGACGGCTCCACGTACGCCGTCCGCCACGGCTCCGGCCCGAGCACCCGCAAGAAGGTGTGCGGGTTGAAGGTCCCGGCCCCCACCTCCAGGTCGTACCCCTGGGTGAGGACACACCCACGCTCCCCCCAGAACGCCTGGAGGCGCAGGATGACCTCCTGAAAGGTGAGCGACTGGGCCATTCGTGAATGCCTCCGCGCGAAGCCGTGCAGAGGGCCGCAACCCACTGAAATAACAAGAAAAATAATGCGGAAATACGGGGCGTCACGGTACCCATGCAGCCTGACTCTGTCAAGAAATGACCCGCTCAGTCCGCCGCGGCTAACGACTCAATTACGGCCGTCGGAGACGCTATTGCAGAGTTCCGACCCCACCGCTATGGTGCGCAAATGTCAATAATTTTTATGTTACTTAAACGTTTTAACACGATTATAACGATACAGTATCTGTTCGCAGCCATCCTCCCTCTCCTCCTCGTCGCCTGCGGTGGGGGCGGTGGTGGTGGCGCCGACTCCTCCCCGGTCGCAATCCTCGATGCCACCCAGCCCCCGGAGACGCCCCCAGCCCCGGTCGAGGTGACCGCTGCGGCCATCCGCTACCGGGTGGAGCACGACGGCGACCGCACCATCCTCGGCCGTCATGGCGTCCCGATGGTCCAGGCCACCAGCTCGCCGGTGGCCAGCTCCGGAATTATCGACTTTTTCACCGCGCCCTTCCGCCTGTTCGGCGGCGGCGGTGGCGGCGGTGGTCCTGATCTCGGAGACTACTTCCCCGCGGGCGACGACGACCAGTGGACCTACCTCGGCGATGCGGAGATCCTCCAGGGCGCCGACCCGGTCTTGCTGTTCGATCGCCCGGCCACGGCCACCGACCATACCACCTGGGGTTTCACCGTGGTCGCCAGCGGTGCCGGCCTCTCCTTCTCGGATCAGGCGGTGGTCGGAGGGACCATCGGCGCCCAGTCGCCCCTCCTGTGGCTGGCCAACGAACTCCACGTCGGGCGGGCTCATCAAGCCGAGGGTGAGCTCACCTACACCTCGGACGACGGCTCCAGCCACCGTGCCGTGCACATTCAGCGGACCATCACGCTCATCGAGAGGGGGCCGCACGCTACCACGTACAGCTATTTCCCCGACGGCCTCCACTTTCGGGTGGTGGACGATATCACCCCGGTGCCCGACGACGGCTCCGATCGAGTCCTGACCTACGACCTCTACCTGGGCCGGGGCTTCGGCCCGGTGGAGTGCAGCGTCACCGACGATGCCGGCACCATTCGCCACACGGAGATCGAGCGCGCGGTCATCGGCGGACGCCAGCTCCCCGACAACGACAATGACGGGGTGGTGAACGCCGACGACCCGGATGACGACAACGACGGCGTCCTGGATGACGGCGACGGGTCGGGCGTCGACGGGGACCACCCCTGCACCATCGACACCGTGGCGTGCGACGACGCCCTGCCCTTTGACCGCAACGAGCAGGCGGACGCCGACGGGGACGGGATCGGCAACAAGGCGGACCCCGACGACGACAACGATGGCCTCGCGGATGGCATCGACGTCGCCCCCTTCGATCCCGCCGTAAGCGAGGCCCCGTACCAGGTCTATCTCTGGGTGACCGATCCCGCCGACTGGAGCCGACGCCTCTACACCCTGGACTTCCGCGACGGCACCGCCACCGAGGTCCCCGCCCCCGATCCCGCCCGCCCCGGCGAGCTGTGGGACCTGGCGGTCTATCCTGGCCTGCCGGATCCGCCAACCCCGCGGCGGCTCGCCTTCCTCGCCCCCGGCGCGGGTGCCACCCCAACGGACGCGGAGGGCTCACACCTGTGGGCCGCCGACGAGGAGGGGATGCGCGACCTCACCCCCGACCTCGATGTGCCTTTGACCGGCGCGGTCTGGCGCAACGATGGGGAGGCGCTCTATTTCACCCGCGGCGAGCACTATCCCGAGCCGCAGATGGTCATCCAGGCAGTGGATCGCTTCGGTCTCGACGCCCCCGAAGACGTCGTCACGGGTCCGGTGTGGCAGCCGCGCTTTAGCCCGGACCAGCGGTTCCTCGCCTACGCCAACGACACGCAGCCCAGCGAGAACCCACCGACCGGACTTCTCCTCCTGGATCGCAACACCGGCACCCTGCGCAACGTGAGTCCCAACCACCTCCTCGGACCGGCGATCGTCTACTTCGACCGATCCCCGGAATTCTCGCAAGATAGCCGCCGGCTGGCGGTGGCAGGCACGCGGCGGCCACTCCACACAGACTGCTACGGCTTCTATAGCCCCGATCCCCCGAAGACGGAAATCTGGGTCCTCGACACGGGAAGCGGCAATGCGGTGCGCAATATCAAACCCGACGAATTCGGAGTCGGGGATCTCGAGATCCAACTCCCCCAGGGTTACCCTGCCCTCTCCCCCGCGAGCCGCTGGCTGGCGATGGAGGTGTTTCCAAACCCGGGAGCCCGCGGCTACCTCGCGGCAGTCGACCTGCAGAACGGGCACATCACGACGATCGCCCCTACCCTGCCGGACCCCTCGACCCTCGCCGCCCACTGGGATAAACGCGCCGGCGGCTGGTCCCTGTTGGATCCCTCCGTCCTGATCCTGCCCCTCAAGGGGAGCGACGGGCTCAGCCGCCCCGCCCGCCTGACGACAGACGGATCGCCCCCGGTCACGCTGTTGCCACCGAAGCATCACAACGACGGCCCGATCCTCCTTTCGCCACAAGGACACACGGTGTTCTTCGTGGAAGGCGACACCGTCTGGCGGGTACAGGCCAACGGCAACGGCCTCACCCCCCTGACCGGTAACGAGTTTGCCGGCCTGGACCTGCGCCTGGAGGTCGCCCGATGAAACCGCTCCGCGTCCTCTCCCTCCTCGTGCTCCTCCTCATAGTCCTCCCCTCGGCCAGCGCCCAGACCGAGGCACCGCCGATCACCGAGGTGCTGGTCGGGATGTCCGGCAAAATCACGAGCCAGCAGGCCACTATCCTTGGGAACGATCTGGCCGCAGCCACCGGCACGAGCACGGTCGGGTCGCTGCGCTACCGGCCGGTTGCGCGCCTTTCCCTCGACGGTCAGGACCTCGACGCCACCCTCGCGCGACTCCAGGCCGATCCGCGCGTCGCCTACGCCGAGCCCAACTATCCCGTTTACGCCGTGGCCGCTCCTCTCGACCCGGCCCTCTATACCTATCAGTGGGGCTTCCGCCGTGCGGGCGGATCCGAGGCCCTCGACCAGATCCGCAACGTGGGCGCAACCCCGTTGATCCTGGCCATCATCGACACCGGCGTCGACGAACGCCACCCGGAGCTCGCCGGGCGATTGGTCCCGGGATGGGACTTCATCGACGTCGATGGCGTGCCACGAGATGGCCACGGCCACGGCACCCACGTGGCCGCCATTGCCGCGGCGGCCACCTTCAACGATGTCGGCATCGCCGCCCCGTTCCCGGGCAAAGTCATGGCTGTGAGGGTGCTCGATGCGACCGGCTCTGGCAGCACCGCCAACGTCGTCGACGGCATCGACTACGCGCGCCTCCACGGCGCCCAGGTCATCAACCTCTCCCTGGGGAGCGGTTCCGACTCGCTAACCGAGCACATCGCGATCCAGGCGGCAGAACGAGCCGGCGTGGTCATCGTGGCCGCGGCCGGCAACAACGGCGCCTCGTCCGATGTCTACCCCACCTACCCGGCGGCCTACGACGAGGTGATCGCCGTCTCTGCCTGGTCCTTCGCGGACGACGACATCACCTACTTTTCCACCTACGGCCCCGTAGTGGAGCTCACCGCGCCGGGGGAAAAGATCTACAGCGCGTTCCTCGAGGGCGGCTACCAGCTCCTCGACGGCACCTCCATGGCCTCCCCTCTGGTGGCCGGCACCGCTGCCTCGGTGTACGCGGAGCTGCTGCAGACCGACCCCACCCTCGACCGCGTCCAGGCCGCGGCGTGCGTGCGTGAAATCCTCCACGCCAGCGCCGAGGACCTGCGCGAGCCGGGCCGCGATGAGCACACCGGCTTCGGCCTCGTGCGCATCGACCACGCCCTGGAGATGGCCGAGACCTACCAGTGCCTGCCGTGACCGGCACGGCCCACCCCTCAACGGCGCAGCCAGAAGTCGTTACGCGCCAGAGAGTCGTCGAGGCGGCGCTGGCCCTCTACCATCACCCAGCGACCCTCCCGCAAGTCTCCGCCCTCGTGGATCAGGCGGTCGAGGGTGAGCCAGGAGCCGATCCATAGGCCGTGGGCGGCGATCGCCTCGCGGGCGTAGCGTGAGCACACCGGGCTGGCCGGGCAACGCCGGCCGTCCACCGGCCCGATCACCCGCTGATAGAACTGGATGGGGAAGGCGGCCGGATCGTGGGGCGGCAGTCCGGCGACCTGCCATAGCCACGCCACGGGCAGGCTTGCCGCGGCCAGCACGGCGTAGAGCAGGACGACGCGCTTCACCATGGGCGGCCCGGCAGGCCGCTCGCCTGCCACACCCCCTGCCACCACGCGAGGTAGGCATGGAGGTCGCCGCGACGGGCGAGGGAGTAGGCGGAGAAGACGGTCCCGGACCAGAGCCACACGGTGACCGCCGCGAAGAACACCGTGACCGGCCCCATGCGGCGGCGCCACGCCCACACGGTGAGGAGGAACATGGGACACACCAGCGTCGCCGCCTTCACCCCGTCGCGCCACCGTCCGAGCCAGGCGTGGCCGGCCCCAGGGAAGACAGCCCCGCATAGCGCCGCCACCCACGGCCGGCCCCGCTCCGGGGGCGGTGCGGTGGCGAGGTAGCCGTTCACCCGCTCGATGGCGGGGGCCGCTTCCGTGAAGGTCGGCTGGAGGCGCAGGTCGTGGCGCATGTCGAGCAGCGCGGCCGCGCTCGCGAGCCATCCCCGCCACTCGCCTGAATCGGCCCCCGCCGGGAGCGCGTCGAGGGCCCCTCGCAGGCGCGCCACCGCCTCCGGGTCCCGCCCCTGCGCCGCCAGGTCCATGGCCGCCCGGTAGGCGGTGCCGGGGTCGGCCCCCGCCGGCGCGGCCAGGAGCAGCAAAACGATCAGGCATTGCGCGACCACCCCGACGGCCACCTGCGTGACGCGGCTCGGGCCTAGTGAATCCGGGCAAATATTCATGGTGTGGTCGAGTCCTGCTGCCCGTCCCATCGGCTCGGAAAGGCCGCCACAGGCGTCCTGCAATGAAACCTGGCCCGCCCGTAGGATCTCTCATCCCAGGGGATACGGCGAGCCCGTGGCGAACCGGATCGGCCGCCTGATCTCCCTTCTCTGGCTAACGGCATCCTCGTAGCGCATCGACAAGACCTCCCGTGGACGGCGCGCCCGGCGCCGAGTCGGAACAACAGGCATAATGGAGGGGCTAGCCCGTATCGACGCCCTCTCCATGACCCGCAACCGAATCTTTCCGGCACCGTGGCCGCTCCTCGTGGCGTTCGCCGCCCTCGTCGGCGGGTGCAGCGGCGGCGGAGGTGGCGGGGGGGACCCGGCCGGGGCAGCACAGGTGCTGGAGGTGGTGCAGCCTGCGCCGCCGAACGAGGCGGGGCCTGCGGCGCCGGAGACCGGCACCGCGGTGCCGAGCACGCCGCTCCAGGTCTCCGCCGTGGCCATCCACTGGCAGGGGGAGCGCTCCGGCGCACGGGTAACGGTGGGACGTCGGCAGGCCCCGCTCACCCCCTACGCCCTCGCACCGGTCGTGGATAGCCAGGGACTGCCCGTGATCGACGTGATCGAGGACGTCTCCGACTTCGTCGGGAACCGGGTGGATGACCTCCTCGAGTCGGTGCTTCCGGACTTCATCGTCGACGACATCCTCGGCATCGACAATGACGACCACGACCCCTCGATCCACGACTACTTCCCCACCGGCGCCACCGATGAGTGGACCTTCGTCCACGACGCCGACGCCGCCGCGATCCTCCAGGGGGCGGATCCCAAGCTGCTCTTCGGCCTCGATGCCACGGGCCCCGCGACCTATGGCTTCACGTTGTTGGTGCACCGCAGCGGCTTCTATTTCGCCAACCAGGAGGTGGCCGGCGGCACCATCACCGCCGCCCCGGCGCTGCTGTGGCTGCCCAACGACCTGCGACAGGACGTCCGCCACCACCACGCGGCCGACCTCACCTACACCCCGGACGGCGGCGAACCCACCACCCGCCACGTGGAGCGCACGATCACCCTCGTGGAGCGTGGCCCGCACGCCACCCTCCACAGTTACTTCGCCGATACCCTCCACTTCCAGATCGAGGACACCGTCACGCCGGTGCCCGCCGACGGCACCAGTCGCCTCCTCACCTACCACCTCTACCTGGGCCTCGGCTTCGGCCCGACGGAGTGTTCCGCCACGGACGGCGCTTCGACGCCACGCCACACCGAGATCGAGCGCGCCGTGATCCGCGGCCGGCCACGGCCCGACACCGACGGCGATGGCCTGCTGGACGCCGACGATCCCGACGACGACAACGACGGCACCCCCGACGACCGCGGCGGAGGCAACACCCCCGGTGCCTTGGAGGATTGGGAGCAGCGCTGCCTAACCGACGTCACCGACTGCAACGACGCCTTCCCCAAGGACCCCACGGAGCAGGCGGACTACGACGGCGACCACGTGGGGAACCGCGCCGACCCGGACGACGACAATGACGCGGTCCCCGACCTGGTGGACAACTACCCCTTCGACGCCAGTCGCAGCGAGGGGCCGTACCGGGTCTACCTGTGGGCCACGGACGCCAACCGGGTCCGCCACCTCTACGCCCTCGACCCCGCCGGGGTGGCGCCACCCGAGGAGATCGTGCCGGAGGCAGCGGGGGAGATGTGGGGGCTGGCGGTCTATCCTCGCCGGGCCGGGGGTCCCGGCGACCCACGGCTCGCCTTCCTCGCCCCGGCGGCAGGCGCCAGTCCCGCGGACCCCGACGGCTCCCACCTGTGGGTGAAAGACGGGGATGGGCTGCGTGACATCACGCCAGCGCTGGCCTTCCGCGTCACCCGCGCCACGTGGGAGGGGGATGGGGAGTCCCTATTCCTCGGCGTGTGGGAGAGTACCAACCACTCGGATCAGGTCCTGCGCCAGGTAGACCGCGCGGCCCTTGATCCCCTCGCCGCTCCGGTCGGGGGGGAGGTGTGGAAGTTCCGCCTCAGCCCGGACCAGCGCTACCTCGCCTATGCCGACGACTCGGACCTGTTTAGCAATCTCCGCCTCCTCGATCGCCAAGGTGGAGCCCGGGATCTGACCCCCGACGACGATGGGGAGATCCTGCTCGGGATCGTCCGCAAGAGCCTGTCGGTCTTCGAGCTCGACCGCGATCCGGAGTTCTCCGCCGATGGGGGCCGCCTGGCCACCGCCGGGGCACTGAGCATGATCGAGCGGTGGTTCGTCTTCTTCCACGTCTATGACCGGGGGCCCGAGGAGGAGATCCGCATCTGGGAGCCCGCCACCGGACGTCTCCTCCGCAAGCTCAACAGGAGTGATTTCGGCGTCGGCCACCTGCAATTCCAGCTTCCCCCGACCTTCGCGGCGCTGTCGCCCTTCGGCCGCTCCCTGGCGGTGGAAGTCTTCCCGGGGGAGGACGAGCGGCTCGATCTCCTCGACCTGGAGAGCGGGTCGATCACGACCCTCTCCGACCGCCTTCCGCCCCCGGAGACCTCTCCCGATCACTGGGAGCGGGATGCGGGCGGCTGGGCCTTCACCAATCCGCCGTCCCTCATCCTGCCCCTGGCCAACGGCGACGGAGCGATCGTCCCGGTACGCCTGCCGGTGGACGGCTCCGGCCCGGTGGCGCTGGTCGGGACAAACCACGCGAGCGAGGGGCCGATCCTCCTCTCGCCCCACGGCCGCACCGTGTTCTTCGTCCACGACCACGCGGTGTGGAGCGTCGACACCGCGGCGGGGGGCACGCCGGTGGCCATCAGCGGGCCGTTCGCCTACCCGCTCCTGCGCCTGGAGGTCGCCCGATGAGACGCTGGCTTGTGACTCTCCTCACCCTCGTGCTCGCCTCCGCGGCCATGGCCCAGGAGGAGCCGCCGATCACCGAGGTCCTGGTGCGCCTCGCACCGCAGGCCACGGTCCACGCCTCGGCGGTGGTCCAGAGCCTCGCCCTGGCCACCGGCACCGTCTCGGCCGGCTCCCTGCACTACCTGCCGGTACAGCGCCTCGTCCTGGCCGGCCAGGACCTGGCCGCCACCCTCGCCAAACTGCGTGCCGACCCGCGGGTGGCCTATGCCGAGCCCAACTACCCGGTCCATGCCCTCACCGCCCCGAACGACCCGGCCGTCTATACCCTCCAGTGGGGATTCCGCCGGATCCACGGGGTAGAGGCCGCGGCCTACCGCCTGCCCCAGGCGGTGTACGATGCCATCACCCTCGCGATCGTCGACACCGGGGTCGATGATCGCCACCCGGACCTGGCCGGACGATTCGTGGAGGGGGCGACTTTCAAGGGCGGGGGCATGCCGCCGCGCGACCATAATGGCCACGGTACCCACGTCGCCGGGATCGCCGCCGCCAGCAGCGACAACGGCATCGGCATGGCCGCCCCGTTTCCCGGCAAGATCATGGCAGTCCGGGTCCTCGACGGCCGGGGCAGCGGGGACATCGCCGACGTGGCCGATGGCATCGGCTTCGCCGTCGCCCACGGCGCCGACGTCATCAACCTATCCCTGGGGACCACCTGCAAGTCCTTTCTCTTCGACGACGGCGACTGCGACACCCTGGAGGACGCGGTGAAGGACGCGTACGCCGCAGGCGTCGTCATGGTCGCCGCGGCCGGCAACTCCGGCGACGAGGAGAAACTCTACCCGGCCTCCTACAACGAGGTGATCAGCGTCTCGGCGTGGGACTATAACGACCACGGCATCACCAATTTCTCCAGCTACCACAACCAGGTCGAGCTCACCGCCCCAGGCGAGTTCATCTACAGCACCCACCTCCAGGGCGGCTACCAATTCCTCTCCGGCACCTCCATGGCCTCGCCCCTGGTAGCCGGCTCCGCCGCCAACCTGATGGCCGCCCTCCTCGCCGCGCCATCGGACCTCGCCGACGACCGCCCGCGTGCGGCCCGCTGCGTGCGCGAGATCCTGCGCCAGACCGCCTCCCACTACCCCAGCCGCGATAAGAAGACCGGCTTCGGCGTGGTGCAGCTCGACGCCGCCCTCGCCCTGGTCGACACCCTGGATCCCGCCGACACCCGCGACCTCTGCCCGTGAGGAGAGCGGTCAGCGGTCAGCGGTCAGCGGTCAGCGGTCAGCGGTCAGCGGTCAGCGGTCAGCGGTCAGCGGTCAGCGGTCAGCGGTCAGCCTACTGACAAGGATGGCCAGCGAAGCTGTCCCAGCAAGCTGAAAGCTGATGGCTGAAAGCTGAGCGCTAACTTCAACATTGCCGCCACGGCAGGCCGCGATAGCGCCAGCCACCGAGGGTGCCGCGGTGGAGGTCTTCATCGATCTTGCCCTCGAACCCCTCGCCGATGTTGAACACCTCATGGAAGCCGGCGTCGATCAAGGCGTTACCCGCCTCGATGGTGCGCACCCCGCTGCGGCAGATCAGGTAAATCGGCTGGTCGTGGCGCGCCATCTCCGCGATCGCCGGGATGAAGCGCGGGTTGATGTCCCAATCGGGTGAGTCGCGCCACGGGATGTTGACCGCCCCCACGGGCGAACCCACGAAGAAGTACTCCAGCTCGGAGCGCACATCGACGAAGATCGCGTCCGGCTCACCGGACATCTTTTCATACGCCTCGACCGGCGGCAGGGTGATGAGATGCGGCTTGCTCATGGATACCTCGCGCACAAGGAGTGGGGAATACCGGCATTATGAAGAACTATCGCCACGACCAGTACCCCGCAGGGTATCGGCCGAGAAATCGGTGGAAGTGATCGGCCCTACGGCTGACTGAATCAAAAAAAGGCCGCGACCCATATGGGTCGCGGCCGAACGCCACGGCTCGAGCCCGTCGGCGAGCCAGCAGCGAGAATCCGATCCCGGGCCCGCGCCGCCTCCCCGCCAGGGTGGTGGCGACAACCCCGGGGCGGTGTCCCGTCGTCCAGCCCCGCTACTGACGCGTCTTGCAAACCTCATGCCACGTCCATGTGGCGGCGCCATCGCGGCGTGTGCTGACGCACAACACCTTGAAACAAAAGATGTTGGCCAGCCAGCCATGGGAAAGCGGCGCAACGGGGTGGCGGATGATCCCCGGCCTGCGACGCGGGAGACCCGGGAAAAAGGTTCAAGAATTGAACACCAAAACCGGTCGAGGGCGCGAGCACCGGCAGGAGTGCTGAAAATTCCGCTACTTACGGTGTGTTCACCGTCTTTACAGCGACCCTCTACCGTACGCGATCACTCCCCGCCGCGCCGTCATTGCCCCGCGGGCGGATGGGCCACGGCCGGCCGGCCCGGCATATCGTGGCCGACCTGGTCGATGGTAAGGATCCGCGCCGCGTACTCCTCCGGCGGGACCGAGCTCTGCCAGCGCCCGGCGAGTCGCGCGCCACCCACCGCGACCACGAAGATCGACACCAGTACGCCGGCCACGACCCACGGCGCCACGCGCCGCCGTCCGACGGCGAAGGTCAGGGTCTGTCCCTTGGGGCAGGCGTCGACGCAGGTATGGCACGCCGTACACTCCACCGAGGCGACCGTGAGCGAGGTGTGGACCGGGAGCCGCTGGGGGCAGGCCGCCGTACAGGACTCGCACCCCGAACAGCTCTCAGGATCGCGCCGGATCCGGGCCGGGCTCAGCCACCCGACCAGCCCGAGGAGGGCACCGTAGGGACAGAGGTAGCGGCACCACAGGCCGCGCACGAAGAGCGAGCCGATCAGCAGCCCCACCACCACCTGCAGGGCGATCGGCGTGATGTCGGCGAAGAACAGGTAGGTCTTCACGTCGGCGACCCGGTGGTAATCGCCGTATAGGAAGGGCCCGAGGGCGGCCGACGGGATCACCACCGCGATCCACAGGAAGAAGGCGAGGAAGGCGTACTTCACGGCCCGCAGCGGCACGTCGAGCCAGCGCGGCAAGAGGTAGTTGCGGCCGATCAGCCGTGCACCCAGGAGCGCCAGCCCCTCGGAGAGAGTCCCCACCGGGCAGACCCAGGAGCAGAACGCCTTCCTGGCGAGAAAGGCCGTCGCGACGATGGCGAGGAACAGGACCACCGACGCCGGATGAATGGTGTTCAGGGTGCCGCTCTCCACCCAGTGGCGCAGGCCGAGCATCCCGGAGATCGGCAGGAAGGCCTCCACCCCCGGGGGGCGCGTCTGGGTGATCGCGACCCGGGCCTGGGCCTGGTCCACGAAGCGGATGAAGAGGCAGCCGAGCGCAACGGTGAGCACGGCGAATCCCACCTGCACCACGCGCCGCCAGAAGGTGGCACTGCGGTTGGTCAACGACTTTAGCTCCATCGCCGGGAAATACTAACCTTGTCCATGGCATTACCCGAGTAAAAGAGCCGGGCACGGCCGCGGAGGTGCAGGGCCCCGACGACGGGTCGCGTCGCACCCCGCCCGCCGGCTACGACGGCCCAGCGTATGAACGACCCTTACCGTACCCTCGATCGCCTCCTCGGCGTCGCCCTCGGCGTCCTCGGCGCGGCCGCAGCCGGGCTGATTGCCACCCCAGGGGCGGCCATGGTGCCGGCGATGGCCACCGGCATGGCGGTGGGGATGGCGGCCGCCATGGGCGGCGCCTTCGTGGTCGCGCCATGGGCCGGGATGTTCGAGGTGATGATCCCCGGGATGTGGGCGGGGATGGTCGCCGGGATGGCCGGTGCCATGGACCGGGCCATGGGGGGGAGTTGGCCGGTGACGCTGTGCCTCGGCGCCGCCACCGGGCTGATCGTCGCCCTCGCCTTTCAACGCCTCGATCGCCGACTCACTGCCGGATCGCCGCGCCGATGATGGATGAGCCTACCGCGCGGATCTGGGACCGGCAGTCCCGTACCTACGACCTCTTCTCCAGGGGGCAGGAGCGGCGCTGGGGTCCGTGGAAGCGTGCGCTGTTCGCCAAGATCGCGGGCCGCACCCTCCTGGCGGCGGTGGGGACCGGCCTCGACATCGCCTTCTTGCCCCCGGGCCGCGACATCGTCGCCGTCGACATCAGCCCCGGCATGCTCGAGCGGGCCAGGCCGCGGGCGACGCGCTACGCCGGGACCCTCGACCTGCGGCAGGCGGACGTCACGGACCTTCCCTTTCCCACCGCCGCCTTCGACACGGCCCTGACCGTGTGTACGTTCTGCTCGGTGCCCGACCCGCTGCGCGGTCTACGAGAGCTGTTTCGCGTCGTGCGCCCGGGCGGACGGCTCCTCATGTTCGAGCACACCGACAGCCGCCACTGGGCCGTCCACCCCCTGCTCGTGGCCATGACCCTGTTCACCCGCCACGTCGCCGGCACGACCACCGAGCTCACCCGTGACACGGTGCGCAACGTCGAGTCAGCAGGCTTCCGGGTCGAGCGGGTCACCCACCTCTATCTCGACGTCATCAAGACGATCGAGGCCGTACGCCCGGCAGGCGCGGACCACACCGGCGCTTCGTAGGCGCGGACTTGCCCGCAATCCCCGCCGGCAGCGGTAGCGAGCGACTCAGCTCCCCCGCTCCCCTCCCTGATCGTCAGCGCTCGTTTCTGTAGATCAGGGAAACGGCTGTCCACGGAAGGGTTGGCGTGGACTGCCGCCCTCTCACGCAGCACCCTGGAGAGTTCCGAACGGTGCGGCAGACCGTTTACCGTTTGTGGAACGCGGGAACCCAGGAAACCAGGAGCCTCCCTGTAAAGTCTGCCTTCCTGCTTTCCTGGGTTCCCGCGTGAATCAAGCTCCGGCGGGACGACGAATACGGCTCTACCGCCTACTTGACCTCCATGACGCGCACCGCGAAGTTCAGCGCCTTGCCGGCCAGGGGGTGGTTGAGGTCCACCACGATCTTGTCGCCCTTGACCTCCTTGACCCGTACCTGGCGCCGGTTGCCGGCGCCATCGTCGGCCACCAGCGTCGCTCCCGCGACCCGCGCGTCCTCGGGAATCATCGCCGCGTCGACCTCCTGGAACCCTTCCGGCTGGACCGGGCCGTACCCCTGCTCGGCGGTCAAGGCGATCTTCTTGGTATCGCCGACCTTGAGACCCTCCAGGGCGTCCTCCAGGGCCGGCAGAATCTGGTGTGAGCCCTGTTGGTAGAACAGCGGTTGTCCGCCGACATTGCTGTCGACCTGGGTCCCGTCGTCGAGGGTGAGAGTGTACTCGATCCCGACCTGCTTACCGTTCTCTACCATGCCGCTCTCCTTCGCTATCTTGGGAGTCTCCTGGTGCGCCTCCTCCGCAACGCCGGCGCCCGCGAATAGCGTCACAAGACCGATGCACACGCCGGAGAGAAGCACCTGCCGAATGCCGATGCCCATGTTTGGGTCTCCTTTTGAACCTCGAAGTCTTTACTGATTGAAAACGGCCGCAACTGCCGGATAGGGGCGAGAGGGCACGGGCGCCGGGCGCGGGCTTGCGCCGGCTCCGCCGGGTTGTTCGGGCTACCCCGTCGTCGGTGAGGCGGTCAGGCGGGCGGGTGGCCCCCGAACATAGGTTTCGGCCCGTCGGCGACCGATTGCGCGCGACCCTAGCACACCGCCACGTCGCCACCAAGAAGCGCAACCCGTTCTCGGCGCGGCGCGGATCACCACCGGCGGGAGACGGATCGGCCCGCTCACCGGCAGGGAGCAGCGGCCTGCGCACCCAAGTTCCCGCTTGAAGACCCGCCCGCAGCCGCAGAAGCTCCTCCGCCCGCCCTGCACCACCCGCCCCATGGACATCCACCAGCTTCGCCGTGGCGCCGCGCTGATTGCCGCAGCCGGCCTGCTCTTTGCCGCCATGGGCGCCTCGGTGAAGCTCGCCTCGCGCAGCGTCCCCAACGAGATGGTGGTGTTCTTCCGCAACGCCAGCGGGTTGATCGCCCTGCTGCCGTGGCTCCTGCGGGGGGGAATGCCGAACCTCGCCACGCGGTGTCTGCACCTGCACCTGGTCCGCGGTCTGTCCGGGTTGACGGCGATGTATTGCTTCTTCTACGCGCTCGGCCGGCTGCACCTGGCGGAGGCGGTGCTGCTCAATTACACCATGCCTCTGTTCATCCCGTTCGTCGCCCTGATCTGGCTCCGCGAGCGCATCCCCCGGCAGATCATCGGCGCCATCGTCCTCGGCTTCGTCGGCATCCTGCTCATCCTCAAGCCGGGGCCCACCCTGTTCGCCTCGGCGGCGCCGGTCGGACTGGTCTCCGGCGTGCTCGCGGCGGTCGCAATGGTCTCCATCCAACGCCTCACCCGCAGCGAACCGACCACCCGCATCGTGTTCTACTTCGGCGTCATCGCCACCACCGTCTCGGCCGTGCCCCTGGCCTGGCGGTGGCAGACGCCGCCGCCCGCGGCTTGGCTGCCCCTCCTGGCGAGCGGGGTATTCGCCACCGGGGGCCAGCTCCTGCTTACCCGCGGCTACGCCCACGCCCCGGCGGCGCAGCTCGGCCCGTTCATCTATCTCGCCGTGGTGTTCGCCGGGCTGCTCGGCTGGGGGTTGTGGCACGAGGTGCCGGACGCCCTGTCCCTCACCGGCATGGTGGTCGTGTGCCTGGCCGGGGCGATGACCCTGCGCGGTGGCGGCCGCAGGGTCGCGCCCCCCACCGGTGCGGCGGAGTAGTTCGCGCGCTCGATTTCTCGAGTCGGGGGCGGGTCGCTGATACCGGAAACCCCTCCAGGAACCGCCGCCGAGGCAGCCACCAGGCAACCGAAGGGGAGCTAAGAGATCGGCGTATCGCGCAGGAAGGGCGGCCTCACCCTAACACATGGATGCCCGCTTCCCCTTTGTCACGAAAACGATGCCGATCACTCCGGTCCCGATGAGGACCAGCGAAAACGGCTCCGGGACGGCGTTCTTCACGGCAAGGCGCACAATGTCCGCGCCCGTGGGATCGAGGAGGTAGCTGATGTCGAAATCCAGCCCTCCTCCGCGCCCGGCGAAGAGCCAGGAGTCGAAGACCCCGGTGATCGTGTCGGCGGTGAGGATGTCGAAGGAGTCCCCACGGTGCAGGGGAAAGCCGTCCCACACGGAGACATCGAGGATGCCACCCAGCGATGCCGTGCCGCTCACGTCGAGGAGGTCATAGTCCCCCGATAGGAGCCCACCGATGTCGAATTCGAGGGTGGGTGCCGCACCGGTGACCAGCTCAATGAGGTCTCCGTCCAGGACGGTGTCGGCGATCGATCCCAGACCGCCAGGCGAGAGCGTGCCGGCGTTGGTGAGCGCGCTGCCGGCGCCGAGGTCGACGACCGGGCCGGAGTTGAAGATGGCTCCTTCGTGGTTGGCGAAGGCATTGACCCCCGCGCCGAGGCTGACCGTGCCCGTGATGACGCCGTAGTTGTCGACGGTGTCGTTGCCGACGTTGGCGGCGATCGCCACACCGCTGAGGGCGGAGACATCGCCGCTATTGGTAACGGTGTTGCTGGCACCGCCGTCGATCTTCACCCCTACCCCGTTGCCCGATCCCCCTTGGACGATCCCGCCAATGGTAACGGCGATGTCTCCCCCGGTACCGTTCCAGCCGACGCTCTGGGCGAGGATACCGTGGGAGTCCGCCCCGTAGGCGATGATGTTGCTACCGGTGGTGACGGTGACCGGACCGGCGACGCCGCCCCCCGCCGCGCTCTGGGCGAGGATGCCGTGGGAGCTTTGGCCGAAGGTCGTAATCGTGCCGCTGTGGGTGACGGTGACACTGCCGGCGGAGCCGCCGCCCCCGGAGCTGCCCGCAAAGCCGATCCCGAGTCCGGGGGTATCCGTGAGGGTAATGCCCGCGGCATGCAGGGCGTTGCCCAAGGTGCTATCGGTGACGTCTTCGCTGATGCCCGCGAAACCGCCGCCGCCGCCGATGCTTTGCGCAAGGATGCCGTGGGCGAAGCCACCATGGGTCGTGATGTCCGCCGTGTTGCTGACGGTCACGGAACCGCCGTTGCCGGACCCACCCTGGTTGCGGCCCAGCTCCACGGTGGAGGTCGATCCGCTGATCAGCTGGCGTTCGTCCTCAATGCTGGTTCCACTGGCGCCGCCGCCGCCGCCAACGCTCTGCGCCAGGATGCCCTGGGCAAAGCCTCCCTGCGTGGTGACATTGTTTCCGTTGTCGACATTGACGGTGGCACCGCTGCCTCCGCTACCCCCAGTACCGCCAATCCTCGGTTTGGTATCGAGCGCGACGGTTCCGAGCAGGTCGGTTGGGGTCGTACCTAGGAACGAGAGGTCGAGGGCAAGCTCGTCGCCGCCCGCGCCGCCCCCGTTGCCGATGCTCTGGGCCAGGATCCCGTGGGCGAAGCTGCCCTGGGTCGTGATTGGGCCTTGGCTGGTGACATCGACGGTGCCGCCCGCCCCGGCACCCCCGCCCGAAGCCCCCAGGGCCGAAGCGAAGGTCACCTGGGGCTCGACCAGCTCGATCAGCAGGTGTCTGAAGTCCGTCACGTCGACGTTCAGGGCGAGGCTATTGCCGCCGACCCCGCCGCCGCCGCCGATGCTCTGGGCCAGGATGCCGTAGGCGGAGTTGCCCTGCGTCTCGATGCCACCGCTGCTCCAGATGATCACGGGACCGCCGCTGCCCCCACCGCCGCCGGCCCCGCCGATGGCGGTGGATGCCACGATGCTCTCGAAGGCCAGGCCGCCGCTGACGCTGTTGCCGCCACTGCCCCCACCCCCGCCGATGCTCTGGGCCAGGATGCCATCGGCACCGAACGAGGCGGAGGCCAGATCGCCGGAGTTCCCAACATCCACGCCCAGGCCACCGCCGCCATCGCCGCCGTTGCCGCCGATGGCCAAGTTCAACCCGATGCCCATGGCCGTCGCCGTACCGATCGTGGCGGACAGGGAAATCGCGTTGCCTCCGGCGCCACCACCACCGCCCAGGCTCTCCGCGAACAGTGCATGGGCCTGGCTACCGTGCGTGGTGACGTGGCTCAGGTTGGTCACGTCGACGGTACCACCGTTACCTCCGATTCCACCGGACCCTCCGACGGCGGTGGAGCCCGAAAATGGCACACCCGCGGCGACGGACAAGGAATTCCCCCCCCCACCCCCGCCGCCACCGACCGTGTGGCCGAAGATGCCGTGGGAGAACGCACCGGTGGTGTTAATCGTGGCGGGGGCACTGTAGATCGAAACGTTCCCACCATCCCCGCCGCCCGCGGCATTGCCGCCGATGGTCGAGGAGATGAACGGCGCCACGCCGTACACCCCACCGCCCCTGCCGCCCCCACCACCGATGCTCTCGGCCAAGATCGCGTTGGCATCGAAGCCGGTCGTGGTGAGATTCGCGCTAATGGTGGCGTTACTGACGTACACGTCGCCCCCGTCGCCGCTCGCTCCGCCGGTGCCGCCAAAGGAGATCACTCCGCCCGAGGCCTTGGCCCGGCCGCCGCCCCCGCCAACACTCTGGGCGAAGATCCCGTCTGACTCGGCGCCCGCGGTCGTGATGGCCCCCGCGTTTTGCACGTAGACATAACCACCGCCGCCGCTGCTGTTGCCATCGCCACCAATACTGATCAGTCCGCCTGAGCCGGCGCCGATGCCGCCACCGCCGCCGATGCTCTGGGCGATGATCCCGGAGGCGTTCCCGGCGCTGGTCGTCAGCGCACCGTTGTTGATGATGTCGACCTCACCGCCATCACCGCCGGCCGAGCCACTCCCGCCGATCGCCACCAGACCACCCGTGTCACCGGCCGTGCCGCCACCGCCGCCGATGCTCTGACCGACGATCGCAGCGGAGCCGTAGAAGTAGGTCTGGATACTTCCCGTGTTGGTCACCGTCACGGCGCCGCCGTCGCCGCTGCTCGCGCCACTGCCGCCCCAGAAGGCGAGACCGCCGCCACCCCCACCGGCACCGGCAAACCCCCCCACGCTTTGCGCGAAGATCCCGTACGACTCGGTGCCATAGGTCTCGATCGCCCGGTCGAAGGTCCAACCGTCATGGTTCGGGATCGGCACATCGCTGGTGACCTCGACCGTTCCGCCCCGACCGCTGGTGCTCCCCGAACCGGCGCCCCCGAAAATCCCCCCGCCGTCACCACCATAGCCACTGGCACCACCCAGGCTTTGTGCGACGATGCCATGAGCGCGGGCACCGGTGGTTGCGATCACATCGGTGGAGAGCACGTTGACGGCGCCTCCCGTCCCCCCGTGGCCGCCATCTCCGCCCTCCACATAGCTTCCGGCCCAAGCGTCTCCGCCATTCCCACCGTCTCCGCCCTGGCTGAGGGCATAGATGCCGTGGGCGCCATCACCCTGCGCGAAGATCACACTGTCGCTGGCGATGTTGACGTCGCCGCCGCCGCCGCCGTGACCGCCGTCGCCACCCCAAACCGGTAAAATGCCGGCGTCGTAGCCGTCGCCACCGTGGCCGCCATTGCCCGCGATGCTCTGCGCCGTGATCCCATGAGCGGAAGGCCCGTCAGTCATGATGAAGCCGGTAGGCCAATAGCTAACGCCCGGCCAGGGATCGGCAGCGAAGTTGATGGTCAGGCCCAGACCCCCGACCCCGTTACCCCCATCGCCGCCGATGTAACCATCACCGCCATTGCTGCCGTTGGCCCCCAGGACGATGAACGATACGCCCGGCCCCACCGGCCCCCCGAGCACGCCGGGCCAGATGAGATTCGTGAGGCTATGAACGCTGAGTGTCGTGAGGATCCTGGGAAAGCCCTGGTCTAAATAGAGGAGGGAAAAGTCCCGGCCTCCCCAGATGCCGTCGTACTGATCGCCGGTGAAGGTCGCGGTCGAGCCGCTGTACGTGACGGGATCCGGCCCGGCCAGCGCCGGCCCGGGTAGCCCAGCGAAGATAACCGTGGACAACACCAAGACCGCGCTAGGACTTCCGTGCGGGCTCATCTTCGTGCTCCTCTCCGCCACAGGACACTTCGCTTCCCAAGAGTGGCGTTGCGTGAGGTGCCCGCGTGGCTGCAGCTCAAAAGGTAGCGCGCAATTAGGCAGCGTCAAGTCGCATGGTTTAAACATCACCATAGGGCACTAAATTGGTTTCCGTTTTGCGTTTGTATAGATGACAAGTGTCTGTGCGCTTTGCGGCTCGTTTCGACTAGTATTTAACCACATATTCGGTCATCATAATCATAATATCTCGTTCGAGGAGCGCCCACGAGCTTGTTGAGAAAGTGCGCGGATGCGCCGTCGGTCACTCCTGGTACGGTCGAGTCGGTTGGCCACACTGCACCTGCGTGCAGGCACAGCGAGAACCTCCTCGCCTCTCGCTCCAGCGATGTAGGAGGACGCGCGAGGGACGACCCATACGCATCGCAGATCTTCACGGTCTCGCCGACCGTGGATCGCTGCACCGCAGGGCAACGATCCTCAGCATTGAAGCGCGGTGCGAATTATGATCCCACCCACCATGCCTGCCCTGCACGACATCGAGCTGGTGATCTGCGACTGCGACGGCACCCTGGTCGACAGCCTCGCCGCGATCACCGAGACCTTCCGCCAGGTCCTGGCGGACCGCAGCCTCCCACCGGTCGCGCGCGAGGTCGTGCAGCGCTACGTCGGCCTGCCCATCCAGGCGCTGTTCGACGAGCGCCTGCCCGATCTCAGCGACGAGGAACGGCTCGCGTTGCAGCTCGCCTACCGGCGCCTCTACCCGCGCCTCGCCGCCGGGCGGACGCCGCTCTTCGCTGGCGTGCGCGACGCCCTCACGGCGATCCGTGGTCGGGGCCTGCGTCTGGCGATCGCCACCGGCAAGAGCCTCGCCGGGGTACGCCGCTTCCTCGCCGAGGAGTCACTGGAGCGCACCTTCGAGGCGGTACGTTGTGCCGATACCGCGGCTCGCCCCAAGCCGTACGGCGACATGGTCGAGGAGATCTTGGGCGAGACCGGCGTCGCCGCGCGGTGCGCCGTGATGGTGGGCGATACCCCGTTTGACATCCAGATGGGCCAGGCCGCCGGCGTGGCCACCTGCGGCGTCACCACCGGCGGTTTCACCGCCGCCGAGCTTGCCGAGCACCATCCGACCCTCCTGCTGCCCCGCTTCACCGACCTCGTCGCCCGGCTGCCAAGCGCCGCGAATGGCGCCGGCGGCGCGACCGCCTGACTACGGGCTTCCCCCGGCAGCGGACCGCCCCGGGCGTGCAGCCGACGAACCAGGCGCGGCAAGGGCGCACCGGCGGTGCCGGGCGCAATCCTCGCCCGCCTCGCCCGAACCTGGCCCGGCGGCGACGGCAGACGATAAGGGGACCATGCTGTCCGACATCGCCACCCAGTTACCCGACGCACTCTCCCCGGAGCGGCTCGGCCGTCTGGCGCGGAGCGTCCTGGAGGAGCTGGATCTGCCGGTCACCACCGCGCACGTCCACCTCTTTGGTCAGGTCTACCGCCACTTCCTGTCGGTGGTGCCCGCCCACCAGCGGGACGGCAAACGGCTGGTCGACCTCTACCGCGCCAGCATCGGCCTGCCGCCGCCGCGACCAGCGGCCACCGTCGACCCGGGACGGTTGCGGCGCCTGGAAGAAGAGGTCGAGCACTATCGCCAGCAGGAGGCGATCTATGCAGAGCGTGAAGAGGCATGGGCCGCGAAGGCACAGCGCCTGCGATTCGACCTCAAGCACGCGAACGACGTGGTCACCAACCTCTACAACGAGATGAAGAAGGAGCTCGACGCCGATCGGGAGCGCCTGCAGGAGCAGGAAAAGGTGCTACGCCACCGGGAGTCTGCGCTCCAGGAACG
>Ga0210124_1000309_pt1 | contig 26203 bp, 23 predicted proteins | sample Muzzi_PWC_D2_FD_185554 | JGI IMG/M metagenome (GOLD analysis project Ga0210124, IMG submission 185554) | Wetland microbial communities from San Francisco Bay, California, USA, that impact long-term carbon sequestration - Muzzi_PWC_D2 (SPAdes) | ecosystem: Environmental > Aquatic > Marine >... | reverse complement strand
GATGGTAAAACCCTTTTTGTTGGTCATCGTTCATATCATCTTGCTCGATATAAAAATCTGTATATATTAGGTTCAGGAAAAGCCACGGCACCCATGGCTGCAGCCATGGAAAATATAATTGATGAAAAAATTACAGGCGGCATTATCACTGTAAAATTCGGTCATGTGGCTGATTTAAAACATATTAATCTAATAGAAGCAGGCCATCCCATACCTGACGAAAATGGAATACGCGGAGCATCTGCCATCCTAAATCTTGCGAAAATTGCAAAAGAGGATGATCTTATATTATGCCTCATTTCAGGAGGAGGATCCGCATTGCTGCCTTTCCCCTATAACGGCCTTACCCTTAAAAACAAGCAAGATACCATCAAAATACTCCTTTCTTGCGGTGCCACCATTCATGAAATAAATACCATAAGAAAGCACATTTCTAAAATAAAAGGGGGTAGACTTGCGCAGGCGGCATATCCTGCCACACTTGTTACCTTGATACTTTCGGATGTTGTGGGAGATGATCTCGACGTTATCGCATCAGGCCCCACAGTGCCGGATTCAAGCTCTTTTTACGACTGCAAGAACATTTTCCGCAAGTATAACATTATCGATAAAATACCTCAAAATATACTGAATCATATTGAATCTGGGATTTCAGGTGAAATTGATGAAACGCCTAAACCGCATGATCCTGTTTTTGATAAAACTTATAATTTGATTATCGGAAGCAACGTTGAATCCTTAATGTCCGCAAAAGAAAAGGCTGAAAGTTTAGGGTATAATGTTCTTATACTATCTTCAATGATCGAAGGGGAAACCCGGTTTATCGCTCAAGTTCATGGAGCAATCGCCAGAGAGATCATTAAAACCGGCAATCCCCTCCCTTTACCGGCCTGTATACTTTCCGGCGGTGAAACCACGGTCACTATTTCAGGTAATGGTCTCGGGGGACGGAATCAGGAATTTGCGTTATCTGCATCAATAGATATTTCCGGCAAAAAAAATATCGTTATGCTGAGCGGCGGTACTGATGGTACCGATGGTCCTACGGATGCAGCCGGAGCTTTTTCGGATACCCTTACGCTGAAACGCGCAGAAGAAATGGGATTGAACCCGTATCGTTTTCTGGCAAACAATGATTCATATCATTTTTTTCAAAAACTTGGAGACCTATTCATAACCGGTCCAACCAACACCAATGTCATGGATCTAAGGATTGTACTCGTTACTTAATTTTGAATTCATAAAGTTATAGATTCTCAGAAACGTAAGCTATGCGTGCAGTAATACAAAGGGTAAAGTCAAGTTCTGTTGCCGTAGGGGATGAATTGATTGGTGAAATCGGTAAAGGACTTTTAGTGCTTTTAGGGATTGCAGCATCGGATAGAATCGATGATGCCAAATATCTAGCGGACAAAATTGTTAATTTAAGAATTTTTGAAGACGGAGACCATAAGTTGAACCGCTCATTAATTGACATGGGTGGTGAAATGCTGGTCGTCTCACAGTTCACCTTGCTTGGAGATTGTAAAAAAGGACGACGCCCATCATTTGTAAAAGCTGCCCCTCCAGATTTGGCCAATGAACTGTACCGGCAATTTGTTGAACACGTCCGACAGAAAGATGTAACTGTAAAAACCGGTCGCTTTCAGACGATGATGGAAGTATCTTTAATCAACGATGGACCGGTGACGCTTATCGCGGACAGCAAATAGTCAATAAGCCCTATCGTTGCATAAATAACACGCCGAGTATTGATAAAAACATTATTATTCAAGGGTTTTGGCTGTTTTCGAACCGATTTTTAAAATTCCCATATAGTGCATTTCTTAAAGGATTTTGAATTCGACATATTATTTATGCAACGATAGGGTAAACTCGGATTCTGACAATTCGGAACCATACAGGCTTTTTTAATGCTTAAATTAGCTTTTCAATTCATCTCCTGCCTTCTTCTTTTTCTTCTACCTTTTATTAAAACAACAAATCTTTATTGCGAAAAATTGGATGATTTAGGGCACCTTATCGGAAACCGGGACGCCGTCCTGGTCGCCGATCCAAACGGTCATATTGTTTTTTCAAAAAATGTGGATACTCCCCTCATTCCTGCATCAACGCTAAAGTTATTCACCGCGCTTGTGGCTATTCATTATCTTGGTCCTGATTACAAATTTTTCACAGAATTTTACATGGACCGTCATTCAAATCTCAAAATAAAAGGCTATGGCGATCCGCTTCTCATCTCAGAAACTGTTGTGGAAATGATCCGTCACCTTTCTATGAGGCTTTCTGCAAAATACGGCATTATTAACGATCTTATCCTTGATGATTCATATTTTGGCGTGCAAACCGTGATTCCCGGCGTAAATGTATCATACGAACCCTATGATGCGCCTAATGGTGCCTTATGTGTAAATTTCAACACGGTCAATTTCAAACGAAACAAAAATGGCGTTTATGTCAGTGCTGAATCGCAAACACCGCTATTGCCCTTTATACTTCCCAGGATCAGGGATTCTCAAATAGATCACGGAAGAATTGTACTTTCCAGCCAAAGAAATGAGATCACGCGTTATGCCGGGCATCTTTTTTTATACTTCTTAAATAAAGAAGGGATTCGATTAAAGGGGGATGTAAGGTTGGGAAAAATTCAAAAAGAGGCGGATAAACTCATTTATAGATATGTTTCCAGTTTTTCATTAATTCAGAGTCTATCAAAACTTTTCGAATATTCAAATAACTTTATTGCCAATCAGCTACTCATTGCCACAGGAGCAAAGGTATATGGTCCTCCCGGGAGCTTAGAAAAAGGGGTTCGGGCCGCTTTGATATACGCAAAAAATATTCTTGAAATTGATCATGTTCGAATTGAAGAAGGTTCCGGGATATCGAGAAAAAATAAGATTTCAGCGAGGAACTTCTATAAAATACTTAATGCATTTACACCGCATTATTTTCTTATGCAACAAACGGATAACATGTACTATAAAACTGGAACCCTTAAGGGAATCCATACCAGAGCCGGCTATATCAAAAAGAAAAATGGAGAGTTGTATCCTTTTGTTTTGTTGATAAATACACCAGGTAAGTCTCCGAAACCGATGATGGATATCATCCAGCGTGAATTAAAATAGTGTCCATCCATAAATGAGGATATTTGTTCAAGATCAAGCCTCCGGCCCGTGGGGCCTACGCCCCGGAGGGGCATGCGAAAAATAACCACCCCAGTACGATTTGCCGGCCTGTCCAGGCACCTTCACGGGGACCTACGGGGCAGCCAGGCATATAATTGATATTCCGATTATGGATGGAAACTAAACTATGAATAGGGTGTATTCCCGCTTGTTATTGAGGCATAGGCACTATGGTTATGGATGGATTCGAAATTTTCAGCACTCACGGAAAACCAAGTTATATTGCTGTCTTTTTTCAGTTTATCAGCAACATCTCTCACAATATCTTCAACAAATTTGGGATTCGAAAAACCTTTTTCTGTAACATGTTTTTCATCTACCCGTTTCAGTACCGAATATACTTCACACGATGCGGCATCTTCCACAAGCTCAATCATATCTTCAATCCAGATAAATTTATTAAAGCGTGTGCCAAGACGAACTTGACCGCGCTGATTGTGAGCCCCTGATTCACTGATTTCTTTTGAACAGGGACAAACAGAAGAGATGGGAACAACGACTACGGATACGAGGTCAATTTTACCATTTGGATCGCTAGATCCTAAAAAACTGCAGACATAATCCATCAAACCAGGAGATTTGCTGATCGGAGATTTTTTTTCAATGAAATATGGAAATGTTACTTCAATATTGGATGAAGCTGCATTTAGATACTCTTTCATCTCCTCAAGAATAACGGAAATTTTTTTTAAGGAGACTTCCGGTCGAAAAAGGTGCAACATTTCCACAAAACGGCTCATGTGAGTCCCTTTGTAATTGTGGGGCAAATCAACATACATGTTTATGGAAGCAACCGTATGTTGAATGTTGTTCCTTCGATCAAGTACGGTTATGGGATATTTAAGATCCTTTATCCCCACTTTATCAATTGGAATGTTGCGATAATCGAATTGATTTTGGATATCTTTCATTTTGGCAAATAATCTATTTTCACATGATGCATGGCTCTGAAAATATTCCCTTTGACTTTTTTGTTATTCTTATAAAGCTCTTTTAGCATCTTTTTTATTTCATGTCGCTTAGAGGTTTTTGTGGTAGGACAGGGATTTTCAAAAACCGGGTAAGCCTTTTCCCTGGCAAAACGCCCGATAATATCTTCGTCAACAAAGGCAAGCGGCCTAATCACTGAAAACTTTCCCTGAAAAAAAGACTGGGAAGGCAACATGCTGCTAATCTCACCAGCATAGAAAATATTCATAAATAAAGTTTCGATGATATCGTCTTTATTGTGTCCAAGGGCGACCTTGTTGCAACCGAGTTCATCGGCAACTTCAAAAAGCCTTCTCCTGCGCAGCCTGGAACATAAGAAACAAGGATTTTCCCGATTTTCGGAACTGTGCGCCAAAACTCCGTAATCTGTAAGTTCAACTCTGACTTCAAAGCCTATTTGTCTGCAATATTCTGCCAAAGATTTACTGAATCCTCCGTCAAATCCCAAATCAACATGTACTGAATAGAGCTCATAATTAATTGGAATGCGTTTTAAACGTTCACTTAATATCCACATGAGGATAAAGCTGTCTTTACCTCCTGAAAGCCCGACTAAAATTCGATCTCCATCGGAGATCATATTATATTGATGCAACGCTTTTCCAACATTCCTTTTTATCACCTTGTAGGCATAGCTGTACTTTGGCAAAAAGAGTATCGGCCTCCTATAAATTTTCCTCTTTTTCCTTTACTTCTTCTATTTCCTCTTTAATTTCTTCTTCCTTTCCTTCTCTAAGGGTGATCTTGCCTGCAGCAATTTCACGTAGAGAAACCACAATGTCTTCATTTTTTGGCGAACTGACCAGATACTCAGATCCTTCACGGATCTGCCTTACACGTTTGGCCGCCATGTTTACCAGTAAGAATCGGTTTTTTACCCGCTTTAAGCAATCTTCTATGGTTATACGTGCCACAAAAAAACCTCCGTTTACAATATTTCTATTAATTCATAAAATCTTTTTCCACCCGGAGCTTCCAAGACAATCTCGTCTCCGGGTTTTTTCCCTATAATCGCTTTTCCGAGTGGCGAAGACACAGAGATTCGACCTTCTTCGATATTCGCTTCATCGGGTCCAACAAGTTGATATATAACGTTTTCAGAAGTATCACTATTTTCAAGCAGCACAGAACTGGCAAACACCGCCCGATCTTTGGGAAGTTTTTGAGGATCAATAATTTCTGCCATGGATAGTTTGTATCCCAATTCATTCAACCTTCCCTCTATAAATGCCTGCCGGTCCTTGGCTGCTTCGAACTCGGCATTTTCAGTGATATCCCCGTGAGCACGGGCTTCCTCAATAGCCTTTATATTTCTGGGTCGTTCGACCTTTTGAATATGTTCCAGTTCTTTTTTAAGGGCCTCATACCCTTTTCGCGTAATTGGTACTCGTTCCAAATCTACTTCTCCGATAAATATTCTTTTGTCAGAATTTCGGCGATCTGAACCGTATTAGTTGCGGCGCCCTTTCTGATGTTATCTGCGACAACCCACATATTGATACCATTTTCTATGGATTCATCGTTGCGAATACGACCTACGAGGGTCAAATCCTGTCCGGCGGCATCAATAGCAAGTGGATATTGATTGTTCAGAGGATCATCAACGACCTTAACGCCGGGTGTTCTTTCAAGAAGCGCCCTCACCTCTGGAGCAGAAACTTTTCTTTTTGTCTCAATGTTAATCGATTCCGAATGACTGAAAAAAACCGGGACACGAACAGTGGTTGCCGTAACTCCTATAGTATCGTCCTCCAGGATTTTCCGGGTTTCATGGACCATCTTCATCTCTTCTTTTGTATATCCATTTTCCAAAAACACATCGATATGCGGCAGACAGTTAAATGCAATGGTGTGAGGATAAACCTTGTTTTCATGTTTTTTGAAATTAAGAATTGCTCGGGTTTGGGAATCAAGCTCGTCAATCGCCTTTTTGCCGGTTCCTGAAACCGCCTGATAGGTTGACACCACAATTCGTTTAATACCATATTCTTTGTGCAGTGGATGTAATGGTACGACCATTTGAATTGTCGAACAGTTCGGATTCGCGATAATTCCTTTGTTTCTAAACTGTGCAACGGCATGGGGATTGACTTCAGGAACCACCAGTGGAACTTCGGGGTCCATCCGCCATGCACTTGAATTATCAACAACCACACATCCGTCATTTGCGGCAAAAGGTGCAAATTTTTCACTGGTTCCACCACCGGCCGAGAAAAGGGCGATATCGATTCCTCTAAAAGAAGTCTCGGTCAACTCTTCAACGGCAATGTCGCGACCTTTGTATTTGAGCTTTCGTCCGACAGAACGACTGGATGCCAAGAATTTTATTGACTTGATTGGAAAGTTTCTCTCTTCAAGGCAGGAAATCATTTGATTTCCCACGGCTCCTGTTGCCCCAGCTACAGCAATGTTAAATTTTTTATCCCTCATTTTTGCTGTTTCCCTTAATATAATCTACCACAAGATCTCCGACTTCTTGTGTTGAGTATCCCATTTTACCTGCTGCAACATCTTTTAGATCATCACGCAAGACTCGAATAACACTCTCTTCTATCAAAGAGGCGGCCATGGGTTCCCCTAAAGTTTCAAGCATGATCTGGGCCGCTGAAATGGCAGCGATGGGATTAATGATATTTTTTCCGGTATACTTAGGGGCGGATCCTCCGATAGGTTCGAACATTGAAATCCCTTCGGGATTAATATTTGCCCCAGCGGCAATACCCATTCCTCCTTGAATCATTGCGCCAAGATCGGTGATAATATCACCAAACATGTTATCGGTAACAATAACATCGAACCATTCCGGATTTTTAACCATCCACATGCATATGGCGTCAACATGAGCATAATCTGTTTCAATATCAGGGTATTCTTTTGCAATCTCATTAAACGTGCGTTCCCATAAATCAAATGCAAATGTCAGCACATTGGTTTTTCCACAAAGTGTCAGTTTTTTTCTTTTGTTTCTTTTCCTGCAATACTCAAAAGCATATCTGAGACACCGTTCTACCCCTTTTCGGGTATTTATTGATTCCTGTATGGCCACTTCATCTGCCGTTCCATGCTTTAAACAACCACCGGCACCGGCGTAGAGTCCTTCTGTATTCTCCCGAACCACGACAAAATCTATATCCGACGGCCCTTTGTATTTTAAGGGTGTCTCTACACCCTCATAGAGTTTAACAGGCCTCAAGTTGATATACTGGTCAAAATAAAACCGAAGCTTCAAAAGGATACCTTTTTCCAGAATACCCGGTTTTACATCCGGATGTCCGATAGCCCCTAAATATATTGCATTTGAGTCGGCGATGGATTCCAGCATATTTTCAGGCAAAATTTCCCCGGTCGCCTTATAGTGTTCCCCGCCTAAATCATAATGGGTAAAATTAATTCTGAAACCGAATTTGTCTGAGAGCGTTTGAAGGATCTTGATGCCTTCTGCAACAACTTCGGGCCCCGTACCATCACCTGGAATTACAGAAATATGATACTCTTTTGTCATATGAATAAATCCAATCAAGCAGTCTAAGTGTTTTTAATCGTCATTGTGAAAATGATAATTGATGGTTTTCGTTTAAATGGAGATAGACCCACGCTAAGTTGCATCACTGGTTTCCGATATGTTTTGACTCGCTTTTTTATGATGTTTAATGCTAATTAAAGGACCTGAAACAACATAAGTCAGCGCCAAGAAAAATAGAGCAACGGATGGCTGGGCGGCGATGAAAATCAATATCAGGATAATAGCCACCAGAACATTGAAATTCATTTTTTTAAACAATTCAGGCTTTTTGAAACTGTTATATTTTACGGTGCTTACCATTAAAAAAGAAAGTATATACAGCATCACAAGAATGAGAATGGGATTTATGTTTCTTTCGATTCCCAATTTATGACAAAATAAAACGGCAGTTGCTGCCATGCCAGCTCCGGCCGGAATTGGAAGTCCCACAAAATGATCACTGCTTATTATACCTGCCTGCGAATTAAAACGGGCCAATCTAAGCGCCCCACAAGCCATAAAAAGGAATGCAGCCAGCCATCCGATTCTTCCCAATGGCTTCAGGGACCACAAATATACCATTAATCCCGGTGCAAGACCAAAAGATATAAGATCGGCCAGGGAATCGTATTCAATCCCGAACTTGCTGGTGGTATTCGTAGCTCTGGCGATTTTTCCATCCATGATATCAAATAATACGCCGATAATAATGGCTACTGCCGCAGTGACAAATTTTTCGTTTATTGCGGCGATAACGGCATAAAAACCGAAAAAAAGATTGAGCGATGTAAATATGTTGGGTAAAATATATATCCCTCGATGCGACTTTTCTTTATTATTTCTTTTTGTCCTTATCATATCAAATCTCCCAAAACCGACGTTCCGGCTTTTACCTTGTCTCCTACTGCCACTTTCAAAGTTATCTCCGGAGGAAGGTAAACATCTAAACGTGATCCAAAACATATTAAGCCAAAACGCTGTCCCCGGGTCACAATATCACCCTTCTGTAATTTACAGATGATTCGCCTTGCAATCAGTCCTGCTATCTGGACCGTACAAATATTTTTTCCCCCTTTGATTTCTATAAAAATTGCATTGTGTTCATTATGATTTGATGCCTTATCCAAATTGGCGGAAAAAAATTTGCCAGGATAATAGTGAATCTTTTTTACCTGTCCTTCATAGGGAATGCGATTGACATGAACATTAAAAATGGACATAAAGATGCTGACTTTTATGCACGAACCTTCATAAAATCGGCTGTTTTCCATCAAACCCGCAGAAATAACCCTTCCGTCAGCCGGCGAAACAACGCATCCGGTATCATTGGGAATAACACGGTCTGGATCCCTGAAAAAATAACAGATGAAAAAAGTTACCGCAAGACCTATCAAAGACAACGTGATGAGCCCCAAAAGCGCGAATACAGCAGTTGTAAATACAGAGACAAATATAAAAGGATACCCAGCACTTGCCAACGGAAAAGCAGAGTCGCTGGGTACGTCAGACCAAATAAAGTTGCTCATCTCGTATACTCTGGTTGATTTTACTTTATGAAATAAAAGACTAAACTGCTTTATCTATCAAAAATGAATTCATATTGTCAATAATAACCGTAATGATTATTAGAGAAAACGCATTATGATATCACTAAATTCAACTCTGCATCAGATTTCCGGATATAATGCGGCAATATTTTTTCAATATCATCTGTATCGTTGTTTTCGAATTTCGCCATACTAAGATAGGCTATGGTTGAAGCTCTAATCGTATTTTGTATCATCGGTGCAAAAAATGCAGATTCGCCCATTTTTTCCAATATCATTTCTTTATATAACAAAGCGCCATTGCCCACAAACAAGCAAGACTCGTTAAGATCATCAACAGCTTTATCAGGAGATGCCACGCGTTCTTTCGTTTGCCTTTTTAAATGACCGTTCAGGAACCTGTATCTGGAAAAATAAACCTCTCCTTTCCGCGCATCTAAAATCGGACATATAAGATCACGAGAATGAGACACTTGAAATGCAAGCGTTTCCAGGCTTGAAATACCAACAACCGGTTTTTCTGAGGCCACGACAAGCCCCTTGATGGTGCTGATACCAATTCTCAGGCCTGTGAAGGATCCGGGGCCTCTGGTTACTGCAAATCCATCAAGATCAGAAAAATTAAGGCCTGCCATTGTCATGACCGCCTTTATCATATCCATTAAATGTCTGGAATGTGTCTCTTCCCTGTCTATTGTAAATTCCGAAAGCAAAGACGTTTGATCTACAATCGCGACACTACAGCTGGTTGTCGTCGTATCAACAGCAAGTATCCTCATATTACTTATCAGCCATCAACCTTCATCAATTGCAAGTGAAATAACTTTTTCCATGTTTTTCGCAGTAACGAAATGGATTTTTCGCTTTACATTCATCGGAATTTCAGCCAGATCTTTTTTGTTTTTTTCAGGAATAATAATTGTACGAATCCCGGCCCTCAACGCACCTAATGCTTTTTCTTTCAAACCGCCGATAGGAAGCACTCTTCCCCTCAATGTAATTTCTCCGGTCATCGCAACATCTTTATTGACCGGTTTGTTTATCAAAATGGATATAAGTGCTGTCGCCATTGCAATTCCGGCAGACGGCCCATCTTTGGGGATTGCGCCGGCAGGAACATGAATATGAATGTCCTTATTTTCAAGAATATTTTTTTTGATCCCGAAAGAAACGAGATTGGCACGGGCATAACTCAAGGCCGCCCGGGCAGACTCCTGCATAACTTCCCCGATTTGACCAGTGACGATGAGTTCTCCTTTTCCGTCGATTAATGATGCCTCTACATAAAGCACCTCGCCACCGGCCTGTGTCCAGGCCAAACCGGTGGATAAACCCACCTGGCTATTTTCCTGATCCATTTCAGGAAAATATTTTGGAACCCCCAGGTAACTTTGCAAATTATTTTTTGTGATTCGAAACGGACTTTTATCACCCTCGGCGATTTTCCGTGCCACCTTGCGACAAAGGGTGCCGATTTCGCGTTCAAGGTTCCTCAACCCAGCCTCAGAAGTGTATTCGGATATGATTTTAGACAAGGCCCCATTACTGATGGACAGGGTTTTCGACTTTAAACCATTTTCCTTTACCTGACGCGGTATGAGGTGTCTTTGGGCAATGGCATGTTTTTCATCCTCCGTATAACCGGAAAGTGTAATCACCTCCATCCTGTCAAGAAGCGCTGATGGAATCGTATCCGTAAAGTTGGCAGTAAGGATAAACATAACCTTGGAAAGATCAAAGGGTATGTTTAGGTAGTGGTCGCTAAACGCCGAGTTCTGTTCAGGATCCAAAGCCTCTAAAAGCGCTGAGGAAGGATCACCCCTGAAGTCAGAACCAAGCTTGTCGATCTCATCCATCATGAAAACAGGATTGTTTGCACCGCTTTGTTTGAGTCCCTGAAGGATTCGTCCCGGCAAAGAACCTATATAGGTACGGCGGTGGCCTCTGATTTCCGCTTCATCCCGTATGCCACCGAGGGAAATGCGAACAAATTTTCTTTTCACCGCGCGTGCTATGGCCTGACCAAGGGATGTCTTCCCAACGCCGGGTGGACCCACAAAACATAAAATCGGCCCCTTCATTTTAGGGTTAAGTTTGCGCACGCTAAGGTATTCAAGGATACGGTCTTTTACATGCTTTAAACCGAAATGGTCTTCATCCAGAACCGTTTTTGCATTTTTGATATCAATAATGTCTTTGGTGGTTTTACTCCATGGCAATTCAACCAACCAATCCAGATATGTGCGAACAACAGAAGCTTCTGCAGAGTCAGCATGCATTTGATCCAGACGTTTCAACTGCTTTAAAGCTTCTTTGTCTGCACTTTTTGACATTTTAGCCCTTCTTATCTTCCTTCTATAATCATCAATTTCCTTTAATTTTCCATCGTCTTCACCGAGTTCCTTGTGGATGACCCGAACCTGTTCCCTTAAAAAATAGTCTCTTTGACTTTTTGAAATTTCATCTTTTACATCAGACTGGATTTTAGCCTGCATGGAGGACAATTCCACTTCCCGAGAAAGTAACTCATTAACTTTTTTAAGACGCTCAAGAGGATCGATCAATTCGAGCAAAATCTGGGATTCGTCAATTTTCAACTTCAGATTTGAAGCCACAAGGTCTGCTAGTTTCCCAGGATCATTCACGCTTTCTAGAATAACACCAACATCGTTGTTCATTTCTCCGCGCAGCGCCAATATCTTTTCGGAGTGTTCGATAACATTCCGCATTAACGCTTCCATTTCCAAATTGATCCCTTCAACCGGCGGATCGGGAATCCTTTCGATTTTTACACGATATATGGATCTCTTTGAAACGTATTTAACAATCCTGGCCTTTTCGATACCCTGTACAAGAGCCTTGACGCGTCCATCAGGAAGTTTCAGCATCCGCAGGATCTTGCTCACAGTTCCAACCGTAAATATTTGATCGGGGTTAGGATTTTCGATATTTGGGTCTTTTTGCGCGGTTAAAAACAAAAATCCGTCTTTTTCCACGGCCTCCTCAACAGCACGCACCGATTTTTCACGGCCGATAAAGAGTGGAAGAAGCATGTCGGTAAAAATAACAATATCCCGAACGGAAATCAGAGGTAGTGTATCTGGAATTAATACATCTTTTTCATCTTCATCAATAATGCTGATAAGATCATCTTTGTCGGTTTCAGCCATTCTGTCTCCTATAACTTAAATCCATAAAATTTTGTCGGTCTCCAAATGCCTCTCTTTTTGATTAAATTTAGAGGTCGATGTTGTTATTTGTTAAATCGCTCCATGGATAATATTTTTTTTTCAAACCGCATTTAAATTACACAAGTTTCACACTCCCGGCTTTCAACAACATCAACAGTTATGAAACATCAATATAATAAAGCACAATTTGATTTTGACAATGTTTATATGTATAAATTCATTACCTCTTTAAATCAACATTTTTGACAACCTCTTTTCACCGAAATTCATGGGCACTATCACCGCAACAATGCTGAGGGAAAAAACCAGGGTAAACGATCCGAGAATCCATACCCATTCAATCACCGTCAATAGTCTTCCCTGAATATTCGCCATAAAAAGGCGATAAACCGGCCCCGCCTCTATAATGATAACGGTTCCTACATATCCTGCACACACCATCATAAATAGGAGCCCTCCAAAACTGGTAACGGTTTGAGCTGGATTTTCCGATTTAAAATCGGGATACGCTGCGCCAAAACCGATCCCCATTGATACCACTCCCGGAACCAGTAAAAATATATCAACCAATGAAAGTACCATCATAAAAGTCGTTACTTTAAGCAATATATTTGTTGCAATGATCAAAATCTCAGTCAAAACGAATAACGGTAAAAAATAGACGAAGAATTTTATCCAGAGATAGTGTCTCAAATCTATGGGAACCGATTTTACCAACCAGAAAGCATCCTTTTCGTTGCTGACTGCAGGATATGCAAATCGGGCCGTAATGGTAATAAGAACAAAGCCAGCAAGACCGATGTTCAAAAAAGATAGAAGGTTTTGAAGGTTAATGGTCTTTATCGGAGCCTTTTCAAGAGGAAGAGCATTGAAGTTGTAGACATATATGATAACCAGCGCAGCGATTAAAAAAAGCTGAGACCACTGTGTTTGATCTCTGAAAAAAGTTCGTATCTCCTTTAACATAAAAGCCCTGCAAGAACGTGGCAAAAATCCTAAAAAACGGGGGTCTGAATAATTGTATTTAAAAAGCCGAACTTGGGCTGTTCGGGTCTTTGAAAGCCCCTTGAAATAATATGCATTTGAAATAATGATTGCTGAAAATACCATTATCCCTGCCCAGCTCAAGGAGAGCGCCATGTGAAACAGTCCTTGCATTATATGCCCCGAAAGTGTCGCCTTTATACTGTCAAAAGCCCATGTGCTCGGAAGATATATCGGAGCCGGAGCTTTTAAAGATCTGAGATAGAAAAGCACATTTGAAAAAGCTTCAGGATCAACAAGACGCTCGGGTCTTAAAAAACGAAAGGCGAAAAAAAGTATTAGAAAAACGCAAAGGCCGATGAAAATAAAGATGTTTCTGATACGGTTCGCAGGCACAAAATTCACAACAATCATAATTAGAATAACGCTTATGCCGGCTGAAATAACAGAAAGAATTAAAATGACCAGGACAATATTACCATAGAAGATAAAACCTGCCCCATAAACTATTCCATATGATATAAAGACAGGAAGTGTATAGAGAATGACCATCCAGGAACTATCTAAAGTACTTTCTATCCACCTTGCGATAAAAATCTTGTAACTTGGAACAGGCATGGAATTTAGAAGAGAAAGATCTCTGCTGAGATAGAGCTTGGAAAGTGATGTTAGTATGTTACTGAATATAAGGAGTGAAAATAATGTGAGAAGAATCATGGAGAGCAGCTTATAGGTAAGAATATCCCCAAATCCTTCAATCTCTTTGAAGTAACCGATGACCCGCAATGAAACAATGAATATGCCTCCCCAAAAAAATATCCCAAAGAATCCGAACAATGCGAGTTTATATCCCCTGCCCGATTTGTTTTTTAAAAGGCCTTTGTTTTTAAAGGATAAAAATCTTGGCCTTAATAAAGCGATGACATCTTTCATTCTTTTGTCAATTTGATGAATATCTCTTCAAGGTCGGCATCTTTATTCTGGATATCGCGCTTTAAATCTTCTGGAGTCCCCATTGCGACAAGTGACCCCTTATGGATGATACCGATGCGGTCACAGATATCTTCAGCCACTTTCAGCGTATGGGTCGACATGAAAATAGTGACGCCTTCCTTTGCAAGATGCTGAAAAAGCGACTTAACCATATTGATCGCCAATGGATCAAGTCCCACCATGGGCTCATCGATAATGACCACTTCAGGATCATGTAATAGAGCTGCTGCCATTACGAGTCTTTGTTTCATACCATGAGAATAAGACTCAATAAGGTCGTCTGCCCATTCAGATAGGGAAAACAATCGTAAATTCCCTTGAGACCTGTTTAAAAAGGTGTTTTCATCAACACCATACAGATCTCCCATAAATTTTAGAAACTCAATTCCTGTAAGCTTTTCATAAAGATATGGCCTGTCAGGAATATAACCGATTTTACTCTTGGCTTTTTTCGGGTGATCTTGCATATTTACACCGCAGATCATCACAGCACCCGAAGTTGGAGCAAGTACACCACCCATCATATTTATCGTAGTGGTCTTGCCGGCGCCGTTAGGACCGATGAATCCGAATATTTCACCTTTTTCCACCACAAGGTTCAGACCGTTCACGGCCGGAAAATCGTTGTATTTTTTCGTTAACTCTATGAGTTCTATCATTTTTTATTGAAAAGTTAGAATCTTTAATTTTATTTTTCCTATAACATTCATGATATCGAGCTGTTGCTGCATCCCACCGCTGGAGAATCGGATATGAGTAACATCTGCCGGGATTTGACCAAATGTTGCATCCGCGGTTATCCATTTCCCAATGAAAAGCAGATTCCATGCATGGTAATAGAATCTGCCGTTTAAGTAGACAAGTCCGGACTCAATCCGGGCAGGCATACCCGCGGCTCTTGAAAGTGCCGCCAGAAGGACAGCATGTTCATTGCAATCACCAACCTTGTTTATTAAAGTGGCAAGGGCATCAGGCAATGACAACACCGGGCGTTTTTCAATATTTTTATGGACCCATATCATCAGTTTGTTTGCCTTTTCTAATGGTGTGTCATCGCCGGTGACTATCTTTTCAAGCAGATTCATAATCTTGGGATGATCAGACTCAATAAAGGGTTCGGGCTTTACAAAACGATCAGGTATTGTATTTATATTATTTATAACATCAGGAAGCTTGGCCAGATCCTCCTTTTGGATAATCAAAACATTATTTTTTAAAACCTGTCTTCCGCTTTCGAGATGGACATCTTTGGTGTTTATTCCGCTGATTTCAACTTTGATTCTTTCAAGTTTTAACGGATTATCAAAAATTACATTGGACTTGACGGAAGCAATCTCGGCCAAATCCTGGGAAGATTCAGTAAGAAGTCCAAACAGTGCGTCTTTACGTGTCGTTTTTTCTAAACTGAATCCTAAAAGTCCCTTCTCTTTAATAACTTCACCATTTTCTCCTATCCAGGCCAACTGGGTTGCCCCTTGATACTGTATCGCCACTTTCATTGAATTCTTTTGGATGCCCATATTGAGAATGCTTTCTTTGCCAACAACTTTGATTGTAACAGGTTCACTGCTCATGCTGACCGGATCAAAAACATGTAAGCTAAATTCGTCTCCGGGTTTCATCCGGGAAGCATAAGCAGCGTTTACTATCCCTGAAGAGGCATATAGTTTTTCCTTGATTTTGGTATGAACCTTTTTAGTAGAACCGAAGCTATGCGTTTTAACGGAAAGTACATTTCCGGAAACAGATCCTTGTGCTGAAAAATGGAATCGTCCTGATTTGAGCCCAAAATCAAATGAAGAAAGAGTAAAATCTTTATTGAGCTTTCCCACGGTTTTGAGAATGAGATCTTGAATCAGGCCCATTGTGTTGAGGCGGATATAAAGGGTTTCTTTTAAGAGATAACCTTTTGCCGTTTTCGAGATGAAGGTGTGTGAGGATCCAATTTTACGTCCATTTTGCAGAATATTCATCCACGAGTCTTTCTCAGGTACTCGCTCTATGGAAAATGGGACCAATTCTTCGGATACAGAATTGAATCTGTTAATTACGCCTAATCGAAAAGAAAAAAGAATCGCAAAAATGAGTCCAAAAAGACTTAAAAGTATCCAAAAAGGTTTCATTGTTACCGAAATGATTGTTTCCCAAGCTCAACTTAGGTGCTCATAACATTATTTCACGGCAATGATTCAGCAAAGGCGAAAAAATTTTCATTGAGATTTTTTCAAAATCATTATCCAAAGGATCTTTCTTACCAAAGCAACGTTCGAAATACGGGTCTTTTGACTCTCCGTGTGAAAAATCACTTCCACTCCATTTTCTTTGTGCAGCCTTTAAAGCTGTCGGCTGTATTCTATTCTTCAGCAATATCGTACAAACATATTCAAAGGACGATACAGGGAAAAAGTGCAACGGCTCTGACATTCCCTCCCAGTAGAAATTGAGCAGATATTTTAGGATATCAAAAGCATTTGAAACATGCGTAAATTCACGGGCGGCATCTTTGCATAGCAAAAAGCTCTGCACAGAGCTTTTGTCTTCAAGTAAAGCACAAACAACAAGATGATATATCCATGTATTTAATAGATATTTAGGTTTTACATTTGAATATATGGTTTTGATCAGACCGGTTTCAAAAACATCCGTAACACGATCGAATATCCTAAAGCCTGCAATGTCAAGTTCGACATCAAGATCTTCAAGGCGGTGGCCTTGGGTTTGGTCTTTAATTTTTCGAACAAAATCTTCAGCATCCAAACTCATTTTATTGTAAATATATTCTCCCACCTTCCCATGAGGGAGTTCTCCGGAGGCCTTTTTTAGCGGATAAATATCTTTCAGACTTGATCCTGAGAGTCGTTTTGTTACAAGTTCCTGATCCAACATATATTTTCCAAGATGATCTAAACGGAAATTTTCCCTTTCATCAAGGGCACTTGCTCTCTCATGCAGATATATTCCAAGGCGTTTTTCAAGTAGATATTTTGCCGGATTGTTGAAAAAGGCGCATAACGCATTAATGGAAAGGTCTTTGAATTCTTTGTCGGGTTCAGGCAGCGTTGTTGAAATCAAAGGTTGCGTTTCTTTACGGTCAAACATTTTTGAACTTGCGATAAAATTCTCGTAAGAGAAGCTGAACAGATGGCTGTTTTTTTTAAAATATTCCGGTGAAAATGCTTGAAGCCGATGAAAGATGACCACCTGTTCTTCTGAAAATCCAAATCCTTCCTTGATGCAATCAATGAGTTCACTCACGAGGACAGAGGGCGGAATCCTGGCGTTATCCTGGATACTCTGGCCGATATAACTGATATAGAATTTATTTCTTGCGGATAGAAGGGCTTCCAGAAAAAGATACTTGTCGTCATTTCTTCTGTTTCGATCACCGATTTTCGGCTTATTTGCCATAAGATCGAACTCAAGTATTTTTGTTTCGCGTGGGTAGGCATCGGTGTCCATTCCCACAAGGCAGACGACTTTAAACGGGATGCTTCTCATGGGGAGCATTGCACAAAACGTCACACCGCCTGAAATAAACCCCCTTCGAAGATGTTTATCCTCAAAAAGACTCCCCAGATAAGATTTTATGACTTCAATTTTTATGGACTTGTCAAAGCCGGACAACGCTTCTTTTTTAGACATATCCTCGAAAATACTCCTGAGAATATGAACCTCCGGTTCTGAGTCTTGATTCGGGGCAAAAAACTGTTCGATAATGTCTGAAAAAACCTTACTCCATCCACTTAATGTTCTGGCCCGATTTAGAGAGTCCACACTGCTAATAAGTCGGTCGAAAAATCCTAAAAATTTACCCAGGGTTTTGGCCTCACTGCCCTCAATATGATCGTAAGGAAGAATTCCGGAAAACATTTTACACCCGAAACCCGGCATCGCATATCCTAAAAGTAGTCTCTCAATCCCGGCTTTCCAGGTGTTTTCCGAAAAAACCGGAAGCCCAATATTGCGGCGGTGTTCTGCATCGATTCCCCACCGGATATTGCTTTCTTTAATCCAGCGTTCCAAAATTTCGATTTCGGATTCGGATATGCCGAATTTTTCTTTTATTTCATTCAGCTCAATTAACGCCATGACACGATTGACACTCATCCGGCTGTTGTTAAGGTCGAGTATCGACATGAATCCTTCAATAATTGGACTTTCTTTCATGATGCTCTGGTCCGCAATTGTGAATGGAATCCGTTTTTTTTCATCTATCTGTGCTCCGAACACGGCCTGAACAAATGGAGCATATAGATGGATATCGGGTGTCATGACTATGATGTCTTTGGGCAATAGATCCGGATCTTCTTCAAACATGGCAAGAAGGTTGTCGTGAAGGACCTCAATTTCCCGCATCGGACTGTGGCAGGAATTAATCTGAACAGAGGAATCAATCTCAGGAGATGGGTCATTGGGGTCGGGTGAAAGAAAAGAAAACCGCCTGTTTTTCAATTTTAAGATATCCAACTGGATTTTCTCAAGAGTCGTACGGTCTTGATTCTCTTTGAACAGTTCGAAAACCTGACCGTCGAGATCACTAATCAATGAAATAAAGTTTCTACCCAAAGTTCCCATAGAGGCCAGCAACCGATGTCCTTCTTCAAGATAAAGCTCTTCTGATATATCACTTGATCGAGTATGCTTTTTCCTTATCTTTCTGGTCTCCCGACCGGAAACAATATCTCCCCAATACTCTTTACATGGGTTCATCAGGAACAGGTTTACCTGAGAATGGCGAGATATTTCAACAAAGGCCTCAAGATGGAATAGCGGCAAATAAGATATCCCGAATATGGAAACACGGCCGGGAAAAATCTCTATTTGAGGTGGTGATTTTCTAATCTTTTCTAAAAAAGCCCTCCGGAGTCCGGCACGATGCAAATGTTCCTTTCCTAACGAAAGCTTACGCCATAGGTATGCCTGCCAGTGATGGTCCTTTCCTTTTTCCCAATTGAATATCATCTCGGGCCTGAAGACAAGATACTGATCAAACAGATCGCCGATTCTTTTCGAAATCTGAAACAGTTTCATTTCGGTGTTCTCATCACCAATATAACGTTTTAAACTTTCGAAACCCGGTAAGTGGATACATTCAGGAAGAACCTTCATGATCCTGAATGTCATTGTCAAAGGATCAAAAGGGGATTCTTCGGATAAATCCGGGATTATCTTTTTAAACATTTCCTGTAAGAATGCGTTGGGAAATGGAAAAAAACAGTTCGCGCAAATGCCGTTATGTCTGGAAAGTTCCATGGCTATCCAACGCTCCATTCCTCTGCTCTGAACGACAATAATCTCCGGAGAAAACGGCGAAGAAAGCGGTGTTCTTACGATGAGTGCCAGTTCTTCGGCAAGGATTTCCATGTAATTGCTTGTAAAGATATTAAGGCCGTTCATTGGTATATACCTCGATTGGGATCATACTATAAGGATTTTTAAATATAAAGAGGTTTTACTAACGTAATTCTGAGATGATTTGTAATTTCGTCTTGTTAAAACCAAAAAAATGACTTTGAACAAAATCCTTGACTTTAATGTTGTTTTTTAATTACTTGATAGATCTGTTCAGGTGCTCGTATGAGTTTAATAGGGAACCCCGTGAAATTCGGGGACGGGCCCGCCGCTGTTATCCCACCTTTTTCCAATTTTACTGGAAAAGGGAACCCTTTTGGCCATTGCGTACCACTGTTCTCTACTGAATGGGAAGGTCGCTATTTGGGCGGGAAAGTCAGAAGACCTGCCTGGGCAGAGGCTGAAGCCTTCGAGGATATGAGGTGTCAAATGATCTTGAGGATTAAAAGGGACATTCCCGGATCGATATATTTCGGTCCGGTTTTTTTTTGAGTAAAGAAATGATGTAATAATTTGCGTTTTTGAAACAAATCGATTTCAAAGGAGCTTCAGGTATGATTAAATTTTTGACTGGAAGCTGTCTGAGTGGATTAGGGATCGTTTTGAAAGAACCATTGGCGATTTAACTTTATGGATGAAACCTCTCATTAAAGCGAAGACCTTTACTAATAGCCCTGGTAGGTTTTTTCATTACGAGCCCTTATTCACGAGTTCTTCCAGAAAAAATTTAATTATACCTGAAGCGGTAATGTTTTTAAAAGGATAAATGTTACGAAATGATAATATTTAGATATATAACCGTCGTTTTCGTGATAGCGATCTTGCCTTTAATTTTATTAGAGCCCATAGCTGCTGCCAAAACCGTAACCGATCAGTTGGGACGGCGCGTCACGGTTCCGAATGAACCTCAACGGGTGGTATCTCTTGCCCCAAGTATTACAGAAATTGCTTTTGCATTGGATCAAGGTCACCGTTTACAGGGAGTCACAACGTACAGTGATTTTCCCCCTGAAGCCCTAAAACTACCCAAGGTCGGCTCTTATGTTCATCTCGATCTTGAAAAAATAGTGGCTTTGAAGCCGGATCTTTGCATTGCCATCAAGGACGGTAATCCGCGAGTAATCGCGCAACGACTCGAGTCTTTGAAAATACCCGTATATGTCGTCCACCCCAATAATCTGGAAACCATCATGAAAACAGTTCTGGAAATCGGCACACTTCTAAACGCCAAAGATCAGGCCAGTCACCTGGTGAAAAACATGGATTTGAGGATTCAAAGGGTAAAATCTCTGGTTGCAAAAGCCACACATCGTCCCAGGGTCTTTTTTCAAATCGGTGTTTCCCCCATCGTGTCCGTTGGAACCCACACCTTCATCCATGAACTCATTGTTATAGCCGGAGGGACCAACCTGGCTTCGGGATCCATATCATATCCCAGGTTTAGCCGCGAAAAGGTTCTGGCATTTTCACCGGAAATCATTATCATCACTTCCATGGCACGAAAAACGATATTTGAAAAAGTCAAGGCTGAATGGGAAAAGTGGCCCAATATGCCTGCAGTTCGAAACCAACGTATTTATGTTGAAGATTCCAATTTCTTCGACCGTCCTACGCCCCGGCTGGTGGACGGTCTCGAACTATTATTACGGTTAATCCACCCTGAGCTTGTTGAAAAAATCCAGTGAATACCAAAACACCCCATATTATCAAACGAGTCGTAACAGCTTCATCCTTTCTGATATTATTATTGGGTTTTGCCATTGTTCTGGGAATTTCAATGGGATCTACCGATAGTGGAATCAAGGACATTTTTCAAAATTTGCTGGGGACAAAAGAACCGGACTCCATGCTGTATACGATTATATGGCAAATCCGCTTTCCAAGGGTGCTTCTGGCTGCTTTGGTAGGCGCTGCACTTTCTCTGGGAGGCCTTGTTTTTCAGGCCTTGCTTCGCAACCCGCTAGCAGAACCGTATATTCTTGGTATTTCAGGAGGTTCGGCTATCGGGGCAATTATCGGTATTCTCGCAGGCCTTTCACGGTTTCCGGGTGTAACCCTTACCGCTTTTACCGGAAGCATCGCAACACTTCTTTTAATACTGGCTATGTCTTCCGGACAGACGATCCTTAAAAAAGATGCACTTTTGCTTTCAGGAGTGATGGTGAATGCATTTTGCGCGGCAGTGATTATGTTTTTGGTTTCCATAACCCAGGATTCCAGACTCCACAATATCATTTTCTGGCTGATGGGGGATCTTTCCTTGGGAGATATGAAACATGTCGGAATTCTTGCTGCAACACTCTTACCTTGTTTTTTTCTTGTTTTTTGGCTTTCCAACCCAATGAATCTGCTTCTCATGGGAAAGGAAATGGCACAGACACTGGGCGTAAACATAAAGGCGGTAACATTTACGCTGCTAGTAGCGACGTCATTTATGGTGAGCGCAACAGTATCATACTGTGGCCTTGTGGGATTTGTCGGTCTTGTCATGCCGCACATGCTTCGACTTGTTTTTGGTCCGGACCATCGGGTTCTGGTCCCGGCATGTATATTTGGTGGAGGTACCTATATGATATTTTGTGATTTAGTGGCACGAACCTTTTCAAAACAGGGAGAGATGCCTGTCGGTGTTATAACTGCAATGATCGGTGCACCACTTTTTATCTATTTATTGAAAAGATCCAGCAGATGAATAAGGCAGCAATTACCGCGAAAAATCTGAGTCATTCATTTGGAGAAAACATAGTTCTCAAAAATGTTTCCTTTCACGTACCAAGAGGAGATTTTTTTATTATCATCGGCCCCAACGGCTCAGGCAAAACCACACTGATGAAAATAATATCCGGGATTCTGAAGCCTCAAAACGGTCAGTTAAAGATCCTAAACCGGTCCATCGATCAGTATCATCGAAAAGCTTTGGCACGGACCATTGCATTTGTTCCTCAGATGAATTTTGTAGATTTTCCATTTACTGTAACCGAGATTGTACTCATGGGACGCTCACCCTATCTCGGCATGCTGGGACTTGAGGAAGATAATGATCTTGAAATTGCACATCAAGCCATAGCCTTTACCGATTTGGAAAATCTGGCACATCGAAAACTTGACCAGCTAAGTGGTGGAGAGCAGCAACGGGTTTTTATCGCAAGGGCCATTTGTCAGGAACCCGATATCATACTTCTGGATGAGCCCACAGCATCTTTAGACCTTGCCTACCAGGTTCGAATAATGGACTTGATGGAACAACTTAAAACAGAAAAGGGCATTTCTGTTGTGATGGTATCACATGATGTCAATCTTGCAGCCATGTATGCGGATCATTTGCTTTTGTTGCATAATGGTCAGGTGTTGTGTCAGGGGCTTCCGGATGAAGTAATCACCTACCAGACTTTGGAAACAGCTTATGGATGCACACTTTTGGTGGACGAGAGCCCTCTCGGTAAAAGTCCACGGGTGACCTTGGTACCTCGGAAATATTCAATTAGGGAGTAATTTGTGAAAGAAACTATTCTTGTTATCGGCGGATGCAGGAGCGGCAAAAGCAGCCATGCGCTTCATTTGGCGGAACAGATTCCCGGACAAAAGATCTTTATCGCCACCTGCATGCCCCAGGACAAAGAAATGGAACAACGGGTGTTACGTCATCGACAACAAAGAAGCAGTGCCTGGGAAACCCTCGAAGTACCATTTTTTTTGCCTGAGGCCATCCATAAAAATGGTACCAATGGACATGTGATCCTTGTGGACTGCCTGACGCTGTGGATCAACAATCTTATCTTGGACGACGACCATCAACCTGATACCATTGACAAGCATATTCAAAAACTGATCCAATCCATTGAAAAGACCGAATGCCCGGTAATTCTGGTATCAAACGAAGTAGGAACCGGCATAGTCCCTGAGAACAAACTGGCCAGGTTTTTTAGAGATATAGCCGGATTTGCCAACCAAAAAGTAGCAGCCTGCGTGAACCGCGTTATCTGGATGATGGCCGGTATTCCTGTAAAAATAAAATGAAACGTTTAATCGCTGCATTGCAATTTCTAACCATTATACCTTTGGGTAAATCTGCGATTTATGACCCCAAAGGCATGGTGCCGTTTTTCCCTGTTGTGGGTATCATTATCGGCGGATTGTTGTCTGTTTTTGATTATATCACCTTAAATTTCTGGCCGGAACCGGTAACCGCAATTCTCGACGTTGTCTTTCTTGTTGTTATCACGGCTGCACTTCACCTGGACGGACTCGGAGACACTGCCGACGGTGTTTTTGGACATAGAAGCAGGGAAACGGCGCTGACGATCATGAAAGACAGCCGCATCGGCGTCATGGGACTTGTGGCCATTGTTTGCACCTTGGCCCTCAAATGGGGGGGCATCATGCATCTAAATGGGCATCGGATGCTGTTGCTTGTGCTTGTCCCCGCCTATTCCAGAAGCGCCATGATCTTCGGCATCCGTTTTTTGGAATATGGAAGGCCTGAAGGCGGCACCGGATATGATCTTTTTGATGAACCGATAAAACTGCCCGCCTTCCAATGGTTGTTGATTCCGGTTATTCTCTCAGTTTTTCTTGGATGGAAAGGAATCTGGCTTAACCTTATTTTTGCAGTTTTGACTATCACTATCATATTTTATTACAAAAAACGCATGGGGTGCATTACCGGTGATATGCTGGGGGCGATGACCGAAGTCACCGAGTCGCTCCTTTTTTTATTTGCTTCAATATCATTTAACTGAGAATTCGCAGTTTAGATATTTTTTAAACTTTAGATCACTTTACGTTTTAGCTCACTTGTAACTTTGTAACACTTAAGTTTTTTGAAAATATTACCGCTTCAGGTACAATTAAATTTTTACTGAAAGAACTCGTGTATGAGGGTCCGTAATGAAAGAACCCGCCCGGGCCATTAATAAAGGACTTTGTTTTAAAAGCGAGCTTCATCCATAAAGTCAAATTGCCTATGGTTCTTTCAAAACGATCCCTAATCCACCCTGCCGCTCGTGCCTTACGTGGCAGGCGGGTCAGACAGCTTCCAGCCAAAAATTTAATTATACCTGAAGCTCCTTTGAAATTGATTCGTTTAAAGGACGAAACTATTACCTAATTTTTTATGTACCCTCCCCTTCCAAAATCATACAAAGGTATGTTTCCATTTAAAATCGGAACCACATCATTCATTTATCCGGACAGCTATGGTCAAAATGTTAAAATGCTTGCCCCGTATCTTGATGAAATCGAACTGATTTTATTTGAAAACACTCCGAACAGTCTGCCGTCCAAACATGAAATAAAAGAACTTTTCTCATTATCAAATGAATACGATCTTTCCTACAATATTCACCTCCCCCTCGATATATCGCTGGGAGCACCGGACGCCTCAAAACGACATTATGCCATAGAAACCATAAAACAGGTCATGGATCTGACAGCGTCTCTTTCCCCAACTACATATACCCTCCACCTGCCATATGAAACAATCGATTCTGAAAGTGGTCGGATTAAACGTTGGAAGGAGCGCACATACCTTAGCATGGAAACATTATGCGCCTCTGGTTTCAACAGCAGAACAATATCCATCGAAACCCTGAATTACCCGATCGAATGGGTGGAAGAAATCCTGATTGACTTTAATCTTTCCATCTGCATGGATCTTGGCCATTTGATTTTATACGGATTGGATATGAAAGATGTTTTTGACAGGTATAAACACAGAACTTCAATTATCCATCTCCACGGAGCCAACGATCGTTGCGACCATCAGCCTTTGGATCTTTTGTCAAAATCGAATTTAAAGACTATCCTTTTAATGTTAAAACAATTTAAAGGCATTGTGTCTTTAGAAGTCTTTTCTTATGATCATCTCAATACCTCACTGAAATATCTTGAAAGCGTCTATAAGAAGCATGAAGTTTAAACCTAAAATGAGCGTTTCAAATTTTTGAAATGGTTAATTTAATAATATTTTTAAGGTATTCTGCCATTCTGAATTTCAAGAATTTGAAACCCTGCGGGATTTCCAATTTCACCGCATCTACTGTGTCAGATGCCTTTCCGCATAGGCGACTATAGCGAAACGACATCTTCCTTGTATCTACGGCAAACTTGAAAATCGCTCAATTTAGGGTAAATTCTAAGTTTTCAATTTTTTCCTTGACTTTCATTCCACTTTTTCATTATGAGACCAATTGTTCAGACGCTCATTTTGAGCTTAATAGGGAACCCCGTTAAAATCGGGGACGGGCCCGCCGCTGTAACCCTGCCTTTTTCCGAGTTAACTTGGGAAAAGACCTTTGAAAAATATTCATTTTTGTTCAAGTTCAAGGAAGGCGAAAATTTTAACCACAGTAATACATTGAGTATTTCGAGGATTAAAATTTTCGTCTGACGCAGAAATTGGGCAAAAAGGGAGGTTTTGTAAAGGTCTTTGGAAAAAGGAACCCTTTTGGCCAT
>Ga0210124_1000307_pt1 | contig 26215 bp, 23 predicted proteins | sample Muzzi_PWC_D2_FD_185554 | JGI IMG/M metagenome (GOLD analysis project Ga0210124, IMG submission 185554) | Wetland microbial communities from San Francisco Bay, California, USA, that impact long-term carbon sequestration - Muzzi_PWC_D2 (SPAdes) | ecosystem: Environmental > Aquatic > Marine >... | reverse complement strand
ATAATTGCATTTTTACGAGAAGCATCTGCGGTTTTCTGACTATGCCAATACCTTCATCAGCATATCACAAATGATAATAATTCCAGTTCCGCCCCCTCCGATTTATTCAAACTTAATAGCTTTCCGTCTCTGAAATTTATATCTAGAGAATTTCTTTTGTTTTTAAAAATTCCGTCACCACCTCTGCTGGCTGGCGTTTTTTAGCATCTACTTCAAAATTGAGCTGTTGCATGGTGGCATCATCGATTATTCCGCCGAGAAGCTCCAGAACATCACCAATTTTAGGGTATTTTTTCAGTATTTCTTCTCTGATAACAGGGGCAGCATGATAAGGAGGGAAAAAATGCCGGTCGTCTTTGAGTGGTTTCAGATGGTATGATGCAATACGGCCATCCGTAGCAAAGGCACAGATCACATCCACCTCTTTTCTGGCTACAGCTTCGTACATGAGGGAAGGATCGAAATCGCGAACTTCTCCAAATTTCAGATTGTAAGTTTGACGGAGTCCGGGGTAACCATCGGGACGCTCGGCGAATTCTGCGGTAAAACCGGCCCGCAGCCCTTTGGCCGACCCTTGAAGATCAGATATGGTATTCCAGCTATATTTTTCGGCATCGGCTTTCCGGACCGTAATGGCATAGGTATTATTAAATCCAAAAGGCTTCAGCCACTGTAATTTAAAGCGCTCATGGTACGCTTTGGTGACGTGGCGCAGTGCTTTCTCAGGATCAGCGATCACCGAGTGTTTTAAAATCGCCGTCAATCCTGTTCCGGTGTACTCGGCGTAAAGGTCGATTTCTCCGTTGACCAGGGCGCCATGGCAGATCATGGTACCTCCCAGATTAAAGCGGCGTTGGACCTTGAAATCGGTTTTGGTTTCGATGAGTTGGGCCATCATCTCGCCGAGAATAAGTTGTTCCGTAAAATTCTTTGTGGCAATCTTGATAATTCTGTCATTTGTTTCTAAGGGTGTTTCCGACTTGAAAATCCATCCGGGTTTCGTGAAGTAGGCAATGCTGCCCATCAGGATTAAAACAACGGGCAACAGCAATGCCAGCGGCCGTATCAACGATCGAACCCATTTCTTTTTATGCCTTCTAATTCGCGGTCGCAGCCCCCATTCAAAAGCGCCGATGGAAAAATCCACAAAAAGGGCAAGCAGGGCCGCCGGAACAGCACCGAGAAGAATGAGTTTTGTATTGGCCAAGGCCAAACCACGATTGATAAACTGACCCAACCCGCCGGCTCCGATAAAGGCTGAAAGCGTCGCGATGCCTACCCCGACCACTGCTGCGGTGCGTATGCCGGCGACGATCACCGGTGCGGCCAAGGGTATTTTGACCATCATAAGCTGCTGGTATTCTTTCATGCCTATCCCTTGGGCAGCTTCCATCACCTCGGCAGAAACTTCCTCAAGCCCTGTGAGGGTATTTCTGGCAATGGGAAGCAGGGCATAGAGGGTGAGTGCAATAAGTGCGGGCAGGACGCCGATTTTGTTGAGCAGTGCCAGCAAAAAGACCAGCATGGCCAGGCTGGGTATGGTTTGAAGGATGCCGATAACGCCCATTACCGGCCCGCGCAGCCAGGGGGTTCGGGACATGAGAATGCCCGCCGGGATTCCGATGAACATGGCGGCCAGCGTAGAACAGCCTGTCAGCATGAGGTGTTCGCCGGTCCTAAGCCAAAGTTCCGGCAAGCGTTCGACGATAAAGACGTAAAAAGCATCCAAAGGCATAGTCGGTGTCCCTTATACCTTAAATCTCCACTTAGGTTATAGTAAACCTTAATTGTTGAACATAAACTAAACCGAAAATGATCATAGAAGTAGTATCAAAACCTCTCTTCAGGCCTAATTCCTTTGTTGGACCGAAAGATTTAATACTCGACATATTAGATATATTCCTGTGTTTGAATTTCTCGGTCCGTCTTGACTTTGAACCTGATTGAAGATTTTGAAACCACTTCTAATAATATTTACCTCGATTCGTCTCATCGTGATGAGGCTCCCGGCTCTCTTGTCGTAAATAAATCCCTTATGAATTGGGTTGCCGGCGCATCCAATATATCCTTTTTAGTCCCGATCTGTTCCAGATGACCTTCATGCAAAATGGCAATGCGGTCGCCGAGTAGAAGCGCTTCATGAAGGTCATGCGTAACAAAGACGATGGTCTTATTAAGTTGTTTTTTCAGATTCAACAATTCCTGCTGGAGGGCCTCACGGGTGAGGGCGTCAAGGGCACCGAACGGTTCGTCCATGAGTAAATAGTCGGGATTTGCTGCAAGCGCCCGGGCCACACCGATCCTTTGCTGCTGCCCGCCCGAGAGTTCTTCGGGAAATCTTTGGGCAAAACTTTCTGCCGGCAGCCCGACCAGGCTAAGCAATTCTTGCATTCGTTCTCGTTTAGAACGGCTGGACCATCCGAGAAGTCGAGGGAGAATCTCAATATTCTGTTTTACGGTCATGTGGGGAAACAGCCCGATCCCTTGAAACACATATCCGATTTGACGACGCAGTTCCACAGGATTCCGCCTCATGACGTCTTTTCCATCCACTTCAACGGTCCCGCTGCTGGGTTCGATCAGGCGGTTGATCATCTTCAATGTCGTTGTTTTCCCACACCCCGATGATCCAAGAAGAACCAAGGTCTCACCTTTAAGGACTTGGAAAGAAAGATCCTCGACAGCATAAGTTTGTCCGCCGTCAAATGATTTGAAAACATGGGTGAGTTTGATCATGATGTATTTAATGGTTGACCTGAGAAACCGTCAGAATATAAATAAAAAGAACCTAAAAAAATTATATTGATTTATTGAATTGTCTGAAGTAATAAAATGTTTGAGTTAAAACCTTTTTAACAGGAACAAAATAAAATGTCAATTGACAGCAGCGGCAATCTAAATACCATAGACAAAAAATTGCCATCCGATCATACAGCAAAGATCATCCTTTCGATCCGAAGGCTTATTCAGGCAAACGAACTTTATACCAAAGAATTAAACAAAAAATACCAGGTAAGCTCGGCGCAGCTTAACTGCATTCTAACGCTTTATGAGTATGGCCCTTTACCGCTGTCTAAAATCGCCAGCCATATCATGGTTAAGTCCAGCACGGTCACCGGTGTGGTAGACCGGCTGGAGAAAAAAGGTCTCGCGGAACGGATGCGAAACTCACTCGACCGCCGTGTGATTACCATCCAGCTTACCGAATCCGGTAAGAAGTTGGCGCAAAATGCACCACCCCCCATCCAGCAAAAAATCATTGATGGTTTGAAACAAACTGAGAAAACCAAAATAGAACAGATTGTGACGTCACTAAACATGCTAACCAGCATGCTTGACGTTCAGGATCTGGAAGTTAAGTAACTCCCCGATACTTATCCTTTATCGACCGATAAAACCGTCCGGAAACAGTTCTGTCTGATATTATTTAAAAAAAGCCTTTACAAAAGAAATTTATTTGTGTAATGGTTCTAGCTGAAACAATTTAAACTAAATATACTTCTATATAAGATTATGGAACCTTTAGAAAATGTTCAATTTTGTTCAAGTCAAAGCCCCCGGGTTTTGAGCGGGGAATACCTTAGATTTTGATCCAAGGAATGCATCGAGTATTTCTGGGATAACAATTTGAGTCTGACGCAAAATTTGATCAAAAGGGATGTTTTCCAAAGGTTTTATTTTTTTTAAAGAAATAATTTTTGTTAATGCGAGGTAAGGTTAAAATGGAAATCACATCTGCCATAGAAAAAGATGACTTGGCCAAACTCTTTGGGACGGACAATTTCAGCAGCATTTCCCGTTCGACCCGGTTGAAAACAGAAAAATTGGAACCTGTATTTAATGAACTTGTCGACCCTTCACTGCATCACCGGAAGACGGAGATCGATTCGGTAGAAAAAGGTGTCGTTCATCTTGAAGAAGGGCTGGAATTTAAAAGTTCAAAACTTTCAAAGACGTTAAAAAATTGTGAAGAAATCGTTTGTTACATTGCGACGTTGGGTGGTGCTGTCGAAGGCGAAATTAAGCGGCTCATGGAAAATAAACATATCACGGAAGCCTATATCCTGGATGCCATGGCGTCTGTGGCTGCCGATAATATGGTGGCAGCGTTTCATCAGCGTATGGCTGGTGAATATAACAGCAAGGGCAAGCAGGTAACCCTGTGCTTCAGTCCGGGGTATTGTGACTGGCCCATCACCGACCAAAAAAAATTGTTTAGTATGTTTGACTCAAATGAGTTGGACATTGAGCTCACAGATTCCTGCTTTATGCAACCCCGTAAATCTATTTCCGGGGTTTTCGGAATAACACCACCTGATTCCAATCCTAAAGAACAATCTTATAATCCATGCCTGGAATGCAGCCGGCATGGCTGTTCCGCTCGAAGAACATAGAATTATAACATTTGTTCCTATTATTTCTTTAGATTAAAAAAGTGAGAAAAATATGAAAACAAGAAAAGGTTTGCCCGGTGGCCAATATGAGGCCATTTCCGAAAAAGACATTATTAAAATACATGAAACCAGTCTCAAGGTATTTGCCGAAGTAGGCGTGAAAGTAAAATTTCCGGAAGCACTGGAGCTCTTTGAAAATAATGGTGCAAAGGTTGATAAAGACAGCCGGATCGTCAAGATTTCTCCGGACATGGTAACAGAGTGGATCAAGAAGGCACCCTCAACGATCCTCCTTTGCGGTCGTGACGAAAGCGGAGATCTGGATTGTGAAATCGGAGGAAATAAAGTTTATTTCGGCACGGGCGGCACGGCCCTGAATGTCCAGGATCCGGGCAGCAACGATGCGCGCCGTTCAAAGCTGGAAGACATCGTCAATATGGCTCGAATGGTTGATGTCCTGGATAACATTCATTTTTACATGCTCAACGTATATCCCAATGACCTCTCTGAAAAAGACGTGGATGTCAATCGTTTTGGTGCAGCCTTGAATCGCACCCGTAAACATGTCATGGGCGGTGTTTATACCGTTGAAGGGGTTCGAAACGTTATCAAAATGGCGGAATTCATTGCCGGATCTCCCGGTAAACTCAGAGATCGGCCGTTTATATCCATGGTAACCTGTGTGATCAGCCCGTTGACACTGGATGAAGCCTATGCCCGGCTCACCATGGAAGCGGCTCGCCATCGCATTCCGGTGGTGGTGCCTTCGGAACCTCTGTGCGGCGCCACCGCTCCCATGACCTTGGCGGGGAATCTGGTAATTCAAAATGTGGACTCTTTGGCCGGGGTTATGCTGGCCCAAATGACCACCCCCGGAACGCCGACCCTTTATGGCTGTATCTCCTCCATCACCGATCTGCGCGACATGAAATATCTTTCAGGGGCCGTGGAAATGGGATTGATGAACGCTGCTTCAACTCAAATGGCCCGATTTTACGATCTGCCGATCTATGTGACTGCGGGCATGTCCGATTCCAAGGTTAACGATGCCCAAGCCGGTTATGAATCGGCCATTACCAACCTCATGGTTGCGCTGGCGGGGGGTAATTTCATCCATGACGCTGCGGGATTCTTAGAATTTTGTATGACTGCTTCCTATGATAAGTTGGTGGTCGATAATGAAATTATCGGAATGGTCATGCGGGCGGTTGACGGGATCAAGGTTAACGATGAGACCCTGGCATTTGATTTGATAAAAAAGGCGGGGCCCGGCGGGCATTTTATTTCCGCCCGTCATACGCGTCGCCATATGCGCTCGGAACTTTACAAACCACAGCACAGCGATAGGGAAAATCGCGATCGCTGGCATAAAGATGGGGCCAAGGATAGCAGGCAACGAGCCACCGGAAAGGCGCAGGAAATTTTGGCAACGCCCTCCCAATCAGTCATTCCCGGAGATATTCGAGAACGTATCAAACAGGAAATCCCGGGAATTCGATCGTTTATTATGGAGTAGCAGAAATTAAAAAGAGGTATTCATGATCATCATCGGCGAAAAGATAAATGCCAGCATTCCGGCTGTTAAAACCATCATCCAAAACAGGGACGATAAAAAATTGATCGAACTCGCCCAAAAGCAGGCTGCTGTTGGGTCGGCTTACATCGATGTCAACGTTGGGACCGGTGAAGGATCAAGGGACGATGAGATTTCAGCCATGCGATGGGCCATAACCATCATCCAAAATGAAATCGATACGCCCCTTTGTATTGATAGTGCGGACCCCATACTTTTGGAGGCCGCCCTCGAAGCACTGAACGGCAGGACCAGTCTGATCAACTCCACAAAAGCCGAAGAGGACAATTTAAATAAAATTATACCCCTTGCGGTTCGCCATAATGCGTCCCTAATCGCCTTGGCCATGGATGAATTCGGAATCCCGAAAACCGTCCAAGAGCGGCTGGCTGCTTGCGAAAAAATCGCTGAAGCCTGCCATGGGTTCGGGCTTATTCTGGATAAGGTATTTTTCGATCCCCTGGTATTGCCCGTTAGTACGGATATCCGGCAAGGGCGGGTCACATTGGATACGCTTACGGCAATCAAAGAAAACTTCCCCGATGCACAGACGGTCATGGGGCTTTCCAATATATCTTACGGTCTTCCCAACAGGGTGGGACTGAATTCGGCATTTTTGCACATGGCCGTATTTGCCGGTCTGGATGCAGCCATCATGGACCCGTCGGATCAACAGATGATGGCTGCCGTGAGAACCGCCGAGGTTCTGGTGGGAAAAGATCGTCACTGTCGCCGCTACACCCGGGTGTTTCGGAAAAAATAAATAGGAGAAAAAATTTAACCTATCTGAAGCTATCAATAAACATTTACGAAAAAGGAGAGCATCGTGATAGAGCGTTTTCGAGAAGGCGTTATGGTCAAACCTTATGAAAGGCTTGACCCGGAGCAGGTCAAATGGCTGGATCAAGCATCTATGAGTATTTTAAATGATCCCGGCATTTGGTGTTACAATGAAAAAGCCGCCAAGCTTTTCAAAACCCATGGAGCCAAGGTTTGGGAAGAAAAAGACAAACACAGCATCTGTTGGAGAATAAGCTTTCCCTCCGGACTCATCAAGGAAGCAGTGGCCCAGGCCCCTTCGCGCTTTGTTTTGGGGGCAAGGATTCCCGAAAACCGGTTGTTATTGGACGCCGAAATACCGCGCGCGTATTTCGGTACGGGTTCTGAGGCCAATATCTGGATAGAAACACAGATGCAGGAATTTATGAGCGTTGAAGACAACGGCATCAAATGCAAGGTCCCCCGGTTTAAAGAGCTTCGGGGTAATACATCTTTACTCAGCCGGGCAGCAAGACTCTGTGAACAATTGGAACATCTGGATTTTTTTATCCGGCCGTTAAACATACAGGATCCTGAAATCACGTCTGACAATCATGATGTCAATAAGTTCTTTGCCAGCTTGAACAATATTACCAAGCACGTCCAAGCAGGATTAACCACCATAGACGGCTTAAAAGATGTGGTGCGAATGGGTGAAATCATTACCGGCAGCCCGGAAGCGCTTCGAGAGAATCCTATAGTTTCGTTTATCACCTGTATATTCAAGAGTCCTTTACAGGTTGTGGATGATACTGCCGATAAGGTTTTTGCCATCGTCGAAGCCGGTTTGCCTCTGGTGATATCATCTTCACCCCAGGGCGGATCGTCCGCTCCCATACAAGAGGCCGGGATGGTGGCTCAAATCAACGCTGAAATCCTAACCGGTATCACCCTTACCCAGTTAATTAAACCGGGTTTTCCGGTACTTTATGGAAGCGTGCCGGTTCGGGCCCGTCTGGATGACTTGCATGACCTGTACGGATGCCCGGAATTCAATCAGTATAACATCGACTGTGCGCAATTGGCCCGTTTTTATAATATTCCCTGTTATTCCACCGCCGGCGTGGGTGATGCCAAAATTCCGGGCATGCAGGCTGTTTTCGAAAAGCTGTTTACCCATCTTTACATGGCCATGAGCGGGGCACAGTACATTCACTATGCCTTCGGGTTGCTGGATCGAACCAACAGTTTCTGTCCGGTCCAGGCAGTACTGGACAACGAGCAGATCGGCAAGATCAAACATTGTCTGCGGCAACCCAACGTCAATCCCGATGCCGTCGAAGATATGCTCAAAACCGTGAAAAAAGTCATGGCATCACCCTATCGGCTATATGCCCGTCATGTGCGCAAGGCCATGCATTCCGGAGAGGTTTCCGATCCTTATCGTTTTGAGGCCAAAGGAATGGAAGACAAAGTCCTGGAAAACGCTCTCGATTATATGGATCAATTGGAACAACAACCAGCAGCACATTTGGAATCTGATATTGTTGAAAAAATCTTCAAGGAGGTTCCGGGGATTTTACCCGGGCTCAAACAGACCGGATGAGAATGATTACTTCACAACCACGATAAAGAGGAGATCATAAACCATGGACAACAAAACGCTCATTGAAAAAATTGCATTTAACATTGTACAGGGCCGTGTCGAGGCTGAAGACGAGGGCTTTGACGAAGGTTTCGAAGGGCAGCCTGCCGTAACAGAACTGGTAAATAAAGCCCTTGAAGCCGGTATAGATCCCAAGACCATCGTGATCGATGGATTAACCCATGCCATGGAGATTGTGGGCAAAAAATTTGAACACGAGGAATACCTTATCCCGGATATGTTGGCTTCGGCCGAATGTGTGGGTGTTGCCATGGACATCATGAGCCCTCACCTGTTAAAAGCGGGCGTAGAGAGCAAGGGCAAATTCGTCATTGCGACCGTGGCCGGAGACCTGCACGACATCGGCAAGAACATCGTATCGATCATGATTAAAGGCGCAGGTTATGAGGTTGTCGATCTGGGAGCCGATGTGCCTACCCCGGTAATCGTACAGGCTGTTAAAGAAAACAAGGCACCTTATCTGGGGCTTTCGGCGCTGTTGACCACAACCATGCGGGTGATGCAGGAAGTGATCGACACACTCAAAGAAGAAGGGCTCCGCGATAATGTCAAAGTACTCATAGGGGGTGCTCCTACATCTCAGGCCTTTGTCGATCAGATCGGTGCTGATGCCCATTGCAAGGATGCCTTCGAAGCCATTGAAGTGATGAAAACCGTGGCTGTTTGATTCGTTGTATCCAAGGAGAAAAAGATGTCAGAAAAAAAAGCATATACCCAGGCATTTCAAACCGGAAAGTATGACAAAGCCACCGGTCTTTTAGGAAAATATGACAATGTCAGAAGATTTTGGGAAGATCAGGTAACGGCAATCTTTTTACGTCCCTTCCTTAACGATATGGTGGAGCGGAAAAGAAAACAATTGGAACGCCTGCGTATTTTGGATATCGGCTGCGGCAGCGGTGACGGATATGATCTGTTGATGGGAGTTACAACAAAGGATCCGGGTATTTATGATTATATTGTCAATGCCGTCACCGAAGACATGTTAAAGGAATATGTCGGTATTGATCTCAATGAAAATTTAATCCAACAGGCTCTGGGCTACTATAGCAATAATCCTAAATTACGATTTGAAGTCAGTGATATTTCCCAGGGCATGATGCCTGGATTTTTGGATGAAGAACCGCCGTTTGATTTTTATTTTACGTCTTTCGGAACCCTTTCGCATTTTACCACTGAACAATGTATAAAAATCATCGCCGATGTTTGCAGGCATGCGCCTGAAAAAGCCCTTTTCATGGGAGACTGGCTCGGTCGTTACACTCTTGAATGGCAGGACCTGTGGCACCACCCGCCCGATCAGGAGTATTTCATGGACTACCGCATATCCTATATCTATCCCAAAGAAGAGCGGGCAACGGCGGATGTGGCCTCTTTTGCTTTGAAGCTGGTATGTCGGGACGAAGTGATGCATATTATTGAACAGGCATCCAAGGAGGCAGGCGTACAAATTAAACCTCTATGTTTCTTCGATCGGTCGATTTTTATCGGCCGTCATCTGGATACGGGGGATTACAACAAGAACTGTCCCAAGCTTCGCCATCCTGTCAATGCCCTTTTTGAAACTTACGTGCGGACGGATTTAGAGAACTTATTGGTGGATTACGTTCCCAGACCGGGGTTCGATCATCTCAACAACTTTTTTGAATTGTTTTTCATGTCCTCCAACGCCCTGGTCAAATACGCCATGAATCTTCTTGGGGATTACGATTGCGAAACCGGTAGGCTGGAATGCGTCCCGGATATTCTTCCCTATTACCCAAAACCGCTTCAAGAGGCCATGGAAACCATGCGCAGGGTCATCGAGGGTGTGGGGTGGTTAAATTGGGGGGATGTTCGGGCCAACTTGATCGAATCCGTTCTCGGTTTTGCCTTGCGAAAGCTTGAAATGGAGCTTCAGCCCGGCACGGGAATGGGGCACGGACTGGTGGGAATTTTCGAAATCACTAAATAGTGTCTATCCAGAAATGAGATATTTTGTTCAAGATCAAGGCATACGAGAAAATTAACCACCCCGTTGAAGTACCGGGACAAGCCGGCATATAGTTGATATTTCGAGGATTAATTTTTGAGTATAACGAACATGTTGGGCAAAATAGCCGTTTATGGATAGGCACTAAATAGATCGTTAGGAGGATTGCACCCATGTGCGGAATTGCAGGAATTTGGGGAAGTGCGAATGCACCGCTTGTAAAAAAGATGATGTCGCTAATGAGACACAGGGGCCCGGATGCGGAAGGTATGTTTGTGTCCCAAAATGGTCCGGGGGTTTTAGGACATCGTCGGTTGAGCATCATGGATCCTGAGGGTGGTAATCAGCCCATTTACAATGAAGCAAAAAATATGGCTGTAATCGCCAATGGAGAAATCTATAATTTCCCGCATTTGCATCCCGAACTTTCCAAACGGCATAAGTTTTACACCACCAGCGACAGCGAGGCCATTGTCCATCTTTACGAAGACCATGGGGTGTCCATGGTCGAGCATCTGGACGGCATGTATGCCTTTGTTGTTGCCGATGGAGACAATTTTTACGCGGCTCGCGATCCCATCGGAATCAAACCGCTCTACCTGGGTGAAAAAGACGGGTCGTGGCTTTTTGCCTCAGAACTTAAATCCTTTCCCTCAAATTGTGACTCCGTTCAGGAATTTCCACCCGGTGCTTTTTTCCATTCTGCCCAGGGATTTTCTACTTTTTATACAGTTCCCGAGGTGTTGAGCCGGAAGGCTCCGGTGGAGGATTACATTGAAAAAATCAGAGAAACTTTGGAGAATGCCGTAGTCAAACGATTGATGAGTGATGTGCCTCTAGGTGCGTTCTTGTCAGGAGGTCTGGACAGCAGCCTTATTGCAGCTATGGCCCGAAAACACATGGATGGGCTTCACACATTTTCGGTCGGTATTGAAGGCAGCAGAGATCTCGAAGCAGCCCGCCTGGTTTCCCGGCACCTTGACACCATTCATCATGAATACATTCTCACCGAAAAAGAAGTAAGAGAAAAGCTGCCGGAAATCATTTATTATCTGGAATCTTTTGATCAGGATTTGGTGCGAAGTGCCATTCCCTGCTATTTTACTTCTCGTCTGGCTGCCGATTATGTCAAAGTGATACTTACAGGTGAAGGTGCTGATGAGCTTTTTGGCGGATACACCTATTATAAAGACATTGGAGACGCAGAATTTTTACATCGTGAATTGCGCCGGTCAGTAGCGTCATTGCATAACATAAATCTTCAACGGGTCGATCGAATGACCATGGCCCATGCCATCGAGGGACGGGTGCCTTTTCTGGATCTCGCGATGATTCGATTGGGTCAGCTGATACCGCCGGAAATGAAGATTTCAGGATCACCACCTATAGAAAAATGGATTTTAAGAAAAGCATTCGAAGACCTTTTGCCGGAAGAGATCATCTGGCGGATAAAAGAGCAGTTTGATGAAGGCAGCGGGACGGTTGATATGCTTAATGGCGTTTTGGCGGGTGTTATGGGAAAAACCGAAATGGAAAACTATCGCCGCCGGTTCTCCGAGACATCCCTCAGATCTGAAGAAGAGTGTCACTATCATCGCATTTTGATGGAAGTATTTGAAAATCCGGAGGTTGTTTTTTCAAATACCGGCCGCTGGTCGCATCGGCCTTTAAACGCGTTGTGACAAATGGATGTAAAAAACAGGCTGGATTTTGCTGCTATTAGGGACACAAGTTTCGCACCCTAATATTACTAAAAAAGCTTCTTGTCCGCAAAAAATTATCCTGGCCTGCTGCCCTGTTGCAGCGTTGCTGAACTTCAAGGGGGGAAACTTGAGTAGAAATATAATCCAAGGAGAGTTCAATGGGAAAAGAACAATATTTTTTTACATCCGAGTCGGTGACAGAAGGACATCCCGATAAGGTCGCCGATGCCATATCGGATTCAATTCTCGATGCGATGGTGGCAAAAGATAAAAACAGCAGGGTCGCTTGCGAGACCCTGGTAACTACCGGCTTGGCCTTGGTGGCCGGTGAAATTACAACCGACTGTTATGTCGATATTCCCGAACTGGTTCGAGAAACCATACGAGATATCGGTTACCATTCATCACAGATGGGATTTGACTGGCAGACCTGCTCGGTGATTACGAGTATCGACCAGCAATCATCGGATATCGCTCAGGGCGTCAATGTTGGCGAAGGGCTTTTCAAGGAACAGGGAGCCGGCGATCAGGGCTTGATGTTCGGCTATGCCTGCAACGAAACCCCGGAACTCATGCCGATGCCGATTACATATGCCCACCAATTGACCAGCCGTCTGGCAAAAGTCCGCAAGAACGGTGCTCTGGATTTTCTAAGACCCGATGGTAAATCACAGGTCACCGTAGAATATGAAAACGGAACCCCGAAAAGAGTCGATACAATCATTGTTTCCGCCCAGCACAAACCGGATGTTTCGCACGAAGACTTGAAAGAAGCAATCATCGAAGAAGTCATTAAATATCTTGATCTATTGCGGCCCATATATCGTAAAACTTCTGCCTATGGCCATTTCGGCCGAAGTGAACCCGAATTTTCATGGGAAAAAACTGATATGGTAGAATCATTAAGAGACAAGACTAAAGGGTAATTTTAGTTATTTTTAATTGATCTATATAGGTGTGGAGGCAGGATTAAAAATGAGCGGTTTTGCTGTGGTTTACAATCAAAATGATGCTCTTGCTTTAGAGAAAATGTTTAAGCGGATTGCTCATCGTGGCCCGCATTTGTCAGGGAGTTTCGAGGGAAAAAAGATTTTAATGGCACAGAATTACCTTAAGGGCGACATTTCCGAAAATCCTGATGTCGTTTTAACTGGAGGCAATACTCGTCGAGTGCCTGCTTTTAGCCCGAAATCTCCGGAATTAAGAATCTGCTACGACGGCCAAATGGGAAACTGGGAGGAACGGGCGAAAACCTTAGGAGAAACAGATGGCCCATTTAGAGAAGAACTTCTTCTGCTAAAACTTTACAAGCAATACGGTCGTGGTATGTTCGAGTTTTTAGATGATGCCATTTTTGCTTTCGTGATTAGCGACGGCGAAAACCTGTTTGCAGCCAGAGATCTTTTAGGCATCAAAACCCTTTTTTATGGACGAAAGAACGGCGCCCTTTACCTGTCTTCCGAACTTAAGAGCCTGACAGGAATTACTGACGATCTGTATGAATTCCCGCCGGGCCATTACATGGACGGCACTGGAACTCTAATCCGGTTTGCCGAACTGCCCACGGCTCCTCCGGAAGTGTTGCATACCGAGCTCGACCAAATGATGGAAGACATACGGCACATTATCAAAAAAAGCGTGAGATCGCGGATAGATTTCACCGTACCGACAGCCGGCTTGCTCAGTGGCGGCATGGACAGCAGCGTTATCAACACATTGGCAAATGAGTTGTATAAAGATAAATTCGGAACCAACGCCAGATTGAAAACTTTTGCATTGGGGGTGGGAGAAAGTGAAGACATAAAAAATGCCCGACTGCTGGCCGAACACATCAATTCCGATCACCAGGAACTTATCGTAGATCTCGATGAAATTCTAAAAGTTCTACCCGAGGTCATCTATTATCTGGAATCTTTTGATCCTTCCCTGGTACGAAGTTCGGTCTCCAACTATCTTATCTCTAAATATGCCAGCGATCAAGGCATCGAGATTCTGCTTTCCGGTGAGGGCGGTGATGAAATTTTCTGCGGGTATATCTACCTAAAAGAATTTCCTCTTGAAGAACTGTTTCGGCGGCAGATGGAATGCATCGCTTTTTTGCACAACAACGCCTCTTTGAGATTGGACCGGATGAACCATTGTAATGGTGTTCGCGTCGTTGCACCTCTGATATCAGGGGAACTGTTCCGTTACGTTTTAGCTGTGCCATCGGAATACAAACAAAAACCTGACGGCGATCAGAAAGTTGAAAAGTGGATTTTCAGAAAGGCATTCGAACAATATCTTCCGGATACCATCACCTGGCGCTTGAAACAAGAGTTTTCACAAGGCTCCGGCTCTGCAGATATCCTCCCTTCATATTTTGAGGAGATGATTGACGATGAAGCCTTGAGAACCGCCCAGGCCGATTATCCCATTATAAGGAGCAAGGAAGAGTTATTTTACTTTCAAATTTTTACCAAACATTTTGGCAGCGGCAGCGCAATCGATACGGTCGGTCAGTGGATCCGTCTATAATGACTGTTACCGGTAAAACCTGTGACAAATCCATTGCGCACCTATGTTCTAAGAGAGTCTATTTTTTTTAAACTTTTTTCGATCATTTTATAGAATATTCAGGGTAAATACTTGCTTTCATCAACAAAAGCAAAATGATGAACCTGTTTGATTTAGCGATTATTTCGATTTTATGTTTTTGCCTCATCAGAGGTGTTTTCACAGGCCTTATCAGGGAATTATTCTCATTAACAGGTGTCTTGATCGGTTTCATAGCAGCATCAACGTTTTACATGGCAATTGCAAAATTTTTATCACGTTGGACATTAGATGTTTCGAGAATCAAGATATTGAGTTTTCTATGTATTGTTTTTGGTTCCTTGATTGCGATCGGTATTTTTGGAAGAATTATCAAACAGCTATTTAAAATTGATTTTTTAAGTGGGGTTAATAACATATTCGGAGCCGGAGTCGCTACTGTCAAAGCTGTGTTGATTGTTTCTGTTTTGCTGCTTACCCTCACCGCATTTCTTCATAGAGAAACACCTTCTATAAAAAACTCGTTACTTTCTGCCCATTTTACCGTGGTATCCGAAAAATTGGCCATGATGGTTTCAAAAGATATGAGGCATGGGTTTCAAACAAAAATAGGCGCGTATAAAAAAGCCTGGAAAAATAAAAAAATGAGGACAAAATGAAACTGGGAAGCGAATACAGGCTTTATACAATTAGTCAAAACACAACCCTTAACGTTAATGAACTGATCGAAGACTGCATGAATTTTTTGCGCGCTATATCTCTTGATCAAGATACCGCAGAAAAGTTGTTGAATGTTGAAAAAAAATTACAGCAGTCGAAAAAACTCGAAAACATCGATAAAATTTACAAACGCAAAAAAGAAATCCTTTTTCACGATATTTTTGATATTCTCGAAAACATTTCTCCGGAAGGATGTTATTTCGGCACACATCCGGCAAATCTATCGCAGGTTGGCTTTTGGAAAATAAATTTATTTTCCGTTACACGTTGAAATACTCATAAAACCACATTGACGATTATCAGATAATTCTTGGGAAAATATCATGGAAAATCAAAACAGGAGATATCCTTTTGGGAAAAATTCGTTTTATTGTTTATATTTCTGTCATCGTGTACTTTCCTTTTATAAACTGTTTGAATGCTGCATATGCCGGAGAACGTCTTGCGGTATCAGTCTCCATTGCAAATATTCGTTCAGGTCCCGGAATGAACTACGATACCCTTTGGCAAGTCTATAAATACTATCCAATTAAAGTTATTAAAAAATCTGGTTCCTGGATTCGGTTTGTTGATTTTGAAGGAGATAAAGGATGGGTAAAAAGTACTCTTGTTCATAAAATTCGATCGGTTATAACAATTAAAGAAAATTGTAATTTACGTTCGGGTCCCGGCACTAATTATCGCATTGTATTTAAAACCGAAAGAGGCGTTGCGTTTAAAGTTGTAAAAGAAAAAGGGAGCTGGATATATGTGCAGCATTCAGATGGGGACAAAGGGTGGATATATAAACCTTTGGTTTGGTAAACTCGGATTATGTCCAAATTAAAATACTATCATGTATTATTTTGAGGTGTAAAAGAGGTTAAGCATGCTTATTGTCGGAGAAAATATCAACACGAGCCGAAAGCGCATTGCCGAAGCAGTTGAAAAACAAAATACTGAGTTTATCGTTCAAGCAGCGAAAAGCCAGGCAGATGCCGGTGCCGATTTTATTGATGTAAATGCCGGTACGTTTGTGGACCGGGAACCTGAATATCTATGCTGGTTGGTAAAGACAGTCCAAAATGCCGTTGATTTGCCTCTTTGTCTGGACAGTCCAAGTCCCAAAGCACTGTCGGAAGCAGTCAAACACCACCGGGGCGTACCGCTGATTAATTCGATTTCGCTGGAAAAAGATCGTTTTGACGCCATGCTGCCGGTCATCACCGCCCAACCCTGCCGGGTTGTTGCACTGTGCATGGCTGAAACGGTCATGCCGGTTACCATCGAAGACAGAGTCCAAACCGGTTCTGAATTGATCAAGAGATTGACTTCCGAGGGTGTCGCTCTCGAGAATATTTATGTCGATCCCCTGGTGCAGCCGGTATCAGTAGATACGCGAATGGGAAACGCTGTCTTGGGTGCTATCAAAACGATCATGAACGAGTTTCCCGGCGTCAACACTATTTGCGGCCTTTCAAATATTTCTTTTGGCCTTCCGGCACGCCGTTTGATCAATCGCACTTTTCTGTCGTTGTGCATACTTCAGGGTCTATCTGCCGCTATTTTAGACCCCACCGATAAACATCTCATGGCAAATCTGCTGTCTGCGCGGATGATCCTTGGCAAAGATGAATACTGCGGCGACTTTATCGATGCCTATCAAAATGGCCTAATTAGGAAAGACTAACCAACCTGAAAGTAACATTTAAAAGGGGGAAACCGATGAGTTACCAAACACTGCTGGATGCAGTCATCAAAGGAGATTTCAAAACGGCAAAGGAGGAAACCCTAAAGGCTGTTGATGCCGGCCAGAATGCTCAGAACATTCTTGACCAGGGTCTTATAGGTGCCATGAACATTGTAGGCGACAAGTTTTCCAAGGGTGCTATTTTTGTTCCCCAAATGTTGCGGTCTGCCAAAACCATGCAGGAATGTGTTGAGGTGTTAAAACCGTACTTTCAGGAAAATGCCATGACAACCAAAGGTAATATTGTTTTGGGAACGGTCAAAGGTGACTTACACGACATCGGCAAAAACCTTGTGGGTATGATGTTGGAAGGTGCCGGCTTTAACGTTATCGATCTCGGAGTGGATGTTGCGCCGGAAGTATTTGTCAATAAAATCAAAGAATCAAAAGCCGATCTTTTAGGTATGTCGGCACTGCTGTCCACCACCATGCCTTCCATGACTCAAACGATCAAGACTTTGATGGATTCAGGTCAAAGAGACGATGTCAAAGTAATTATCGGTGGCGCACCGGTCACAAGAAAGTTTGCCGAAGATATCGGGGCCGATTCTTATGCTCCGGATGCAGGAGCCGCAGTAAATGAAATCAAAAAACTTCTCAATATAACTTAAGATGATTCACGGAATAAGGAGATGCCATGGAACCCGGTCCTATCCCCACATTTCAACCAAGGTTAAAAGTTTTAAACCGCCGGCAGGCCCTGGCCATTCACACAGCGGCCCTTGAAATCCTCGAAAAGACCGGCATAAAGATGGAACATGCCGAAGGCCTTGACATGCTGGCCGGCGCCGGCGGCACGGTGTTTGATAAAGACTGGATACGGCTGCCAGCCTATTTGGCCGAAGAAGCCCTCAGATCCGCGCCGCGCCAGATTACCCTTTACGACCAGCTTGGCAATGAAGCCATGCCCCTGGTAGATGAGAATCCGTTTTACGGCACAGGCTCGGATACGACGTTCACTCTGGATCTGGAAACCGGAGAGCGTCGCAGGTGTACCTTGTCAGACACCGGAAATTTTGCTAAGCTTGTTGACGGTCTGGAAAATATTTCCTTTGCCATGTCCATGGGAAACCCCGAAGATGTTTCCAACGTCGATTATATTTATGTTTACGCGTTTGCCGAAATGGTAAAAAATACCAACAAGCCGATTGTATTTATCGCCGATCGCGGTGAGGACATCGCCAAAATTTATGAAATTGCCTGCATGGTGGCAGGCGGTGAAGACCAACTTCGCCAAAAACCTTTTCTGTTGAATTATTCGGAAGCCATAAGTCCTTTGCGTTTTCCCTCTCAGGTCATGGACAGACTTATTTTTTGCGCCCGTAAAGGAATCCCGATTTGCCTCCCGTCCGGTTCAAATGCCGGCGGCGGCGCGCCGATAACCCTTGCCGGAGCGATGGCCATGGGGATTGCTGAAAATCTTGTAGGATTGATCGTACATCAGCTTGCCGCTAAAGGAGCACCGTTTCTTTTCGGCCCCAACGTCAGCGCTCTTGACATGAAGTCCGCCGTCGTATCCTACGGCTGCCCTGAATGGAGTCTTACCCAGGCGGCTTTAGCGGATATGCGTGACGAAATATACGGCCTTCCCATTTGGTCTTTTGCAGGGGCATCGGATTCCAAAGTGGTGGATGCCCAGGCCGGTGCCGAAGCCATGTTTTCGATAATTACCGCGATGCTCTCTCGCTGCAATCTTATTCATGATAACGGATACATCGAGTACGGCAGCACGTCTTCTCTAGAAATGGTTACCATTGCCAATGAATTGGTTGCCATGGCGAATTTTTTCACCCGCGGCATTCCGGTAAATGAAACCACTTTGGCTCTTGATGCTCTGGAAAGGGTTAAAAATGCAGGTCCCCAATCATTCTTTTTAATGGACGACCACACATTTGAGAACTTTGAGCAGGCACTTTTTCTTCCCAAACTTCTGGACCGCAGTCGCTACGATAGCTGGGAAGCCGAAGGGTCAAAGGATCTTTACACACGCAGCAATGAGGAGGCCAAGCGGATTCTTTCCGAACATCAGGTAACGCCCAAAGATGACGGCGTATTAAAAGAGATCGATGATCTTTTAAAGGCTTTGTAACTAAATTAGGTATGCCATTGCTCACTCGTACTGAAATCGACAAAATCGACCGGGCCGGACGCAAAATACTTAAACGCGTAGGGATTAAAATCCTCGACCGCCATACCTTAGAGTTGCTCAAGGCCAGCGGAGCCAGAGTCGACGTCAAAGAAGATCGGGTCTGGTTCTCCGGAAGATGGCTTGACAAAATGAGTGCAAAGGCCCCGCAGCAATTCACCCTTTATTCCCGTGACGGTAAAAATGATTTGCATCTCGGATCGGGCAACGTTTATTTTGGAAACGGCGGCCGTGTATTCCGGATTCTGGATATGGGTACCGGAGGTTACCGCCCAACCATCCTACAAGATGTCATCAATACCGCACGCCTTGTCGAACGTCTCGATAACATCCGATTTTACATTATTGCCTGTCAGGCCCACGATTTGGACCCCGAATTCTATCATCTGAATGATTTTTTTCATGCCTTCAGTAATACCACTAAGCATGTCATGGGAGGATGCGATACCCTTGAAGGTGCAACGCAATTGTGGCAACTGGCAAGCTTTATGGCAGGCGGGGAAACCCTCCTTAAAGAACGCCCTTTTGTTTCGGTAATCACCAATCCAATCAGCCCGCTGACATTCGATGCCAACACACTTAAAATACTGGCCTTCTGCACTCTAAACGACCTTCCGGTCACCTGTGCGCCGGCGCCTATTGCCGGTGCGACTTCTCCGGCGACCCTTGCGGGAACCCTTGCTCAGTTGCATGCGGAGGCTTTGGCAGGGGTGTCGATTGCTCAGGTATTTAACCCCGGCGCCCGGGTGCTGTATGGTGCTGTTCCGACGGCTATGGATCTTCGGACCATGGATCTCACCATGGGCTCGGTCGAAACCGCCATGATGAATACTTGCGCTGTTCATTTGGCAAAACGTTATAAACTGCCCATTTATGCGTCTGCAGGCGTTACAGATGCCAAAGTTCCCGATATTCAATCAGGTTTTGAAAAAGGCGTATCGTATTTGCTGGTGGCAATGGCCGGAGCCGATTATATTCATCTGGCTGCCGGAATGCTGGATTCCGGCAACTCGATCTCCTACGAACAATTCGTCATTGACAACGAGATCTTGGGGATGGTCCTTCGATTGGTCAGCGGCGTCGACGTGGACACTGAAACGCTTGCCGTTAATACCATAGAGAACGTAGGCCCCGGTGGTAACTATATTACGGAAGAGCATACGGTTAAGCACATGTTCAGTCAGTTTTTTTATCCCACTCTCGCTGTTCGCATGAATTTCGATCGCTGGCAAGAGCAAGGCAAGCCCACGCCGCTGACCAATGCCCGTGATCTGGTTCGAACATGGCTCGAAGAAGCCGAACCTGTATTGAATCTTGAAAAATTGCTTGAAATCAAAAGCAAATTTCCGGATATTGTAAATACATGAGGGGGCGGGGTGTTTTTATTTGTTCAATCGCTCCATGGATAATGCTTTTTTTCAAACCGTGTAAACTCTTGATTAAAGGATCGTAAAGAAAGAACAGAAATCAATCTATAAATAATTGACTCGACTTAATAAACACTTTCTTGCTATTGAAATATTTCGGTTTGCGTCTATTCTTTCTAACGATCCCTAAACCACTCAAACAGTACACGCTTTTTAAAAAAAAGATTGTCCATTCCGCTCTCCGAGGCGTAGGCGCTACGAACCGGAGAATCATACACATGTGTTACAAGTGTTCACGGGGCGTGCTCTCCCGTTTAACGATATTGGCGGAGTGGCTTCGTCATTTCAGTGACTTAGCGGTGGGGGAGACCGCGGCTCCCGCATGCTTTTTGCGGGAGAACGCGGAGGGGGCAGGAATGCCACCGCTGCTAAGTCATTGAAATGACCAGACACGTTGACGCCAGAGTGAAACGGGAGAGCACGCCCCGTGAACACGGACATATGTGGTTACGATAAAAAAACTCCCCGACCCTAAAATATATAGTTCAAAAGGGGAATTCAGAATGTCTATTCGTATCATTGCATGTGGTGTCTTTCGTGATGCACTCAGACACATTGAACCGCAGCGGTTTCACCAAAATGTCACCATCACTTATATCAACCCTTATCTGCATAATTATCCCCAAAAGCTAAAAGAGGAAATACTGTACCAAATCCATCTGGCTAAAAAAGCAGGGGATAAAATTTTGTGTTTGTATGGAAGATGTTATCCGGATCTGGACGACCATCTTTGTGAAATGGGTATTCCTAAGATTCCGGGTGAGCACTGTTATGAGATTTTATTAGGAAGCAAACGTTTCCAGGCTATAATCGATGAAGAAGCCGGGACGTATTTTGTAGAAAAGGACCTTATTTTGAACTTCCCTGAATACTGCATTCAACCGCTGGAACTCAATGACCCCCTAATGCGGAAAAGTTATTTTCAATACTACAAAAGGCTGGCCTACCTTCGACAGCCCCTTGATCCTGACACCATTATGCACAATGTACATGATATAGCGCGATTTTTGGAACTCAAATCAATTGTGATCGATGCCGATTATTCGGAGTTAAAAGCAAACCTGTTCAGACTGTGTACGAAGGAACACTAACTTGTTAGGTGTCTAAAGGAGCAACTTTCATGAAAAACCTGATGAGAATGAAAATCCTTATCGTGGATGATGATCCTGTCATTCAGAATTTGATCAAGAGTATGCTTGCTAAGGACGGTTATAAGAATATTAAGATCGCCGGTTCAGGAGAAGAAGCGCTGAAGATGATTAAAAAGACGCCTCCTGATCTGGTGGTGCTTGACATTCAATTGCCGGGAATGAAAGGGTATGACGTATCACAGAAAATGAGAGCGAACAAAAATACTGCCCATATACCTATCTTGATGATGACAGGGGAAATCTTAGATGCAGATAAGGCGCTTGAAAAAAGTTTCAGATCTGGCGTCACAGACTTTATAACCAAACCGATAAAAAGGATCGAGTTTACGGCCCGAGTAAAAGCGGCTTTGACGATCAAGAGAAATTACAACCTCATGCAAAAGGAGCTGAATAAACGAAAGCTGCCTAAAAAGGGAATCAAAAAAAAGGTATGGCTCAATATTTTACCGAATGATGTCTGGATGAAAGTCAAGCGGGATGTGACCGTATGGAATGCACTTCAGAATACGGAAATCGAGTTGGAAGGAGATTGCGGCGGTCTCGGAAAATGCGGAAAGTGCAAAATCAAGGTGATTACTCCCCTTGGCAAACCTTCAAAAGCAACCGTAGAGCTTTTAAATCCTGATGAATTAGAGCAAGGGGTACGTTTGGCATGTCAAACCAAAATTCTCAAAAATCTTGCCATCTATACCGAAGAACTGAATGGAGAAACGGAATTATTCCAGATTCTAAAACATGGGCATATGCCTCCTGTGGAACTTGCTCCCCTTGTTGAAAGGCGCCTGGTAAGCATTCCGATGCCAAGCCTTGAAAATTCTCTTTCGGACGTTCATCGAATTAGAGATGCTTTAAGCCCTGAATTCCATGGATTAAAGACGACATATCGCTGCCTTTTGAATCTTTATAAAAACCTAAGGGCCACCAATTTTAACGGAGCAGCGATTATTCATAACAATTGCTTGGTGGAATGGCAGTCTAGAGAGAGTATCGGCGGGGTATTCGGTCTGGTATTCGATCTGGGAACCAGCACATTGGTGGGAAAACTTGTAAACTTGTTGGAAGGACAGGAAGTAGCGGTAATTTCAAGATTCAATTCACAACGAAAATACGGGGCCGATGTGATCAGCCGCATTCAATATATCAACGGACACCCCAAAAATCTTATGCATTTGCAAAAACTTTTAGTCAATGATCTGAATCTTATTACCAAGCGTCTGGTTGAATCCTTTGGGTTGAAACTACAGGATTTACTGGTTGCCGTTGCGGCCGGAAACACCACCATGCAGCACTTTATGCTGAGCCTGGATCCCAGTGGCATCGCCAAAGCCCCTTTTACACCCCTAATCACTGAAGGCATGACATTTCGCGCACGGGAAATAGGACTGAAAATGCACCCCGATGCCATGCTTTACGTGATGCCTGCCAAATCAGGATATATCGGCGGCGATCTAATTGGCTTCATCCTTTCATCCGGCGCCGCCGAGCAGGATGACAAGCTGGTGCTGGGGTTGGATTTAGGAACCAATAGTGAGATTTTCTTGGGAAATAAAAACAGAATACTCACTTGCAGTGCGGCAGCGGGTCCGGCATTGGAAGGAGCCAGAATTTCACATGGAATGATTGCCAAGGCGGGCGCTATTGAGAGCCTCCGGTTTGAAGAAAAGGACATTTTCTACCATGTCATCGGAAACATAAAGCCAAAAGGGCTTTGCGGCAGCGGCCTGGTTGACCTGACTGCCTTGTTGCTGCACCACAACATTGTGAGCCCGGAAGGCCTGATCTATCCCCCCGATCATCACAAAAAAGGAAATGCATTGACGGCAAGAGTGATTCAAACCCAAGAAAACGAGATCCATGATTTTCTTTTGGCTTCTCCCCGGTACAGCCTTGACGGCAAACCCATCGTGCTGACCCAGAAAGATATCCGAGAGCTGCAACTTGCCAAAGCCGCTATAGCTTCCGGCATTAAAATCCTTTTAAAAACAATGGGGGCCGGCATTGAAGATATAGATGATGTTTATTTGGCCGGCGCCCTGGGCAATTATGTCCATCCTCTCAGTGCCATGCGCATCGGTTTGCTTCCCAAGGTAGACCCGGAAAAGATAATATCCCTCGGCAATGCAGCGTCAACCGGCGCAAACATGATCCTTTTATCAAAACGTTACTGGGAAAGATCCGCTGAAATTGCAGCAGATTTGGAACATCTGGAACTGTCAGGGCATGCTGATTTTTTCGACAGCTTTATTGAAGAAATGGATTTTCCGACTGAAAATTTGTGGTAATAATTTAGATGTCGGTGAGTTTTCAACTTTAAAAGAAATTTATTTAACCTAAGTTGAGCGATTTTTGCGAAGATATGTGCCGAGGTCTTGATGCAGAAAGATTTGCACAAACCGCCCCGAAAAGACACCGGGATCTTCGACAGGCATACCCGTGGATATGTCGAGGATTTTTGCAAAGCCTTTATTCGCAAGAGATCGGTGCAGATCGAGTAAAAAATCGCTCAATTTAGGTTTAAGAAGGAGCAACCATGAACAATAAAAATGAATCCCTAATCGAACGATTGGAAAAGGGTGTCGTATTGGTGGCCGAAGGTTATATTTTTGAGTTGGAAAGAAGAGGGTATTTAAAAGCCGGACCTTTTGTGCCGGAAGTTGTTTTAGAGTATCCGGAGGCAGTCAAAGAACTTCATTACGAATTTTTAATGGCCGGTTCCGATGTCATCGTGGCCTGCACATATTATGCTCACCGGTCAAAGTTAAAAGCCATCGATAAGGAAGACAGTCTTGAAAAACTTAACCTCAAATCCATATCTTTGGCGCAAGAAGTGGCCCAAAAAAGTGGCGCTCTGGTTGCCGGAAATTTATCCAATACCTGGGAATTTAACCACAACGATCCCACTGAATCAGGAAAAATTGTCAGATCCATTTTCAAAGAACAGGTTGATTGGGCTTCCCGCGGAAATGCTGATTTTATTATCGCTGAAACGTTCAGCCACTTGGGTGAAGCTAATATTGCGTTAGAAGTTATAAAGGATGCTGGATTCCCGGCCGTGATCACCTTCACAACGGTTCATGAAAAGAGCTGTGACGGTTATAGCTGGGAGGAAGCTTGCAGAATACTAGAAAAAAACGGGGCCGACGTTGTCGGTCTTAACTGCGGTCGAGGTCCTGAAACCCTTATGCCGATTCTTCAAAAAATTCGGGATAAAGTTCAAGGTCCTGTGGCCGCGCTGCCGGTTCCCTATCGAACAACGCCGAAAGAACCCTGCTTTTTCGATCTGAAATTGAAAAATTCCAAAAACGCATTTCCGGTAGCGCTGGATCCTTTTTTGTTAACCCGGTTTGAAATGGCGGATTTTACCGTAAAAGCACGGGACATGGGCGTTAACTATATCGGTATTTGCTGTGGTGCCGGTCCTCACCATGTAAGGGCGATGGCTGAAGCACTGGGTCGCAAAGTTCCTGCGAGCAGATACTCCCCGGATATAAATCTGCATCCTGTTTTCGGCGATCAAGATGCCAAAAAACAACACTATGTTGAATGTCTACTCGGTCCCAATGTGTCTATTGAACGAAATTTGACTTAATCCGGATTTCTACCGGATCGAACCAAATTAAAGACCGGTAAACACTTTTCATTCCTGTCGTTTCGCAGTTGTTATTATTCAATCAAGTTAGTTTATTAAGAAGTGTGGAAAATCGATTCAATTCCTTAATTTCTTTATTTACACAACAACATGTCAGGTTTTGAGATCGAGCTACAAATCTGAGATATATTGCCAACGGGCCTTCAAAACGAATATGTTGAAAACCGGGGTTAATAAGGTGTATAGAGGTGTAATTGTGGGACACGACAGATGTCTTATTATTCGATCATGTTGATCTGTTTTAGATCCTGCACCAGATCCGACAGTCCGAGGTGTTCAAGTGTCTTTGCCTTTTGCAAACCAGACTCACTGTCCCAGCCCCTGAGATCATAAAATTCCTTGAGCATGGCTTCAAATACATCCCGATCCAAAGTTTGACCTTTTCGACTGATGACTTCCTGTTCCGGCCCGGGTACGATGACATCGGGGTTCATAAAAACCGTTTCAACCGGATCCGTAAAATTGAATTCTTCCGGAACGTCATCCGCTTTGGGACGTCTGCCTTCCCTTAAAAGAAGGCCCCTTTGTAAGTTAAATATTCGTTCACCATATTGATTTAGACCGATTTCATCTGTTTCGATGCCGGTTACAGCAGAAAAAATTCGACTTTCCAAGCCCGGATCTCCAACATGATCCGGCGTGTTCCAGGAAACCATGATGGGCCAGCTGGAATCACACAGCAGGAGGCTGTCCTTCACATAGGTTCGATTCATTATATTGACTGCCGCCATGGCCTTTCCCTCATGGGTATTTAGATCCCATGCCTTCTCATGTCCCCAGAATTTTGTCGC
>Ga0210124_1000304_pt1 | contig 26501 bp, 20 predicted proteins | sample Muzzi_PWC_D2_FD_185554 | JGI IMG/M metagenome (GOLD analysis project Ga0210124, IMG submission 185554) | Wetland microbial communities from San Francisco Bay, California, USA, that impact long-term carbon sequestration - Muzzi_PWC_D2 (SPAdes) | ecosystem: Environmental > Aquatic > Marine >... | reverse complement strand
AGCATACTGATATGAAGCTCGGTTTGTATTACTCGCGCCGGTAACCTGAAGTAGATGTTGATTTTTAAGTGTCTCTAAAAGAAATTCAACCACACCACTAAAATGCAATCGCATCTCTTGAGCGACCCGCCAGCCTTTCATTGTTCCCGAAAAATAAAGGATTTTTAAGGCCAAATTGATCAGGAACTCCTCTGGAATACCGGTAGATTCAATGGTGCGTGGCTCTCTTACAAGTTCTAAAAGGGTATCGCTAAAAGAATCAATTGGAAGTACACTGCCTGTTGAATGAGCAACTCGTCGCCGATCATCATTTTTTGGCACTTGGATGGCTTGCAATCTACTGAGCTGAGCCTTGGCCATATTAGCCACACCTCGTTAGTGTTAATAAATTTAAATTAGTATATCACTAGGATAATTGACTATGTTTGTACTTTTTCACAAATGCCCAATTAGGGGCTAAAATTCGACAGAACCGATGGCAGAATTATCAAGATTATGTAAATTTTTTATCTTGTAAATCTTATTAATCTTGTTTATTTTAGGAATTACGCAGCTGCTGCATATCTGCTGAGACTGGTTCAGTCTTTAAGGGTCTCTGCAGGGCGATACAGGATGCAGTTCAATCATTTAATAGGCAGTAATGCAAGTTACGAGACCGAACCAATCTAAACTGCGTAAGTTCTATAGTTATAAAAAGTACAAAGATAGTGGATAATTATACTATAACATATTGCCGATGTTTATACAATATCTAAAATATTACAAGAGATTACTTTTATTAAATGAATATTCGAACCTGACCCTGAAATTATAAACATCTACCCCTTAAACCTGCAAATTGCGTTCTTCATTACTGCTACAGTATCATTACAAATTCTTCACCTTCTTACCCATTTTGTGCTAAAATAGCCCTTATGAATCTGTTCGATCATTCTCGCCAACAACAAATAGAAAAGGAAGCCCCTTTAGCCGCCCGAATGCGGCCACGCAGCTTGGACGAGTTTATTGGTCAGGCGCATATTGTGGGACCAGGCCGTCTACTGCGCCGCGCTATTCAGGCCGACCAACTTTCATCGCTCATTTTTTACGGGCCACCTGGCACCGGCAAAACCACCCTGGCTCGGATTATCGCCAATACCACCCACGCCCACTTCATTGCCCTCAATGCGGTGTTAAGCGGGGTGAAAGACATCCGTCAGGCGATTACAACGGCCCAAGAGCAGCGGGGTATGTTTGGTCAAAAGACCAGTTTATTCATCGACGAAGTCCATCGGTTTAACAAGGCCCAACAGGATGCCCTCTTGCCTCACGTTGAGAACGGCACGGTTATTTTGATTGGCGCTACCACCGAAAATCCCTATTTTGAGGTTAATAAAGCCCTTGTTTCCCGGTCTCGTATTTTTCAACTGCACACTTTAACCGAAGATGATCTTCGTGCTATTGCCCGGCAGGCTCTAGCTGACAATGAACGAGGCTACGGTCAACTAAAAGTCCATTTAACCGATGAATCGTTGGACCACCTGGTCAATGTAGCCAATGGCGATGCCAGAGCGGTACTAAATGCTCTGGAGTTGGCGGTTGAAACGACTCCACCTGATGAATACGGCCTCATTAACATTACCATTGAAGTGGCCGCAGAGTCGATTCAGCGTCGGGCAGTTTTATACGATAAAGATGGCGACGCTCACTTCGACACAATTTCCGCCTTTATTAAATCCCTGCGCGGTTCTGACCCGGATGCAGCCCTCTATTGGATGGCGAAGATGATTTATGCAGGAGAAGACCCGCGCTTCATCTTTCGACGGATGCTTATCTTTGCCGGGGAAGATGTGGGCATGGCCGACCCTCATGCCCTTCGGATTGTCACTGCTGCCGCCCAAGCTTTTGATTATGTGGGCATGCCCGAAGGACGCTTTCATCTGGCTGAAGCCTGTCTCTATTTAGCCACAGCGCCCAAAAGCAATTCAGGCTTCGCTCTTTTCGATGCTCTGGCTGCTGTAGAGAAAGAGCGAGAAGCTGAAGTCCCTAACCATCTTCGAGATGGCAACCGAGATGCAGAGGATTTTGGGCATGGGGCGGGCTACCTCTATCCTCACAGTTATCGAGACCATTGGGTGGCCCAACAATATTTACCCGATAGCCTGCAAGGGCGTGTCTTTTACCAGCCCGGAGACCAGGGTTATGAAGCCACCATTCGGGAGCAGGTTGCGCGGCGTCGAGAAGAACAATTGGCGGCCATGCTTGAATCGGAACTTTCTCTAGATGGGGCGGACTTTGGCGAACTCAGCCGAGTTGTCGGAAAAAGCAGCAAAGGACCGGCTCCCTCTAATCGCTGGCTGCAACGAACCTTGAGTGGGGTGGGCCAGCAATTGGGCCAAATTCGTGATAAGGTCTTTGCCTTGGCTAATATTGAGCGACACGATTTGGTATTGGACCTGAATGCCAACACCGGCTTGTTAACCTGGGAAGCAGTTCGCCGCGCTCCAGCCGGTGGCGTTTGGGCTTTGGCCGCTAATGAACAAACAGCCACCGCCCTCATTCAACAAGCCAATCAGCTAAGTGATTTAGAGCAACCCGTAATTTTGAGCGGCCCGGTGACAGATTTGCCCCACCTAATAGCGACAACCCTTACCAAACAAGCCCAAGGGTCGGACGACCCTGGACAAGATAATATCTTGTCCTACAATGTAATTATTGGCCGGAATGTATTCACCCAATTGGCGGGTAAAGAGAAGACCGCCAAAATTATTGCAGACCTCCTGGCTCCGGGAGGGCGATTGGTATTAACCGAAACCGTACCCAAACATACCCAACGTCTCCACCAATTAGTTGACCTATCCTCTTTACCGGCCGACTTAATCGAGCGTATAATAGCCGCTGAGGAGGCGATATATAGCAACCAAAATGACCCAATGGTCAACTGGGACGGTCATGATTTACAGCAAATATTCGAGGCCGTTGGTCTCTCAAAACCGGAGATTATCACAGAGACAACCGCCTCAGAGTGGCGAATTGGCAGCCAGCAATTAGAAAGGTGGTTCAGCCTTGAGTCATCAAGCGCCCGGCCTTCATTTGCCCAACATTTACTTAAAAAAGATGGGCTTACAACCTCAGAACTAGATAAGTTAAAAACAATTTTTCAACAACAGTTAGCCCAGAAAATAGTTCCCTGGCAGTCAACCGTTGCCTTTATCGTAGTCCACAAGGACCGCTAATCCTGCCAAATTTGAATTGGTGAATACAATCGTTTCAAACCACTTGCCAGCCGACATAATTTGTGGTATAATTTTTTTGGTGCTAAGTGAAGAGTTGCGGAGAAAAGTGGGCAACCCCCACTTTTCTTTATTTGTTATAAATTTATCCAAAAATTAATTGCCCGTTTCAATCAGGAGGCTCATTACATCGTGAAAAACGACTTCATGATGGCAATCAATCAGGTATGCCATGAGCGACAATTAGCCATAGACATTGTACTAGAAGCAGTTGAAGTAGCCCTTGTTTCTGCCTACAAACGAAACTTTGGGGGAAGCCAATCCATTACCGCCCAAATAGATTCGGTTTCGGGCGAGCCTTTGATTTTCATTGAGAAACTCGTTGTTGAAGAAGTAGAAAACGAGAAAAAAGAAATCTTATTAAAAGAAGCAAAGGCAATTAGCCCTACGGTTGAACTGGGAGGCATAGTTTCGATTGAAAGTATGCCAGGTAACTTTGGTAGAATTGCAGCCCAAACCGCAAAACAGGTTATTCTGCAGCGCATTCGAGAAGCGGAACGTGATGCCCTATATAATACCTATGCCGAACGAGAAGGTGAGATTGTTAGTGGGACGGTCCATAAAATAGACCCACATCAAGTAACGCTTACGCTGGGTAAAGCCGAGGCGGTCTTGCCACGCAGCGAGCAAATTCCCACAGAAAACTATAAAGAAGGCCAGCGCCTGCGAGCCTTTGTATCATCGGTAGCCAAGACCAGTCGTGGCCCTCAGATAATTGTTTCTCGTACCCACCGCACAATGTTGCGACGCTTGCTAGAAGTGGAAGTGCCAGAAATTTATAATGGCACGGTTGAAATCAAATCTATCGCCCGTGAAGCTGGTTTCCGTTCAAAGGTAGCCGTAGCCGCCCTACAAGAGGGGGTTGATCCTGTTGGTTCGTGTGTCGGCATGCGGGGCACACGCATTCAAAATATTGTAACTGAGCTAAGTGGCGAGAAAATCGATGTCGTCCAGTGGAATCCTGACCTGTCTTTCTTTATCGCGAACTCGTTAAGTCCGGCTAAAGTGATGAATGTAATGCTTCACGATGAGCACGGCAAAACAGCCGTGGTCGTTGTGCCCGACAAGCAGCTTTCTTTAGCTATTGGTAAAGAAGGGCAAAATGCCAGGCTGGCAGCTAAACTCACTGGCTGGCGCATCGATATTAAAAGCACCAGCGAAGCTGCTCAAGAAGCCATCCAGGCGGCAAAGGAAGAAGAAGCGCTTCGAGAGCGTTTAACTGAAAAGATGGAAATCTTCACATTGGCTGCCTCTATCTTGGCTGAAAAAGAACCAATTGAGTTTTTGGATGGTGAATTAAATTTGTTGAGCGAAGCAATTGAGACGATCAATTTGGCTCGGATGGCGATTGAACGGGAACGCCGAGCCGCTGCCGAAGCAGCTAGAAAAGAGGCCCAGGCCAAAGATATTTTGGCGGAAGCCGAAGCTATTCTCACCAGAGGTTTACCTGCAGAAGTTGAGCCTGCTGAAGAGGCAGAGGTAGTTGAATTACCCGAAGTAGAAGAATCATCGCTGGTTGAAGAGGAACTCGTAGCCGAAGCGGTTGAGGAAGGTGAAGCCGAGGCTCCAGAGGTTGAAGATGTTATGGCGGCTGCCGAAGCAATATTGTCCGAAGGCGAAGCTGAAGTAGAGCAGGAAATCGAACCGGAGTTAAAACCTGAGGTCGAATCGGCAGCGGGAGAATCAGAACCCACACAAGAAATTGAAGAAGAACCCGTTAGCTTTGAAGAACTGGCGAAAACGTGGCAGGGACAGGGGCAGGAAGAAATTGAGTTTGAAGAAGATGATAGCCGAGAACGGGAATTAGAAAAGAAAAAGGCTCGTGAGAAAAAGCGGCGTCTGGTTTACGATGAGAGATTGGGCGAAGTTGTGGCCGAACGACGTCGTAAACGTAGCCGCCGCACCGACGATTGGTATGATTTTGACGAGGATGAATAAAACTGATTAAGACCAATGGCAAAACACAAGCATAAACCACAACGGACTTGTATTGCCTGTCGAAAGATAAAAGATAAGCGAGATTTAATTCGGGTGGTCCGAACGCCAGAAGGCAAAGTTGTCCTCGATCTAACAGGGAAAGCCAATGGACGGGGTGCTTATCTGTGTCGAGACCCCCATTGTTGTGACAAAGGGTTAAAAATAGAGCGATTAGCTCAAATTTTGAAAGCGACATTGTCGTCGGAGGAGATGGATGAGCTATACGCCTCTGTGCAAATTGAACTTTCAAAAGTATAAGTTATAATGTATAGGGTATATATTGAGGGAAGGGCTAGGCAATCCCAATGAGTTGTATTACCAGTTGAGGTTGATAAAGGAATATAGGCTGTGAACACAGACTTGAAATATGGGTCGGGTGAGGCTTTATGAGCGATTAGTGTCGATTACTATTAATTGTCTCCGCAAATAAAGCCAAAAAACCTCGGCTCTCCAAGAATGTTTATCACCTCAAAAAATCCTGTCTGACTCTACAACATCGTCAGTTTCAAGAATATTCGCCCTCACTAGTGTCTATCCATAAATTGGGGCGCAGACTTCAGTCTGCGAATATTGGCGGACTATAGTCCGCACTCCAGTAATTTATAGATAGGTTCTTAGCTTAATGATGCTGTGAAACATAGATAGCTTACAGCCAAATTACCGGCTGCAAGTATATCTGTGCGTATTGAGCAATTTGTGTTACCTTGGCGTAATGCAATATTTGGCATTTGATAAATGCCGGTGATTGGTTATTCTAACAATATCCCAGCCCAGGAAAATATCCTGTGCTTAACAAAGATTTTGATGTGAGGTGGTTATCATGGCAATTAGCGCTCCAAAAGAAGATGTAATTGAAGCAAAGCAATCTAAAAAAATAGAAGTGCCACCCGTAATTACGGTAAGAAATCTGGCAGAACTTATGGAAATTAGTCCCATTGATGTTATCAGAGTGCTGATGAACAATGGGATTATGGCCAATATCAACCAACAAATTGATTTTGATACCGCCTCGATTATTGGGGAAGATATGGGCTATGAGGTAGTTCCCCCCCAAGTCGAAGAGCCGGAAGAAGCCAAAGAAGAGCGTGTCCTGCCACTACATAGACGTCTGATAGCAGAAGAAGACCCAGCTAATCTTGAGTCTCGGGCTCCGGTTGTCACTGTTCTAGGGCATGTTGACCATGGTAAAACTACCCTCCTTGATGCCATTAGAAAAACCCAGGTGGTTAAAGGTGAATCTGGTGGGATTACGCAGCACATAGGAGCGTACCAAGTTGCTGTGGGCGATCGCTCTATTACCTTTTTGGATACACCGGGCCACGCTGCCTTTACAGCGATGCGTGCCCGTGGTACTCAAGTTACCGACTTGGCCGTATTGGTTGTGGCGGCTGATGATGGAGTAATGCCCCAAACTCGAGAAGCGGTGGAGCATGCCCGTGCAGCGCAAGTACCCATTATTATCGCTCTTAATAAAGTCGATAAGGATAATGCCAATCCCGAGAGAGTAAAGCAAGAACTGGCAGATGTCGATTTGGTTGTTGAAGATTGGGGCGGCGACATAATTTGTGTGCCTGTCTCAGCCACCGAAAATCGAGGTATAGACGAATTGCTTGACAATATCCTGCTTGTTATGGATGTGGCCGACTTAAAGGCCAACCCCAACCGCCCGGCTCAGGGTGTAGTTATCGAAGGCAGGATGGATAAACGGCGGGGGGTGCTGGCAACCTTATTGGTGCAAAACGGCACCTTGCATGACGGAGACGTGGTGGTAATTGGTACACAGTCTAGCCGGGTGCGAGCCATGTTCAACCATCAAGGTCGAAAAATCAAGAAGGCTGGTTTATCGATGCCGGTGTCAATTCTGGGGTTGTCTGAGGTTCCCGAAGCCGGTGAGTTTTTTGAAGTGGTAAAGAATGAGAAAGTTGCCCGGACATTGACCGAAGAGCGGCAAGCGGAAGCTGATAGCCACCAACAAAGAGAGGTTCCCCGGCTCATATCTCTGGAAGATTTTTTCAAACAAAGGGAAGCAGGCGGCGACCAAACTCTACGATTAGTTCTAAAGGCCGATGTTCAAGGTTCGCTGGAACCTATTGTAAATTCGTTGAAGGACTTAGGCTATAACGATGATAAGCTTAAAGTAAAAATGCTCCTAGAAGGCACCGGCAATATCTCGGAGTCTGATGTTAATTTAGCTGTTGCTTCTGACGCCATTGTAATCGGTTTTCATGTTGAAGTAGACTCTGCCGCCCAGCGTGTGGCCGAGGCTGAAGGAGTTGACGTTCGCCAATATGAGGTTATCTATAAACTCATTGACGATATCGACAAAGCCCTAAAAGGGCTACTCGAACCCGAATATGCCGATAAGGTCATTGGTCGGGCAGAAGTACGGGCTATCTTCAAAATCCCCCGGCGAGGCAACATTGCCGGTTCCTATGTGCTGGATGGTCAAATAGCCCGTAACGCCTTAGCCAAGGTATCACGTAATAATCAAGTTCTTCACGAAAGCAAATTCTCTTCGCTCAGGCGCTTTACCGATGATGTGCGTGAAGTCTCCAGCGGCTTTGAGTGCGGCATTGGTGTAGAAGGCTTTAATGATTTCAAAGAAGGCGATATCATCGAAGCGTATGTTAAAGAGCGCATAAATTAACCGGACAAGGAAGCAGGGCAACAAGGTGGCAGGGTAACAGGTGAAAATGTTGTTTGTTACCTTGTCACTTTGCCACCCTGCTACCTTGCTTCCTTGTCTCCCAAGCGAAGCCTTGGGAAAAATCAGTGACTCATCAAGATTATGTCTACACGACGCCAACGAAAAGTAGCTGAACTTTTACACGAAGAGATTAGTCAACTTATTCAATACAGTACCCGAGACCCCCGTTTAGGTTTCGTCACCGTTACCGGAGTTGATGTAACTCCCGATTTACGTTTGGCTTATGTACATGTTACCGTTCTAGGGGATGAAACTGATGCTCGAGCCACTTTGGAGGGGTTAGCCAGCGCCGCCGGTTATTTTCGGCACAATATGAAAAAGACCCTCTCTTTGCGTTTCATTCCAGAACTTAAGTTTAAACTAGATACATCACTTGAACATGGTAGGCGGATTGAAAATTTACTTGATACCATAAAACATGAAGCCAATCAACAAGACACCCCAGAAGGTGAAGCCAGCGAGTAATGTCGGTTAAAGACAAATCTATTTCTGGTTTGGTGATAATTGACAAACCCAAAGGTATTACCTCGCACGATGTGGTGGTCCGGGTGCGAAAATTAAGCGGGCAGCGCAAGGCGGGCCACACAGGCACGTTAGACCCTCTGGCTACAGGTGTCTTGATTGTATGTTTAGGCCAGGCTACCCGTTTGATCGAATATGTAATGGCTGGTCGCAAGCAGTACCGGGCCACTATTCGATTTGGCCTGACCACAGATACATTGGATGCCGAGGGCAAAATCATTGCCCAACAGGATACCTCAGCTTTAACAGAAACTCGCTTGCGAGACATTCTGCCGAAATTTCAGGGAGGCATCGAGCAAATCCCCCCCATCTTTTCAGCCTTAAAAAAAGATGGACAACCCCTTTACAAAAGGGCCAGAAGCGGACAACCCGTAGAGGTTGAGGCCCGTTTGGTGACTATTCATACGCTGACTTGGGTGGCGTGGCAATCACCCGATTTGACCTTAGATGTTACTTGTTCGCCAGGCACCTACATTCGCTCATTGGCGCGAGATATTGGCGAGGCTGTGGGGACAGGGGCGCACCTGGCCGAGTTAATCCGCACAGCGAATGGGCCGTGGTCATTAGAGCAAGCGGTGTCATTAGCACAACTCGAACAGGCAGCCCAAGCCGGAGGGCCTGGCTGGCAGAAATATCTTTACCCATCTGATGAGGCTGTGGCCCATCTGTCAAAAATTGTATTAACTGAGGCTGATGTAGCCCATGTTAAACATGGTCGCCAAATACAGCTTGCCTCGGTAGAGATTCCTGTATCACCAATCTGCGATGAAACACCCCCCGATTTGGCTCGGGCTTACACCCCAGACGGAAAGCTTCTGGCTATTTTGAAATTGATTGACATTGATGGTAATATTTGGCAGCCGAAAAAAGTATTTCAAATATAGGAGCCGGAATAAGACCTCGGAGGTTTTTGATGGCTTCTTAACCGGTAACGTCAGTTTCAACAGTTAGCTATCTTACCCAAAATTATCTTTGAAAACCTCCGAGGTCTGTATACAGTATCATGCAAATCATTCGAGACCTCACTGAAGCACAGCTAACCGAGCCTACAGTTTTAACCATTGGCACCTTTGATGGGGTACATCGAGGCCATCAGGCATTGATTCACCAACTCAAAACGGCGGCCGGGCAATTACAAGCAAAATCGGCGATCATAGCCTTTCATCCTCGTCCCAAAGCAATCTTCGCGCCGGAGCGTTATGGTCATGATTATCTGACCACACCCGATGAGCGCATTGCCCTCCTTGAGAGTTTGGGGCTTGATGTCCTGATTCTGATTCCCTTTTCCCTCGAACTGGCCCAAACTACGGCCCATGATTTTGTAAAGCTGGTTGTAGAGCGTCTGAAGATGGTTCAAATTTGGGTAGGACACGACTTTGCCATGGGGAAAAATCGAGAGGGGAATGTTGAGAAGTTAACAGAACTGGGCGCTGAATTCAATTACACCCTACGTGAAATCGAGCCTTTTCTGTTAGAGGGTAAAGCTGTCAGCAGCAGCGAGATTCGCCAACAACTCCTGGCTGGTGATGCGCGAGAAGCCGCCCATCTGTTGGGGCGTTATCCGTCATTGACCGGCAAAATTGTTGTCGGCGCGCAGCGCGGGCGGACCATTGGCTTCCCTACGGCCAACTTTGCCGTGCCTGCCGAACGGTTGGTTCCGGCCAACGGTGTCTACGCCACCTTTGTGCGACGCCCCGGTGATGAGCGGCGATTAGCCAGTGTGACCAACATCGGTATTCGCCCCAGCTTTGACGGCCAGAACCGCACCATAGAGAGCTACATCTTTGATTTTGACAAGGATATCTATAACCAGACCTTCGCCCTGGAATTTGTCGAGCGCCTGCGCCCGGAAAAGAAATTCGACGGCATTGATGCCTTGATATCCCAGATTACACGAGATGCCGAGCAAGCTCGTGGTTTGCTGGCGAAAGAGATTATCTCGGCCTGATATGGGGTCCAGACCGCAGAGGTCTGGCAGACCTCTGCGGTCTTCAATTTATTGGGGTAAGTACTCGCTGGACCGACGGCAGCACCAGCGTTCCCGACTACCCGTCAGTTGAGTGGCTCCGTCATATCTGTGAACTCTTTGAGCGGCAAAGGCACTGTTTGTAGGTGTAAATTTCCTTGCTGCGACTCTTGTACGCAAATCGCCCACATAGTAACAGGTGCGCTAACCGAACTACTATTATTTTCAAAACTTGCCCCCCAAGATTCCAAGTAACCAGGCTCAATAGCTGGATAGGAGTGAATCAGCCGGATACGATGAGGTACAGTTCCTGGAAGATTCGTAGCGCCCGCGGAATCATCCCTGATCCCCCCCCCAATTATCGACTCGTTGGCTGCGCACCCAATGAAACGTAAACAATAATTGTTAGCAGGGCAACTAAAAGCTTCACTCCTTACCATGAGATCCTTCAATACCCCAGCTACCAGATTAGTAGAGCCTGATGGTCCAGTTGGTCCGGTCGGTCCAGTTGGTCCAGACGGTCCGGTAAAGCCAAAACCTGGTGGACCCTGATCTCCGGTCGGACCCTGGGGTCCGGTCGCACCGGTCGGTCCTGTTGGGCCGGTGTTACCCTGCGGCCCCAGAGTGCCTTGCGGCCCGGCAGGTCCGGTCTCACCTTGCGGTCCTTGAATACCCTGCGGACCGGTTACACCCTGAGGTCCCTGTGCCCCCGTTTCACCTTGTGGTCCTTGAATACCCTGCGGGCCGATTGCACCCTGAGGTCCCTGTGCCCCCGTTTCACCTTGTGGTCCCTGCGAGCCGGTCTCACCCTGTGGCCCTTGAGGGCCCTGCGCCCCGGTTGCACCCTGTGGCCCTTGCTCACCTTGGGAGCCTTGTGGTCCTTGTGGCCCAACGATATTCCACTCCAAATATTGATCATTCTTATGGCAGTCATCAGGCGAGTTGACCAGCTTAATAGTACCGCTGTTGTTATTGACGCAGGCCCGGATTGTGCCGCCATCCGCAAGGGCTAAGGTAGCTCCACCAATGAGCACCATAGCCAACAAAGTGCTTATTACGATAAATCTTTTTGAATTTTTCATAGTTTTTCCCCGTTTCGTTTGTTTACCTCCAATAGATGGGAAAATGACACGTTCGCGATCTGGCTAGCGTATCCGCGAATATGGACCCAGTCCAGGTAAAACCTGGGGCTGGTAGCGCATCAGGTGGGCATAGGCTCGGCTCCTTTCTCTGCGGCCAGGCGATATCTAAGCTGGTTGGCGCTTATTGCCCAAGGTCCGCGGTGTACAAGCAAAGGCAATACGCCTCCTGGTGGATTCAGGAGTTGGGGTTGGAACGGAAGTCGGTGAAGCTTATTGAAGTGGCTAAGAGGTCAAACTGATTTAGGAGAAGATATGGAAATATTGAATTATTGACACTAAACAGCGATGAAGAAAATATATGCTGTGGAAATTAGCAATATGGCAGTGCAATGATAGATAATCCATTATATCATAAAAAGGCGGATTATGTGGTTAGAACATTATATGAATTTGGTTAGAATTTACTTGAAGGGGTTCCGCAGCTTAGGGGCCAATAACAGGAGAAGTAGAGTCAACAACGAGAGCCAGATACTCCACAGGCGAACCGGGGTATCTTTGAAACGAAGTTGGACCAGATGCTGACCAGGCCCCAGAGAGAAAACCATCGCGCCTTGCGGATTGCTGACAGCGACGGGCCGTTCGACGCCATCCACGGAGAGGGTCCAACCTGGAAAGTAGAAGGTGTTCGCTTGCAGCAGTGCAGTCTCTACAACCTCCACATTAAATTCATAATAGACCGGCGTCAGCCACGAGACTGTCACCTGTCCCTGTCCCTCTAGGAAGGTCAAGCGTTCTGTCGCCGGAGCCTGGGGAGCCTCCCTAACCCAGATGGGTTCGTACTCTCTGGCCGTGGTCACGGCAATCCCCCGGCTGGCGATGGCGTGGGGACTATAGTCCGCCTCGCTGATCTCAAGAAAGGTCTCAGGCTGGGCCTGGGCAAAGCCGAAAAGAAACAGACCCAGAATCAGAACAGCCGCCAAAGCATTTGCCAGCCCTCGCTCCTCAGGTGCTAACAGGCTAAAAAGAGAGCCACAAACAAAAGCCGTACTGATGGACACCAACGAGAGAAAGCGCCAGGGAAACTCAAGATACTGAAGCAAAGGTAGTTGTTCCCAGAGGAAGAGGGAGGCGCTGCTGGCAAAAAATATCGCCAACAGGAAAAGAACCAGGAAAAACGAGACCAGCACTCCCCCCGCGTTCGATGCCCTGTAGATGCGACGGATGAACAAAAAGGCCGCCACAGTCAGCAACAGGTGAATCGGGCCGGTGGCGAAACTCATCCCATCGACTGGGCCGGGTAGGGATAGACCATAGCCCCAGGGGGACAAGATGAATTGATAAGCATAGACAAAATGATTTCCATAGTTCAAATAACCCGCTAACAGGCGAGAGGTCTGCACCAGGTCTCGTTCTAATAGAGCCGGAAGCCAGAAGAAGGCAGCCAATCCCAACCCCAGCCCCAGACACCAAAGACCGCGCAGGAGGATAGACCAACGTCGCTCGCTATAAGTCAACCAACCCAAAATTAGTAAAAAGACCGGAAAGGTGATGAGCGCCACCGGATTACTGCTCAACAGCAACAACGCCACCGAGAGCGCGCCCACCACCAAAAACCGGTAGTGTCTCCCTTTGGCGAAACGATAGAGACCCCAAAAAGCCAGAGGGATAAAAGCAAAGGCCGCAAAATCGGCTAAGGCGTGGCGCACATAGAGTGTCGCCTGCAAATATGGAGCAAAAAGATAGGCCACCGCCGAGACCAGCCCCCCCTGGCGGCCAAAAACCTCTCCCGCCAGAAAATACATTCCCAGAGCAGCCAGAAGCAGCAGCACAAAAATGGCTAGATTCTGGGCGGCCACAAAACTGAACCCCAAAACGTGAAAGAAGGCGGATAGATAGTAAAAGAGCGGTGGATTGAAGTTGAAAAAGGGCTGACCGTAACCGCCGCTGAGGTCGGGCGCCCAGCGGGGGAAAAGTTGCCCGGCGTTCAACCCCCGATAGAACTCGATGGCCCGGGGTAGATACCCCAGTGCATCATGGCCGCTCATGATTTTGAATTGAAATAGGGGGAGGCCAGCCAACAGCGTCAACAAGGCCAACCCACCCAAATATGGCAGATGAGCGGATAGTTCTGACCTGAACACAAAATGTTGGGGTATTGCATATCCCACAGATGCGGGTATGCGCCCCAAATTCAGTTGCTTGGCTAGCTTCTCTAAATTCTCCCTCCGCCACTCAGCTATGGCAATCAGAGGTAGGGCTAGCAACCCTATGATTAATAAGATGTGCCGCAACGATCGAGGTTGGTATGTCAGACGCACATCATGAGCGCCAGGGGAAACTTTCACCCCGATAAAGCTGGGCATGACCATGACGGTGTCAGCAACAACGCCATCCACGGTGACCTGCCAATTGGGATGATAGGTGGCTTTTAGAACCAGCATACTCTCCCGTTCCACCTCAATTTGGGCCAGATAAGCGTTACTCTCAATCCGCTCTGAAACGATCCGGCCCCGGTTCGGCTCAGTTTGAAAGGAGGTATGGCTCATGACATCACCCGCCTCTGATAGGGGGAGAGTCGGCCGGTTGATATTGGCAACCTCGTCGAGAAAAAGGGTCGGATGTTGTTTCATCCCTGGCAAGTTGCTACCTAACCAGTAAGAAGCCGCAGAATAGAAATCGAACTTGCTACCATTGAAAGCCAAATCCGACCCAACCAAATCAAAATAACCGGTTGTCTCTACCTGATAAAGACGATGGCGGCCAAAGTCTCGTATTGGGTGAACAAAATCGGGAAAAGTGCGCTCACGGGGAGCGACCACATAGCGGACGTTAAACAGGTTGTATTGCTCTGGCCGGCTTTCGTCGAAGAGTACCTGAATATCGGCGTTGAGCGAGAGGGCATGGTAAAGATAGCCCAACATATCAAACCCGGCGCTATTAATCAGGGCGTAAACCGGAACCGCGCCGATTTTGTACTCCTTGCCCCAGGTGGCAGCCAGTCCGGCATAGACCCGGCCCGGCGGCAATTGCGCTAAGGTATCCAGCAAAGCGTCGAACTCCTGTTGCTCGGCAGCGATGGTGCTTTGGCTCTCCAACATCCAGCGTCGGTTCTGAGCCAGATAATTCGCTCGCTCCCGGTAGACAGGTATCATAAGCAGGACGGTCACGACGACGGGCGCTAACAAATAACGAATATCCCGCCGAGGCAACACCCACTGCCAGGGTAAAGCCAGAGCAAGACCCATCAAGTAGATACCGCCCAAGTGAACCCCGGCCACCAGCCGGTGCAGGTGCAGGTCTCGGCTCATGGGTAACAAACCCAAGAGGACGCCCCAGGTAGGTCGGCCAAAGTAGAGCAGTAGCCACACAACAAAGAGCGCCACAGGTACACGGTAACGTTCCTCTCGCCAGCGCCAGAGACAAAGAGCCAGCCCAATCCCGGCCAGGATGGTCAATATAGGCCAGCGTCCAAAGTCGAATATCTCTCCCCGAAACAAGGCTCCCAGCACCCAGGCGTAGCCATACGAGTCGTATTTGCCTCTGTTTTCCCAGATGCTACGGTTTAAATAAGAATTATCTAGCAGAAAGGGAAGCCAGAAGTAAGCCGTTACCAGGGCAACCAGAGCCAGTAAAAGAATGAGTCGCCTAAATCGTTGCCATCTCACCGTCCAATCTGGGGCTATTAACACAAACAACCCCACCGAAACCAGGGTAATGTATCCCAACAAAAGATGAGATAAGAGGGTAGTTGCCAGCAGTAACGTGGACCAGACGTAACCTCTACCCTCCTTCAAGGTGAGGTAACTTTGACCTAAGGCCGGGGGTAACAGGAACATCCCCCATAGTTGGGTATATAGGCCGAAACCACCCCAAATATAACTATTGAAATCGAAGCCGTAGAGGCCATTAGTCGCCAGTAAGGAGGCTACCAAGCCACTTAAGGCTGCAGGCAGGTCATCGAAGCCAAAGCGCCGCATCGACCAATAGATGGAAAGCGGAAAGAAGCTCAAAAGCAGGTAGCGAGTCCAGTTAAATATATCGGGGAGGGGCAACCTGCCCAGAGAAAGAAGATGCAGCACCGCCGGAGGCAAATAAGATAGATGCTGATAATAATGAAATAGGGGATAGCCCAGCGTCACAGAACCGAGCCAGGGGTCGGTGGGGTCTTGCCCCAGAAATAAGGCCGTAACGACCCTCTCCACCCCCAAACGATGCAGTACGCCATCGTTTAAATCGGGGACATGGATGGAGACCTCAGGATAGAGATAATAAAGGTTAAAAGCAATCGCAGCCAGGAGCAATAGACCGACAATGAGTCGTTCCCGCGTGGCAAGCCACCGAGAAAGTGACTGAGTCCTGTCACCATCTTGGTTAGAAGCAGAAAAGGTTGACGATACCGGCGGCTTCGTTGCTTGAGACATGGGTAATCAAATGATACACCTATTTTCTGACAATCCAAAGCTAGAGGGTTCGAATTAACTAAAAAGACCCTAAGGGTTTCTGAAGCCCTTAGGGTCTGTTAATTATCATCAAACTAGCTTACTTACAGTAGAGCAAAGCAATTTAACTAATCGGTGTAGGCACACACCGCCCAACCTGTCACCTCATAGTCAGTCGCCTCGAAGTTTATGATCTCAAATGTCCAATGAGTGAGGTCGGTAGGGTACGATTCTATATGAGCACCAGTTGGGGCAAAGACATTGGTAATGTTCAATCCACCTGTAAGCACCTTGCGACCACCAGGACACGTAAGTATTACCGTAGTTTTGGCTCCACTAGGAGCCGTAAAGGAAGCAGAGCCTTGAAGATAACCTGATACTCCTGAACCTGCCGGTCCTTGAGGACCAGTCGCGCCGGTTGGGCCCGCTGGGCCGGTTACGCCGGTTGGACCTGGTGGTCCGGTAAAGCCAAACCCTGGCGGTCCCTGAGGGCCGGTTTCACCGATTGGACCCTGCGGACCTGTTGGACCAGTCTCACCTTGTGTACCATCACCTGCTGGTCCTTGTGGGCCAGTCTCGCCTTGTGGCCCTTGTGGGCCTGTCACACCTGGAGGTCCGGGATTGCCTGGCGGGCCTGGTGGCCCAGAGTTACCCGGAGGTCCCTGTTGTCCTGGCGGTCCCGATGCACCTGGCGGACCTGGAGGACCGGGATCACCCGGAGGCCCAGGATTACCTGGAGGGCCTTGTTGTCCCGGTGGACCAGATTCCCCTGGCGGGCCAGGATTACCCGGAGGGCCTTGTTGTCCCGGTTCACCTTGCTGCCCTTGTGGTCCCATTTCACCCTGCGAGCCGGTCTCACCTTTTGGACCTTGTGGTCCCATATCACCTTGAGGCCCGGTCTCGCCTTGCGGGCCTGTTGGTCCTATAATGCTCCATTCTAAAAACTGATCGTTGTTATGGCAGTCATTTGGTGAGTTGACAATTTTGACTGTACCACTGTTGTTGTTGAAGCAAGCGCGAATGGTGCCGCCATCTGCCAAGGCCCATGTTGCTCCTCCAATAAGTAGGATAACAAGTAATGTGCCGATGACGATGAATCTATTGGAGAGTTGTTTCATAGACGTTCTTCCTCAGGGTTCTCCCTCGCCTTTACGAGTAGTAATTGTCCCATTATACCATAACAATGAATTTTAGGGGTTAGAATCGGGTTAGAATATTACTAGAAATTGGTTAGATTTTTGGCAAAACGCTTTACATAATCCATTTATCTATTGCACCACCACATCCAGGCCCGGTTCAAAGCGAACCCAACTCTCTTCGGCCTGACCGCTGGCGCAGGCATCTTTACGAGCAAAGCAGATGGAAAGCTGGAGTTTGTGATTCCCCGACGCATTAAAAGCAATACCATCTTCGTGCCGGAAGGTCTCACCGGGGCCGATGCTGCCATCGCTCCAACTGGTTTGAAATTGACCATCACTGGTCAACAAGCCTAAAATGCCAAAGAGAATACGGTCACTGGTGATATTAGTGACCTGTATGGTAGCAAAAACTTTCTCGCCCACCGTATAGGTGTTACGACCATCGCGGAAGGTAAAATTGACCTGAACACTCTCTACCCCGGCCACCTGTTGAAACGTCACCTTAGTGAACTGCCCGGTAAGCGATAAATCAAAAGTCTGGCCCATAAATTGAACCTTATAGCTTCCGGCGGCCTGAGCATAAGCCTCAAATCCCCCGATGCCATACTCCGGCTTGTGGCCGCTGGTCACCCGGTCGCTTGAGCCATCTGGCTTAGTGATGGTAATCTGTTCATTGGCCGTACCGATATCACCCACCAGCAAGCCCATCCCCTGGCCAGTTTCTAAGGTGTATATCCACTTCGGTCCAGCCGATGGTTGGGCAGTTGGCGTTGCCGTCTGGGTAGGCGTTGAGGTTGGAGTGGCTGCTGCCGTCGATGTGGTGGTAGTGGCTGGCTCCGCCGTGGCCGTCGGTGTACTGGCCGTAGGGGTCGAGACGGTAGCTGTGTGGGCTGTGGCTGTGGGCATACCAATGGGTCTATCAACCAGCTTGGGCAATTCATCAAAACTCACCTCTTTTTGATAGGCAAAGATGTGGTCTGTAATATGGCCTAAATGCTCAAAGGTGTCCCACTCCGGCAGACCCGCCGCCCCGGTAACAAAGAGACACGCGCCAATGACGTAATCATCGCGCATGATTTCGCTGTTGTACCAGAGCAACGTCTGCCAATAATCATCCACCGGAATGGGTGTTGGCACTACCCCACCGAGAATATCATTGGGAACGGTCAGTTCTTGCGCCCAAGGGCCAAGGTCGCCGGAGGAGCCACCCCACACCCCCTGGGTCATGCCACATTCGGTGATGATGACGGTATGTTTATCGCCAAACTTCTGGCGGATACCCTCATTCATAACGCGTCGATACCGTAAACAACGCCACATTCCATCGTTACCCCGCCCCTCACCAGCACCAGGAACAAGATTTTCCGGCTCAGAGGGGCCATTTAGCCCAATATTATGCAAGCGATCCATCGTCGGCCAGTCATATTCGTGGAAACCCAAATATTTATAGAGTTCCAGCGTGCCAGGATACAACTCCAACCACTGCTGGCCGCGACCATTACCCTGGCTAAAATTGAAGGCAATCGGCTCGAACCCTTCGGCCAGCATCTTCTCACCAAAGGCAATCTGATAGTCCTCATAGAGTTTTTGAGTTTCCGGGGCTGTATGCTCCGGGAACACCTCATTGAGCGACTCCCAGGCATCAAAAATCGGCTTACCATTGATGTGATGAATATCCCGGTTGACCTCTTCGCGCAAGATTTTCTCGGCCATCTCGAGGCCGCGCTGTTTGGCATCTTGAGCCGTACCGCCGCTGAGTTGTCCAAAATCCTGTGGGTGAACAAAGAGGCGGCCTATCAAAAAAAGATCGGGGATTTCTTGCTTGAAGCGTTTCATCATATCGACACTAAAATCAAGGGTTTTGACCACTTTGGGCTTGAGGCGTAAGACCTCATCGAAGGCATCTTGCCGGGGGCCGGTGATATGAAAAGCAAATTTATGGTTATAAAAGGAATTAAATTTGTGATATTTTTGGTTATACATTTATCTCTCCAAAGAAGATGATGTGGGCTAAGGCACGTTCCTATATGAAGTGGGCTCAATAAGGGGTGTTTGCTTTGCTTGGAAGGAACGCTTAAGGTTAATTGAGTTTATAATAACACGAGGCGCTAGGAGAGTCAATGAAAAATCCAAAGGTGCAATCCAATGAAATAATTGCCCCGATTAAGAAATTCATTTATTATCCAGGTGAGATGATTCGATTTGCCAACTGCGCCGGACCGATGGCCTACACCCAGTTGGGCGTTATCCCTTCTCTGGCGGAACGGGAGGTGGTTGAGGGGGTGTATCGAAGGTATTATTCAAACTAATGGAAAATCTATGGCTGAGTTAACCGGGTACGACTGCATTAAACGTAAAATGGACATGATTTACAAGATTAACAGGATTTCTTGGGTTTATGTTAAATAAAATCCTGTAAATCATGTTAATCCTGTCAAGATGTAGCACAAGTAGGTCACATTTTGAATGTGACACTCTGGTTTGTTCAGAGTGTCACGCTAAAGCGATGACCTACGCCGTTAATTCCCCTTAATGGAGTAATATTATGAGCAAACTAAAACCGACAACTCATCAGACCATCCTGATTGGTGGGGATTTGTTGGTTATTCTCAGCTTTGTTTGGATAGGCCGGGAGAGCCACCATCTCTCAGTGACCGATGTGGCAGCCGGGTTATCGACGGCATTACCGTTTATTCTAAGTTGGTTCGTGATTATCCCCTGGTTTGGTCTATATCGCCCTGAGATAAGCCAAAGTTGGCGAAAATTGGTGCCTCGTTTGCTGTTGAGTTGGCTTATCTTAGCCGGTCCTATCGCCTTGATTTTGCGCGCCCTGATGTTAGGCCGACCCATTCCCGCCGGTATCATCCCGACCTTTGCGATTGTATCCTTAGGCTATATCGGCCTGGTTGCCCTGGTTTGGCGATTGGCTTACATCTGGTGGGTCAATCGCCACCCGAAGCCCCACCAATCAGAAGTCAGGAGCGTGGAATCGTGAAGCCTCATCGCCGCCCGTGGTGGCTGTTGGTCAACAAAACAACGGGATTGCTGACCACCGTTCGAGAAGAGTCCGCTCCAGGCGAGCGGGGCTTCATCATTCACGGCGAGCCTATCGTCCGTGGTCTGGCCTGGTTAATTTGGGGGCCGGTTAGCGCACTGGTTGTGATTGCTATCATGACCGGGCTGGCGATTGCCTATCAGGTTAACCAGCAGTCGCTGCTCGTCCGAGTTCTCTTTATCGGGGCGTTTTTGTGGCTACCGGCGATGGCCTGGGGGATTATTACCATTGTCGTCAACCGGTTATCGGGTAAACATCTAGAAGTGGAACGTCAAGCAGACGCACAGGAGTGTGTCATTCGCCTGAACCATGACCGGGGTGAGTTTTTCTATCAAACAAGCACCTCCCCCCAAACCGAGGAAAAATTGGCCTTTGAAAACATCCGGCAGGTGAAGGTCACCAAGGCTATCGGCGCTCGTGATGGCAAATCACTGCGCTTGGTTCTGGATACGGATAAGGGGCCAATCGTGCTGCTCAATGAGACGCTCGGCACACAGGCACAAAAGACCGATTTGGTCCGTGAGATTCAACAATCGTTAGACCATTACGCCGCTAAATAAAACCCCCTTCGATTTGAAGGGGATTCATACGATAGTTGGAGTGCAGACTGAAGTCTGCGAATTTTGGTGGAATATAGTCCGCACTCCGATATTTTCCGAGTAAAGTCTAAGTTAATCCTCAAGCTCAACTTTAATCTTGCCACTAATCACTTGAGCCTGAATCTCCTGCATGATGCTTTGAATGGGTGGTGTAACGACTTTGGAGACACTGGGCCGAATTGGAGCCAGGGTCAGGCCACCTTCGGAGAAGCCATAGCTTTTGACAACCCCGCCCTCAAAGCTCCCATTCACAACAGAGCCAATCACATCCCGGATAGGTCGGCCAACATTTTTTATCCGGCTGGTGAGAACAGCTTTGGGGGCCAAATGGCTGTGGTCTCCACCGGTACTGATAATCCACTTGCCAAATTCTCGGGCCGTCTCAATGGCGCCCAGCCCGCAGCGACCCGCCACCTGATAAATAATATCCGCGCCCAGGGTATACTGGGTTTCTGCCAATAAACGCCCTTTGAGCGGGTCATCAAACTCACCCACATAATCGGAGATAAAACTAATCGAGGTATCAACATTTTTTACACCTTGAGCAAAGCCTAATTCAATGCGGCGTACTACAGGCGTAATACCACCCCCCATAAAGCCAACAATCCGGGTTTGGGTCACTAAAGCGGCCAATACACCGACTACAAAATCACCCTCATACTCGCGGTAGGTAGCCGACCAAACATTATGTCCCTCACCGGCAATATCAATAATAGCAAAACGGCTATTAGGATATTTGGCGGCCACTTCATTGATTGGGGCAGCGTTACCAAAACCGGCCGCAATGATCAAATCATAACCGGTTTTTGCCCAATTTTCAAGATTAACACTATTCTGGGCAGGACTTTGCCAACTTGCCGTGTCAAACTCAATGCCATACATCTCCCGTGCTTCTTCAAGGCCAGCATAAGCGGAATCATTAAAAGATTGGTCGCCCAAGCCGCCCACACTGAGTTGCAAGCCCACCTTTATTTTATTGGACATTATCTTATCCCTCACTTTTATTGGTACGACTGTATTAAACCGTGAAATAGACAGGATTTACAAGATTAACAAGATTTCTTGGGTTTATGTTAAATAAAATCCTGTAAATCGTGTTAATCCTGTCAAGATTTAGCTTCAAACGGGTCTTTTTTTACGACCAGTTTTCTCCCACGGTTTAGTGCAGTGCTACCCTTTTATTCAATCAAGGTAACTATTCATCTTAAAGGCGGTCAGAGTTAGCAACTAAAGACATTACTGGCAACAAAGAAGTGAACCAAAATACTAGCCATCCGAATAATTACCAAGAATGTTATTCACTACCACCTACAACTGATTCTGTGGTTTTTATATATTACTAATGGGGAAGAACGTTTCGATATAAAATTATTTAACCTCTTTAAAACCATTATATCATTGCTTAATGTTCTTGACAATAATGGTTTGATTTACATTCTTACAACACTGGTTTTAGTTTTGAATGGTGGGGGTCACGGTCATGGTGCCGGTGGGCGTAACATTTACAGGGGTCGGTGAGGGTAGATTACGGTACGAATACTGGGTAATAATCCAGCGGTTATCTTCCCAGGTTAAGGTGTATATAAAGTCAAACGATTCCTCGTTGGTCTTAGAAGTCCCGCCATAACTCCACCGTTCTCGACTGGTGACAATAATCTGGTCAGAACTTTCTTCAGTGATTGTGGGTGAGATAATAAACTCAAATTGGGTGCTAAACGGCTTACGATATTTTTCATATTGATTGGTAGCAAAGTTCTTAACCTTGGTTAGCGCCCTATCTTGCCACAATTCCCCTAACTTTGCCATATTTTCCTCACTGGGCAGGGTAATGGCATCTTGCAAAAGGAGGTTGGCCTCTTTTATTATGGCAGTGACCGATTCTTCATCAATCGAGATCAAGGAGGGCTGTCCGGTAGAGGTCGCCGCTGGTGTAGTTGTTGGGGTTGGTCGAGGGGCCGATGTTGGTGCCGGGCTGAACGCGGAAGTGGGAGTATTGATGGCCTGGGTTGCTGTAACGGTGATGGTAGACGTAGAGGCTGCAGAAATAGGCTCTGGTGTTTCAGATGCCTCTGGTGCGGTCTCCGGCTGGGTTGTGGGGACAACTGAAGGCGATGCTATAATTCTTATGATAGGCAACGCCACCGTAGCAGTCGATTCACTAATCGGATTGGAGATATCAGGGCTGATAAAGGGTAGCCCCACCAATACTGAGGGTGACATAGCCAAAAGGGCAAACCACAGTAACCCGCTCCAAACCAGTAGCCAGATAGCCAGCCCCAACATCAAGATACCTATCCGGCCAACGATATCATAGCGAGAGCTATTGAGAACAATTGGTCCCATCTGTTGTTGACCTCGGAAGACAGCCAAAACCAGCAACGGGCCAATCAATACGATGGCGACGGGCAATAAAAGGATAAAAATGATCAAGCGGCCAATGTCGATCAGTGTGCGCATGTCTGACGGTATCCCCTGAATTCCTGACCACATTGTAATAGGGCCACCCAGAGAGTCAAAACCGGCCCTTAGAAATCGCAGATATATTTTGGCTCATTATGGATTTGAAGAAGGTCAACAGGTTAAGGGGGGCAAGTCGCAAGTATGCAGGTGGCAAGTAAGGATTTCATCTGTAAATTGGCTATTATTTGCCCCATGCGACCTGCCACTTGCCACATTTTACGACTAATCCCGTATCTCTTTGAAACATATCAAGAGCCTATATTTTATAACATCCGTCCTGTTCCATAAAAAAAGCCCCTACCTGGATAGCAGGGGCGCTTTTTTATATAAAAACAACTTATGATGCGACAACACGTCACTTACATGAGGGATTCTCGAACGAGCAGGTTTGTTTGCCGGATTTTCAGTGAGAGATCGGCGGCAAAGTTGCGCATCACGATGTAACCCATTTGATAATCGCCTTCAAACAATTCTAAGAAATCAGCCCGCCCAATTTCCAGCAAGCGGCACGTTTCAGTCCCGCATTTAGCCGAGGCAGAACGCACCCCCGGATCGACAATAGCGACTTCGCCAAACGACTGCCCCCGACGCAAGGTAGCGATTGTTGTCGGCTCATAATTGTCGCCACCAGTGCCAATAGTATCGGGGTCTACTTGAATTTCGACTTCGCCATCCATAATAACATAGAACTCTCGACTGAGCGAGTTCTCTTCAAAAACCACCTCGTCCTGGTTGTAGCTCTTTTCAGTGCAAATATTGTCTATAAGCTCAAGCTGGCTGGGAGATAACTCCTCAAAGATATCAACCTGCTCTAAAATGTAGGTGTGAGCCATCTGCGACTTCTCCTTGAAACAACGAATCCAAATTGTCGAATAGAGTATACTCTATTCAACATGGCCTAATCTTAACATACCAATGTTAAGACGTCAATGGGACTTTTTGGTAAAACAACTATACCTGATTCTAGCCGCTAGTGGGATATTTTGCAAGATATGTGATAAAATGATATCGCATCAATTGGTATCACCACCGGCAACCCCTTTGCGGCAAAAAAAAATCACCCCGCTGTAGCTAGCGGCACACAGAGCCGGCTTTCACTAGCAACGGAGTGAATTGTGTTCAGGGTCAATATAACTTAAAGTTGGGGTTTGGTCAATTGGGGCAGATGTTCGCTTTTTGCTCGAAGTTGCGGTAAGATACTGGAATAGTAATCGTTGGTTAGTTTGTAAACTGGCCTAGTAAAGTTAGAAGCATATCAATGGCAGAATTTCCAGTTGTTGAAGCTGAATTAACATTTTTAACGAAAGAAGAAGGTGGTCGTTCTATAGCATTTCCGCCTGGGGCCTTGAATACAAATAAGTATCGACCACATATCGTCTTAGGTGATATTAATCAGCGAGAGACTGTAGTTGAAATCGTAGACGGAAAACAGCAGCTCATGGAAAGATATTTGGGCGTTGCATTTTGTGATGGCCCACATGACATTCCGTTCGGGCGACCAATATCAGTGAAAATGACTTTAATGTATTATCCACAACTTTCTTATGTAGAAGTGATACCGGGTGAAACATTTACCTTGAGAGAAGGAGGCCGAATTGTAGGGTATGGAACAATTAAGGCTAGATATATGCAAGATTTTCCCAGCAAAGGTTAAGTATGTTGAAGATTTCAGCAACCGCAAATACTAAATATTCGGGGGTTGTATAATCCCTTATTCTGCGCTATGATTATGTATCACCATCGTTTGAGGTTTACCCATGAGTTTAGTCATCGTTGATAGCCCTATTCCCCTCAAAACAGACGCGGATGGCGTGGTTCGGGTGGGGAATACGCGCGTTACGCTGGATACCGTCATTGCCGCTTTCCAGGAAGGGGCGACGGCAGAAGAAATCGTTTCGCAGTATCCAAGCCTGCTGCTGGCTGATGTCTATGCGGTTATTGGATACTACCTGCAACACCAGCCTGAAGTTGACGCATATTTGAGCCAGCGACAACAAATCGCAAACGAGGTTCGCAGCCAAAATGAAGCCCGTTTTAACCAGCAAGGCATCCGTGAACGTCTGTTAGCCCGCCAATCTCAAGTGAAATGATAAATTATGCTTCACCTGGCGGCTGACGAGAATTTCAACAATAACATTGTTCGTGGCGTGTTACGCCGAAAACCAGATGCGGATATTATCCGGGTTCAGGATGTTGGTTTATCAGGGGTCGATGATCCCGGTATATTGGCGTGGGCAGCACAAGAGAACAGAGTATTACTGACACATGATGTGAGCACGATAACCAAGTACGCTTATGAACGGATAGAAGCAGGTCAGACAATGCCGGGAGTATTCGAAATAAGTCGAACCGCTCCAATCGGCCCAGTAATAGAAGATATTGTGCTATTGATTGAATGTAGCTTGGAAGGTGAGTGGGAAACTCAGACAATCTATTTGCCACTGAAGTAACTCCCTTATTAGTGTACCCCCGTGCGAATGAAACCTCAATCCGGCACGGGGGCTTGACTCCCTCCTCAATCCCCTCCCCCACCTGTTAGCCCAATTCTCGAATCCTTTGTATAATATAACCCTCTAAACAATTCCATTAAAGGCAAATAATCTCCAATCTTCAACGCCTTTGCCCTAGAAAGCAGAAATTTTTTGAGCAGAGTATACGTCTCCCTTGATCTGGAAACCACCGGCCTCGACTCGCAGCGGGACGAGATTTTAGAAATCGGGGCGGTGCGCTTCAAGGGTCAACATATTTATGACACCTTCGGCGTGCTGGTTAATCCGGGCCGCGACATTCCCTATAACATTCAGCAATTGACCGGCATCACCCCGGCTGATGTCGAGGGTGCTCCCCCCATCAGCGAGGTCTTGCCAGAGTTGCAGCGCTTTGTAGGCGACAATCCCGTTATCGGGCATAACATCAGTTTTGATTTGGGTTTTTTGCAGAAGCACAATGTTCTCCAGCAAAATCTGGGCATCGACACCTTTGAGTTAGCCAGCATTTTGCTGCCCCATGCCAGCCGCTACAGCCTGACCGCCCTGCTCAAATATTTACGTATTGAAGTCCCGCCTGATGGACAGGCCCATCGCGCCCTGGACGACGCTCAGGCTACTCGACAACTCTTTGAAGCCTTGCTCGACCAGGCAAGGCGTCTGGATGGTCGCATTATCAAAGAGGTGGCCCAGGTATCGGCTAAAACCCAATGGTCCCTGGCCGCTATTTTCCGCGATTTGGGCCGGGAACGGCGAGTCAGCGCCCCAGCAAGTACGCTGGGACAGCAGTTAGCGGC
>Ga0210124_1000303_pt1 | contig 26628 bp, 24 predicted proteins | sample Muzzi_PWC_D2_FD_185554 | JGI IMG/M metagenome (GOLD analysis project Ga0210124, IMG submission 185554) | Wetland microbial communities from San Francisco Bay, California, USA, that impact long-term carbon sequestration - Muzzi_PWC_D2 (SPAdes) | ecosystem: Environmental > Aquatic > Marine >... | reverse complement strand
GCGACTCGCGGTCGCCGCCCCGATCGCCGCCCCGGTCACCGCCTCTGTCACCGCCTCTGTCGCGATCGCCGCCCCGGTCGCGGTCGCCGCCCCGGTCACCGCCCCGGTCGCGGTCGCCGCCCCGGTCGCGGTCGCGCCCGCCGCGCCCGCCGCGCCCGCCGCGGTCGTCGCGGCTGTGGCGGCTCTGCAGAACCGCCGAGGGGCCTTCCTCGAGTTCCTCGACCCGCACCGTGAGATAGCGCAGCACATCCTCGTTGATGCGCATGTTGCGCTCCATCTCGTGCACGGTCGCCGCCGGCGCCTCGATGTTGAGCAACGCGTAGTGGCCCTTGCGGTTCTTCTTGATCCGATAGGCCAGATTGCGCAGGCCCCACATCTCCGACTTGGCGATGCGGCCCTCGTTCGCTTCGACGATGTCTGAGAACTGTTTGACCAGCCCTTCCATCTGGCTGGCGGAGATATCCTGGCGTGCGATGAACACGCACTCGTAAAGAGGCATTCGCGATCGACTCCCTCTGGCTGTTCACGGGCCGGCGCTGACGCCCACTGCGTTCAGCCGCCCCGGCCCTATCCGACCCCTGTCGCGGCAGAGCCGCCGGTGGGGCCGGCAAGGAGCTATGGTCTTGCGCGCAAGCGCATGAGGCGCGGGACTATACACAAAAGCCGGGGGTGCGCAAGGCTCGGCCGGTTGCTTGACAGGCGGCCGGCAGGGGGTATCTCTGGGCCGCGAGCGGGGCGAAAAGAGGGGAGATCAGCGGATGAATCGGGCTTTCGTGTTCCCCGGCCAGGGGTCGCAGGCGGTCGGCATGGGCCGGGAACTGGCCGAGGCATTTCCCGCCGCGCGCGAGGTCTTCGAGGAGGTCGACGACGTCCTGGCGCAGCGCCTGTCCCGCCTCATGTTCGAGGGGCCGGAGCAGGACCTGATCCTGACCGAGAACGCGCAGCCGGCCCTGATGGCGGTCAGCTTGGCCATGGCCCGGGTCCTGCAGCAGGAGGCCGGCCTGCGCCTGGCCGACGAGGCGGTCTTCGTCGCCGGCCATTCGCTGGGCGAGTATTCCGCCCTGGCGGTGGCCGAGGCCCTGTCGCTGGCCGAGACGGCGCGTCTGCTGAAGCGCCGCGGTCGGGCCATGCAGGAGGCCGTCCCCGTGGGCGAGGGCGCCATGGCGGCGATTCTAGGCCTCGACCTCGAGGCGGTCCGCGCCGTGGCGGAGGAGGCCGGCCAGGGCGAGGTCTGCGAGCCGGCCAACGACAACGGCGGCGGTCAGGTGGTGGTCAGCGGGGCGCGCAGCGCCGTCGAGCGCGCCATCGAACTGGCCGCAGAGCGCGGTGCCCGCCGCGCCATCATGCTGCCGGTCAGCGCCCCGTTCCACTGCGCCCTGATGGCGCCGGCAGCCGACGTCATGGGCGAGGCCCTGGCCGCCGCGGCGCTGCTGCCGCCCCAGGTGCCGCTGATCGCAAACGTCACGGCGCGCGCGACCGAGGATCCCGAGACCATTCGCAGCCTGTTGGTACAGCAGGTCACGGCGATGGTGCGGTGGCGCGAGTCGGTGCTCTATATGAAGGACCAAGGGATCGAGACCGTGATCGAGCTCGGCGCCGGCAAGGTGCTGAGCGGCCTGGTCCGGCGCATCGATCGCGACCTGACCGCACTGAACGCCGGCACGCCGTCCGAGATCGAGGCCCTGGTCAAGACGTTCTGACGCCCCGCGGCGCGCGTCCCCGCGTGCGGCGAAAAGCTCAAGAATTGGAGGCAGAGTCATGTTCGACCTTTCCGGCAAGACCGCCCTGGTGACGGGTGCATCCGGCGGGATCGGCAGCGCCATCGCGCGGGCGCTGCAGGCGCAGGGCGCCAAGGTGGCGGTCAGCGGCACCCGGCGCGAGGTGCTGGAGGCGCTGGCCGCGGAGCTCGGCGGCGAGTCGCCGGTCCTTCCCTGCGACCTGGCCGACCCGGCGGCCACGGCGGCCTTGCCGGGCCAGGCCGAAGCGGCGCTCGGCAGGCTCGACATCCTGGTCAACAACGCCGGACTGACCCGCGACAACTTGGCCATCCGCATGAAGGACGAGGAATGGTCGCAGGTCATCGAGGTCAACCTGAGCGCGGCGTTCCGCCTGGCCCGCGCCAGCCTGCGCGGCATGATGAAGCGGCGCTGGGGCCGCATCATCGGAATCACCTCGATCGTCGGGACGACGGGCAATCCGGGGCAGGCGAATTACGCCGCGTCGAAGGCCGGCATGACCGGCATGTCCAAGGCTCTGGCCCAGGAGATCGCGTCGCGCGGCATCACGGCCAACTGCATCGCGCCCGGCTTCATCGAAACGGCGATGACCGATGCGCTGGGCGAGCAGCAGCGCGAGAAACTGCTCGGCGCCGTGCCGGCGGGGCGCCTGGGAACGCCGGAGGACGTGGCCGCCTGCGCGGTCTTTCTGGCCAGCGAGGAGGCCGCTTACATGACCGGCCAGACCTTGCATGTAAATGGGGGAATGGCCATGATATAGCGCCTCTCGGGGCGGATTTGCGGCCTTTAGGGGATGCTTGGCAATTGTTTTGGAACTGTGTTAAGAGGCGGCGCCCAGCGGGCGAAGGGCGGGGGGAAGAGCATTGGAACTCCCGATTTTCAAGAATGACCGGCGAGTAAAGCTGAGGAACCGAGACACATGAGCAATGATATTGCCGAACGCGTGAAGAAGATCGTCATCGAGCACCTGGGGGTGGACGAGTCGAAGGTGACCGAGGACGCCAGCTTCATCGACGATCTCGGCGCCGACAGCCTGGACACCGTCGAGCTGGTCATGGCGTTCGAGGAGGAGTTCCACTGCGAGATTCCCGACGATGCGGCGGAGAAGATCGGCACCGTCAAGGATGCTATCGAATTCATCAAACAGAATTCTTAGCGCCGGACGCGCATCCTCTGCTGACTGATCCCCCAATCAGCGCCATCGCATCATGAGACGCGTCGTCGTCACCGGACTCGGACTGGTCACGCCTCTCGGGTGCGGGGTCGACCCGACGTGGCGGCGTCTGATCAAGGGCGAGTCCGGGATCCGGGCGATCCAGAGCTTCGACGTATCGGACCTGCCGTCGAAGGTTGCCGGGCAAGTGCCGCTCGGGGACGCCGACTCGGGCGGCTTCAATCCGGACGACTACGTCACGCCGCAGGAGCGGCGCCGGATCGACGACTTCATCGTCTTTGCCATGGCGGCGGCCAAGCAGGCGATCGAGGATTCCGGCTGGCAGCCGACCGACGACGAGGGCCAGGAACGCACCGGCGTGATGATCGGCTCGGGCATCGGCGGGCTGCAGACGATCGCCGACGGGACCGTCACGGTCCACGAGCGCGGCCCGCGGCGCCTGTCGCCGTTTTTCATTCCGGCGGCGCTGATCAATCTGGCGTCGGGGCACGTCTCCATTCGCTACCGCTTCAAGGGGCCGAACCATTCGGTGGTGACGGCCTGCTCGACGGGCGCGCATGCCATCGGCGACGCCTCGCGGCTGATCGGCCTGGACGATGCCGACGTGATGGTCGCGGGCGGCGCCGAGGCCACGGTCTGCCGCCTGGGGATCGCCGGGTTCGCCGCGTCGCGGGCCCTGTCGACCGGCTTCAACGATACCCCGGAACGGGCCTCCCGGCCCTGGGACATGGCGCGCGACGGCTTCGTGATGGGCGAGGGCGCCGGCGTCGTGGTGCTCGAGGAGCTCGAGCACGCCAAGCGGCGGGGTGCCAAGATCTACGCCGAGGTGATCGGCTACGGCATGTCCGGCGACGCCTATCACATCACGGCGCCGTCCGAAGACGGCAGCGGCGCCTACCGCAGCATGGCCGCGGCGGTCAAGCGCGCCGGGCTCGCGCCGTCGGACATCGACTACATCAACGCGCACGGCACATCGACGCCGCTCGGCGACGTGATCGAGATTGGGGCGGTCAAGCGGCTGTTCGGCGACCACGCCAAGACGATTGCCATGTCCTCGACCAAGTCGGCGACCGGTCACCTGCTGGGCGCCGCCGGCGCGGTGGAAGCGATCTTCTCGATTCTGGCAATCCGCGAAGGCGTGGTGCCGCCGACGCTCAATCTCGACGATCCCGCGCCCGAGTGCGACGGCATGAACCTGGTGCCGCATCGGGCCGAGGAACGGCGCGTGAATGTCGTTCTGTCCAATTCCTTCGGCTTCGGCGGGACAAACGCGAGTCTGGTACTCGCCGCCCACCACTAAGCGCGGGGTCAGGCCATGCGCTGGCTAGCATGGACGACCGCGGTGACGGCGGTTCTCGTCCTGCTGGCCGCGGGCGGGGCGGCGCTCTACGGCGTCGAGCACTTCGAGCGGCCCGGGCCGCTGTCCGAGGACCGCGTCGTCAATATTCCCCCGGGCAGCGGATTGACGGACATCGTGGCCGCGCTCGAGTCCGCCGGGGTGATCGAAGAGCCGCTGATCTTTCGTCTCGGAACCCGTGCGCTCGGCGCGTCGCGCCGGCTGCAGGCCGGCGAGTACCTGTTTCCCGCCGGCGTCTCCATGCGCGGCGCGGTCGCGATTCTGATGAGCGGCAAGACCGTTGTTCACCGCCTGACCCTGCCCGAGGGGATCACCAGCGACGAGGCGGTGGCCCTGATAGCCGCGGCCGAGCCCCTGACGGGCAAGATCGACACGGTGCCGCCGGAGGGCAGCCTGCTGCCGGAAACCTATCACTTCGCGCGCGGCGACACGCGCCCCGAGCTCGTCCACCGCATGGCGGCGGCGCAAGACGCCCTGCTGGACGAGTTATGGCCCACGCGCCGCGAGAACCTGCCGTTCTCGACCCGGGAAGAGGCCGTGACCCTGGCCTCGATCGTGGAGAAGGAGACGGCGGTGCCCGAGGAGCGGCCCCTGGTCGCCTCGGTGTTCGTGAACCGCCTGCGCAAGGGCATGCGGCTGCAGTCCGATCCAACCGTCGTCTACGGCCTGACCAAGGGCAAAGGGCCGCTCGGCCGGCCGCTGACGCACGCCGACCTGCAGGTGCCGACGCCCTACAACACCTACCTGATCGACGGGCTGCCGCCGGGGCCGATCGCCAATCCGGGGCGCGCCGCGCTTGCCGCGGTGCTCGATCCGGCGGACAGCGAATACCTCTATTTCGTGGCCGACGGCAGTGGCGGGCACGCCTTCGCCAAGACCCTGGCGGAGCACAACCGCAACGTCGCCAAGTGGCGAAAGGTCCGGAGAGACGAGACGACCGAATAGGCCGGCCGCAGGCGGCCCGGCCCTCGATTTCAGGATCCGGCGGCCGCGGCGGGCCGGAACCCTCGGCCTAGGAAGACTCACCGTTCGAACCGGCCGGCCGCGCACGGCAGATGCGGACCGGAAAGACGTGCAGCTCGTAGGCGGGAACGTCCGCCGCGGCGACGCCGGAGAAGACGATGTCGTCCTCGGGGACGCCCATATCGATCATGGCGTGGACCACCGTCGCGACGCGGTCCCGCGCCGCCGCCGCGTCGGCGCCCGCGCGCCCGTCCGAAGCCCGCTCGGGGATCTTGAGAACGAGGTGAAAGCCAAGATCCGGACGCAGGGCCTTCAGCCGTTCGACCGCCGCCTCGAGCGGCCCCTTGAAGTCCTCGTTCGGCCGGCCGAAGCGGACGATGCCGATCTCGCCGTACTTGCCGAGCTGGCTCTGCTTGCAGACGACGGCCGGCTCGGCCACGGCGCCCGCGCCCTCTCCGTCCGGGCCGGTTGCGGCGTCTCCCTTCGAGGCGAGGGCGGCCCGATCCTGCGCCGCGAGCTTGCCGCCGCCCGGCGCGGCGGTGCCGCCATCGACAAGGCCCGCGGAGGCGCCCTCCGGCACCAGCGTCTCGTCGACGTAGGTGCAGGCCGGCAAGAGGCACAGAAGGGCGACGACGAGCCACCTGGGAGCCGAATTGAGAAGCAGGGCCATACCGATCCGCCGTGATCCTGACGTCGCGCCGCACCGCGCCGGGCGCCTCGGCCGGGCGGGCTGTCGTGGTTGTACATGCAGGACCGGGCGTCGCAACCTAATCTTTCTCCGGCAAGCGGCGCAGCAGGGGATCGGTCAGCCCCGGCGGCAGGGCGGACAGCAGGCGCACCGCGGCATAGAGGCGCCAGGGGAACGCGATCCGGGCGCGATCGCGTTCCAGGCCGCGCCGGATGATGCGGGCCGCCCGCTCGGCGCCCATCAGCAGCGGCATGGGGAATTCGTTGACCGCGGTCATCGGGCTTCTGACGTAGCCCGGGCAGATCACGCTGACCGCGATGCCGGAGCCGTGCAGATGGCCGCGCAGCGCTTCGCCCCATACCCGGACCGCCGCCTTGCTTGCGCAGTAGGCGGGGGCGCCGGGAAAGCCCCGAAAGGCGGCGAGCGACGCCATAATGGCGATCTGGCCCCGGCGGCGCGGACGCATGCGGTCCACCGCAGGCATCACCGTGTTGATCACGCCGGCCACGTTGGTGTCGAAGATGCGGCGCGCCTGGTCCTCGGTCTCGCCCGATCCGCCGGTGCCCGCCGAGACGCCCGCGTTGGCGATCACGAGGTCGAGCGGCGCCCGGGTGTCCGCCTCGGCGATCCACGCCGCCAGACGCTCGGCGTCGCGCACGTCGGCGCTGGCGACGCCGACCGCGGCCCCCGCCGCGCGGCACGCTTCGGCGACCCGCTCGAGACGTGCCGCATCGCGGCCGCCAAGCGCCAGGGTGACGCCCGGCGCGGCGTAGACCCGCGCGATGGCGGCGCCGATCCCGCCGGAACCGCCGGTAATCAGAATCGAGCTGGGAACTCTGGGCCTTGCAGCCAACTCGGGGCGCCTCCGAAGACTGTGCCGGCCGGCACGACGCGACGGCCGAGGGTACACGAGGCGGCGGTTTCGGGTCACGGCCCGTTCCCGGCCGGGCCGCCGGGCCGGCCCGGCGTCTGGGTCCGGTTGCGGCCCGTCCTGGTGTGGTCTAAAAGGCTGCTTTCCCGGCCGGAACGGCGGGCCCGAGGGGATCTCCATGGCCAAGACCGAGCAGTGCGTCCGCAGCATGACCGGCTTCGCCCGCAAGCAGGGCGGCGACGGTCGGGTCGCCTGGACCTGGGAGGTCAAGAGCGTCAACGGCCGGAACCTCGACATCCGCTGCCGGGTGCCGAGCGGCTACGAGGCGCTCGACGCGGCGGCCCGCGCCACGGCGGCGGCGCATTGCGCGCGCGGCAACCTGCAGATCGGCCTCACGGTCGACCGCGGCGAGACGCCCCTGACGCTGCGGGTCAATCGCGCCCTGCTCGACGATCTGCTCGAACTGACCCGCGAGCTTCAGGCCGAGCTCGCGGCGCCGCCGCCGCAGGTCGAGGGCCTGCTGGCGGTGCGCGGCGTGATCGAAACCGTCGAGGAAAAGCCCGACAAGGACGAGCTCGACAGCCGCGAAGCCGCCATGGAAGAGGACCTCGTGCTCGCCTTCGAGGCCCTCGACGCGATGCGCCGCGGCGAAGGCGAGCGGCTCCGTCTGCTCGCCTCCGGGCACCTCATGGAGATCGAGCGTCTGGTGGCCGCCGCGGCGGCCAGTGCCGCGGTCGGCCCCGACGCCCTGAGGGAACGGCTGCGGAAGCAGGTCGCCGAGCTGCTGGAGGCTTCGCCGGGCCTGCCGGAGGAGCGCCTCGCGCAGGAAGCGGCGCTGCTGGTCGGCAAGGCCGACGTGCGCGAGGAGATCGATCGGCTGACGGCGCACGTCGCCGCGGCGCGCGAGCTGCTCGCGGCCGGCGGCGCCATCGGACGCCGGCTCGACTTCCTGTGCCAGGAATTCAATCGCGAAGCCAACACGCTGTGCTCCAAGTCGTGGGACGTGTCCCTGACCCGCATCGGCCTCGACCTCAAGGCGGTCATCGATCAGCTCCGCGAGCAGATCCAGAACATCGAATGAAAGGGCGGAAGGCGGCATGGCGCAGGGTGAGATCAAGCGCCGCGGGCTGATGCTCGTCCTGTCCTCGCCGTCCGGCGCCGGCAAGACGACGATCTCCCTGGCGCTGCTGGCGCGCGAGCCGAATCTGAGCCTGTCGGTCTCGGTGACGACACGCCCGCCCCGGCCCGGCGAACGGGACGGCACCGACTACCGATTCATCGATCAGGCGCAATTCGACGCGATGGTCGGGCGCGGCGAGCTCCTCGAACACGCCACGGTATTCGGGCATTGCTACGGTACCCCGCGGGCGCCGGTCGAGCAGGCTTTGGCCGCCGGGCGCGACGTGCTGTTCGACATCGACTGGCAGGGCGCCCAGCAGGTCAAGGAGACGGCGCGGGCCGACCTCGTCGGCGTCTTCGTCTTGCCGCCCTCGACGGCGGAGCTGGCGGCGCGTCTGCGCCGGCGGGCGCAGGACCCAGAGGACGTGGTTCGTGGTCGCATGGCCAAGGCGGCCGACGAGATGAGCCACTGGGCGGAGTACGATTACGTTCTGGTCAATCGCGAGGTCGAGGAGAGCGTGCGCGCCGTGCAGGCCATCCTCCGTGCCGAGCGGCTGAAGCGCGAACGGCAGATCGGGCTGCACGATTTCGTCGAGGAGCTGCGCCGGGGCCGCTGAGGTTCGCGGGCCTCACGTCGAAGGCCGCGCCGCCAGTTCGCGCGCCAGGGCACAGAACGCGGCAACGTCCAGTTCCTCGGCGCGGGCTGTTTCCGGCACCCGCGCCGCCGCCAGCAGGGCCGCGGGATCGCCGCCCAGGCTCTTCAGGCTTTGGCGCAGCATCTTGCGCCGTTGGCCGAAGGCCGCCGCGGTGACGCGTTGCAGCGTTTCGAAGTCGGCCGGCGCGAGCGGCGCGGCGCGCGGCAGCAGGCCGACCACCGTCGACGTCACCTTGGGCGGCGGCGTGAACGCGCGGGCCGGAATCTCGAACAGCGGCTCGACCGCGCACAGCCACTGCGTGATCACCGAGAGGCGCCCGTAGTCCTTGCTCCGCGGCGCCGCGCCGAGACGTGCGGCGACCTCCTTCTGGAACATCAGCACCATGCCGGCGAAGCAGTGCGGATCCTTCGCCAGGGCAGCGAGCCAGGCGAGGAGCAGCGCCGTCGAGATGTTGTACGGCAGGTTGGCGATCAGCCGCCGCGGCGGCTCGCCGAGGACCGACAGGTCGCACGCGAGGGCGTCCGCCTCGACGATCTCCAGCCGGCCAGGATAGGCGGCCGCCAATTCGGCGAGCGCGGCGCGGCAGCGCCGGTCCTTCTCCACGGCAATCACCTGTGCGGCCCCGCTGGCCAGCAGCGCGCGGGTCAGGCCGCCGGGCCCGGGGCCGACCTCGATGACGCTGCCGCGCGCCAGGTCGCGGGCGGGTTCCGGCAGGAACGCGGTCGCGGCCCGCACGATGCGGCCGGTCAGGTTGAGATCGAGCAGGAAATGCTGGCCGAGCGCCTTCTGCGCCAGCAGGCCGTGGCGGGCGATCACCGCGCGCAGCGGCGGCAGGGCCGGCGGTGTCTCCGCCTCAGGCAACGGCGGGGCGGGCGGCGTCGCGGTGGCGCCGTGCCATGTCAGCGGCCAGATCGAGGGCCGCCAGCAGGCTTGCCGGGTCGGCCCGCCCGGTACCGGCGATGTCGAAGGCGGTGCCGTGATCGGGCGACGTCCGCACGAAGGGCAGCCCGAGCGTCACGTTCACGCCGCGCGCGAAATCGATGGTCTTGAGCGGGATCAGGGCCTGGTCGTGATACATGCAGATGACCGCGTCGTGACGGCGCCGGGCCGCGGCATGGAACAGGGTGTCGGCGGGCAGCGGGCCGACGACCGAGAGTCCGGCCTCGCGCAGGGCGGCGACCGCCGGGGCGATGATGTCGCGCTCCTCGTTCCCGAGGGCACCGTTCTCGCCGGCATGGGGGTTGAGCCCGGCCACCGCCAGACGCGGTTGCGCGATCCCGAAGTCGCGCACGAGGGCCGTCGCCGTCGTGCGGCCGGCGTGCACGATGGCTGCCGAGGAGAGCGCCGCGATGGCCTGCGACAACGGCAGATGAACGGTCACCGGAACGACTCTCAGGCCGGGGCAGGTCAGCATCATGACCGGGGCGGCCTCCGCGCCCGCCAGGGCCGCCAGGTATTCGGTGTGGCCGGGGTGCCGGAATCCGGCCTTGTAGAGCGTGCCCTTGTGAATCGGATTGGTCACCATGGCGCCGGCCGATCCCTGGCGGACCAGAGCCACGGCCCGTTCGATCGACCCCAGCACGGCGGCCGCGTTCGCCGGGTCGGGCCGGCCGGGGGCGACCGGAACCGGCAGGCGGAGCGGCAGGACCGGCAGGGCCGCGGCGAAGACCTGCGGCGCCTCGGCCGGCGACGAGATGCTGCGCAACGGCACGCTGCGGCCGAGGCGTCGCGCCAGCGCGTCGAGCCGATCCGGGTCGTCGATTGCGAAGAACGCGGCCTCGCCGTCGCGCCGCGCCAGCCAGGCCGCGAGGCTCAACTCCCCGCCGACCCCGGCGGGCTCGCCCATCGTCAGGGCCACGGGCAGGCCGGTCATCGGCCTAGGTCCGCCGCCGCCCCAAAGGGCTCATATGCGGATATCCACATTGGCGCTGCGGCGCAGGTCCCGCAGGTAGCGGCGCACCAGCATGTCGAGCCGCTCGTTGGTCAGCTGCTGCTCGATCCGATCGCGGTCGATCCCGTTCTGCTGTCGGTCGCAGACGATCAGGACCGCGAGCCCCCCGTTGACGGCCACCGGCGGGCTCGGCTGGCCGATCTTGAGCGGCGTCACCGCTTGGCGGACGGTCGGCGGCAGGTCGGCCTGTTTGACCGTTCCGAGATCGCCCGAGCCCGGTGCACCCAAGGACTTCGCGACGTCGTCGGCGCTGGCGCAGCTGTCGATCCGCTTGCTCGCCTCGGCGGCGCTTGCCAGGGCGGCCTGGCGCTGCTCCTCGGTCGCGACCTCGGGCAACGGGAACAGGACCTGCTTGAGATTGAGCGTCACGTCTCCGGCCGTGACGCGGCGCACGTCCTGCAGATAGACGATGTGATAGCCGCTCAGCGAGCGGATCGGGGGGGAAACCGTCCCGGGCCGCATCTGGGCGAGCGCCGCCTCGACCTCGTCGGGCATGCGCCCTTCGGGCACCCAGCCGAGAATGCCGCCCTGGGCGGCCGTGGCGGATTCCGAAAACTCGCGCGCCAGGGCGCTGAACTTGGCGCCGGCGCGGAGCTGGTCGTAGATGCGCTGCGCATTCTCGCGGACCTGGTCCTCCTCCTGGGCGGTGTCGACGGAGAGGAAAATCTCCGCCAGCTGCCGCTGCAGGCCGCCCTGGCTGGAGGTGATGCGCGCCACCTCGTCGTCGATTTCGTCCTCGGTGATCTGGACCGAGGGACGCAGGCGCCGCGCCACGAGCTTTTGCCACAGGATCTCGGTCTTGACCTGGTCGCGCAGAGTCTGCGGCAGGATGCCGCGGCTTTTGAGCATCTGCGCAAAATTCTCGGCCGACATGCCGTTGTGAGCGGCGATCTGGGCGATGGCGCCGTCGACCTCGTCGTCACCGACCTCGATGCCGAGACGGGCCGCCTCCTGAGACTGGATTCGTTCGTCGATCAGGGTGCGGAGGACCTGCGGCAGAATCTGTTTGCGAAGGTCCGGCGTGTCGCGCTGGCCCGTCGAGGCGATTGCCAGCCGCGTCCGCATCTCCAGGTCGAAGACCGAGATGACCTCGTCGTTCACCACAGCGGCGGCGCGCATGTCCTGGGCCGTGGACGGCGCCGGCAAAGCCGCGAGGAGGCAGAGGGAAACCAACAGGGAGCGAAGGAAGTGAATCATCTCGAATTCGGTACTCAGCAAACGGCGCCGCCCGGGCGCCAGGGCAATCCGGACTATAGATGGCCCGGCACCGGGTCACAACGCGCCGTGCGCGCTCGGTAGACGCGCGGCGCTGCTCGGACCGGGGCTCTCTTGTCAGAATCCGCCCAGGCCATCGGACGTCAGTCCTCCCAGGTTCTTGAATACGACATTGATGAAGAAGGTGTACTGCGGCGCGATGTCGCGGTCCGCATAAAAGCGCCGCTCGGCAACTCCCTGAATCAGAAAGCATTCATCCGCATAGGCGATCCCGATACGGCTCTGCAGCGTCGCGTTGCGCTCGAGGTCGAAGCGCGTCCCGCCGAAAGCGGACCAGTAGCGGCTCAGCTTGGATCGCAACGTCCAGTTGAGTTCCTCCCGATCCCCGAACTCCGCTCCTTCGGTCGGCGCTTTGACCAGGACATAGCTGAGGTCGAGATTGAGCGCCGGCGGACCGACGTTAAGCGCCAATTCATTGCGGCGGGCGCGCAGGTTGTCCTTGTCGAAGCGAAAGCGATACAGCAGCGCAAGCTCCTCCCGGGGCCGGACCTGGACTCGGCCCACGATGTCCGACAGGTTGTCGGATAGGCCGGAGCCGGGCGCGAACGCGTCGGATTTCTCGAGCCGGTAGCTCTGGCCGATCAAGGCATCCGCATAGCCGCCGAAGCCGTTCGCCGTCCACTTGAGCCCGTAGTCGAACCGCGTCCCCGAATCGACGCGATCGATGCCGGGAAAGCGGTTGAGGCTGAACAGATTCGTGTCGTCGAATTCGAAGTCCAGACTGTCTTCGTTGGGAATCTCGCCCGGATTGGCGCCCGTCGGCGACACGACCACCTGGGCAATGGGCTCAATCACCTGGTCGTAATTTTCGCCGTGCTGTACCCAGGGATAGCGCCATTGCAAAGCGAGTTGCGGGAACAGGCGCCCCGTCAAGTCGCTGCCGAAATTGCCCTGCGGATTGACGTCGTTACTTGTCGGGTCGACCCCATCCGTCCAGTAGCCGTCCCCCTGCACCCGGGCAACGAGGTTGTAGACGTCGCCGATCGGTCCCGTATAGGGCAGCTCCCAGCTCACGGCAGCGGACAGGCGGCGGCTTTCACGCCCCTCGATGCGCGAGACCGTCAGGAAGTTGGCGTCGAGCGTGTAGGTGCTGTCCATCGCGCCCGGCTCGCTGACGAAGTTGTAGTCGACCATCGGGAAGATGATCGGAGATTCGTTGTTGTTGTCGCTCGCGCGCAATCCCTGATAGAGGAAGGCGTTGGCGGCGAGATAATTGCGCCCGTTGAATCCTTCCGCGAAAGCGCGGCTGGTCAGGGTTCTTTCGTCGGAAAAGTTGTATAGGCGCAAATAGGTATCGTCGCTGGCGCGTTGGAGATCGAGGCCGGCACGCCAGGTTCGGTCGATATCGAAGCGGGCCGTTCCGTCGACATGCCCACGGAACACGTTGTTCTTGACGGTGCCGTCGCGCTCCGTCCGGTCGGCCTTCGTCGCGCTGGCGCGCAGGTCGAGTCGTCCGTTGGGAAGCAGCTGACGGTAGTCGCCGGCCAGGACGACCCCCTGCTTCGACGTCACGATGGGCGCGAAAGTCACGTCCTGATCGGGACCGAAGACCCAGTAATACGGCTGCTGATAGGTCGCGCCGAGAGCTTCGGTCGAGCCGAAGGTGGGGGCCAGAAGGCCGCTCTTCCGTTCGACCGTCGGGTCCGGATGCTCGAAATAGGGGGTATAGAGTATCGGAACGCCGTAGAACTCCATCCAGGCGTCGCGATAGCGAATGACCTTTTCTTTCTGGTCGTGCTCGACCTCGACGGCCTTGATCTGCCACAGCGGCGGGCGCGTCGGATCATCGCGGCACAGCTCGCACGGACTATAGACGCCCTTGCGAAACACGGTCAGGTTGCCACCGCTGCGCGAGCCGCTGACCGCGGCGAGCCGGCTGCGGTCGGTCAGCAGGACGCGAATGTCGCGTATGAATCCGTCCTTGAGGTTGTCCGTCAGCTCGACGAAATCGGCGAACACGACCTCGCCGCTGGGCTCCATCAGCGAGACGTTGCCGGAGGCCGTGACGACGTTGCTGCGCAGGTTGTAGGAGACGCTGTCCGCGTGCAGGACGCGGCCCTCCTGGGCGATCTCCACGTTGCCCGAAGCCGTGACGACGCCGAGCGACTCGTCGTAGGTGACCTGGTCGGCGGAGATCAGGGCCGGCGCCTCGAGGCTCGGTTCGGCCGCACCGAGCGGTGCCTGGGCGGCACGCAAAAGCGTCATCCCAAGCACGATCAGAATCACAATCGCGGCAGCCGTCCCCCGTCCCCGCATGGCCGACCGTCAACCGTCTTCCAGATGCAGCAGTGTCGCGACTGCCAGCATGAGGCTCACGCCGGCCGGTGTCCAGGCCGCAAGCATGTAGGGAATCTTGCCGGACAGGCCGAGGGCGAAGACGAAACTGGAGACGAAATAGAGCAGGAAGCCGGTCACGACCCCCGCCAGTATCACCAGGCCGACCCGGCCCCGCCGCTGGGGCCGCAAGGAAAAGCTCGCGGCCAGGAGAACCATGGCGGCGAACAGAAACGGCGTTGCCAGCAGGCGATGAAACTGCAGCTTGTGCGCAACCGCCGTGAAACCCGCGGTCTCCAGCAGGTCGATGAAGTCCGGCAGGTTCCAGAACGAGATCGTCTGCGGCGCCGCAAAGCTCTCGAGGATCTTGTTCCGTGTCAGGTTGGTCGGCAGTTCGGTCCGTTTGGCGAAGACGCTCTGGCGGCCCGGCCGCGACTCCCACGCGTCACGGAAGATCCATTTTCCGGGCTCGAGCTGTGCCCTCTTCGCGTCGATGCGGCCGACGAAACGATCCTGGTCCTGGAAGCGAAAGACGATGACGTCGTGCAGCGTCATCGTGTCGTGCGTCGCGTGCCGGGCATGGATCACGGCCTGTCCGTTGCTGTCCGCCTGGCGCAGCCACAAGCCGTTGCGGGACACCGAGAGGGTGCTCGCCTGGTTATGTATATACTTCGCCTCGAGCTGATCGTAGCGGCCGAGCAGGAGAGCGGCGAGCGGATTGAGCGCGGCAACGCTCAGGACTCCGATGAGGAGCGCGGACGACACGACCGGAATCAGGATCTGCCAGACCGATATGCCCGCGGCGCGCGTCACGACCAGCTCGTTCGAGCGCGTAAGCCGCCAGAAACAGGCCAGGCCGGCGAAGAGCACGGTGAACGGCATGACTTCCTGAAGGAGGTACGGCAGCTTGAGCATGGCCATGCTGATCGCAACGCCGAGCGTCGCGTGCTTCGGTGCCAGCCTGTCGAGCAGATCGACGATGCTGGCCAAGACGACGACCGCGGCGAGGCTGGACAGAAAGATCAGGAACCACATGACGTATTGGCGTGCGACGTAGGTCGAGAGCGTCATCGACAGCCGAAGCCGTCGCACGCCCGGAAGTCCGATGGCGCGGGCGGTCATTGGGCCGGCACCGCTTGTGCGGTGGCCGCGGCCGGCCGCCGCCGCGGCCTCCTGTTGAGCAGGTGCAGACTGACGAGTCCGGGCAGGACGGCGGCCGCGTACATCGCCGGAATGAAAGCCGCCGAGCGGCTGGCGAGGTCCTGCAGACCGAGCGCGAGGCCCTCCAGGATCGCGACGCAGACGACCGCAGCCACGACGCGCCGGATACTGCCGCGGCGGTTGAACTCGCCGGACAACAATGCGGCCAGGGCGATCAGAATGAAGGTGACCGCATAGAGCGGACCGACGATCCGGTGATGCGCCTCGGCAAGCAGCTTGTTCCGGTTGGCGATGTCGATACTATCCGAAGAGTGGCGCAGCAATTCGCCGAGATACCGTTCCTTCGGTTCGCGCCATCGCGTATGGACCGTTTCCTGCAGCTGGTTGAGTTCGACGGTATAGCGGTCGAAATTGAGCACTGACAGGTGATGGCCGTCCATGTCGAGTTGCTGCCGGTTGCCGTTGATCATCAGGACCCGTGGGCCTTCGGTGCTGTGCACCAGCATGCCTCGCTCGGCCATCATGGTGACCGGGCGCGTCTTGTCGCGCGTGTCGTGCACGAGAATGCCCTGCAGTTCGCCTTCCGCGCCCCGCTCGCGCACATAGACGGTGAGATTCGGCGTGATGCTGTTGAAGGTGCCCTCCTGTAGCAACACGCTCGCATAGTCGTTGCGGATCTGATTCTGCAAATCCTTGAAGGTTCGGAACGAGGCCGGCAGCAGGTAGAGCGAGATGCCGTAGAGCGCCAGCATGGTGAACAGGCCGAGCAGCAGGGCCGGGCGGGCGAGGCGCAACTGCGAGAACCCGGCGGCGCGCAAGACGACGAGCTCGCTGTCCATGATCAGCTTGTGATAGATGAAAAGCACCGCGCAGAAGGCGGCGATCGGCAGAACGATCCCGATGAACGACGGCAGCAGCAGGCCGATCAGGGCGAGGAACGTCGTCGCGGGCAAGCCGCGGTTGACGATGAAATCGACCAGGCGCAGCGACTGCGACAGCCAGACGGCGAACGTCAGGCCCAGGGCGATCGCCACCGTCGCCGTGACAAGCTGACCGAATATGTAGCGCGTGATCGCTTTCATGCCCGGCCGAACATAGACGCCGGAACGGCAAAGAGAAAGCCGGAACATGCCATTAGCCTCGACGGTCGAGGCCGGGACGCAGCGCCGCGGCGGGCGCGACGGGCATTGACAGTCATGCGGCCGGGCGGATATCGCATAGAGGCCCCGGCCCGGTCCCGCGGCCGGGCGCGTCACACCGTCCGTAGCCGCAACCTGTCGCGAGGCGATCCATGAAAATTTCCTTTGGCCTACCGAAACTGCCCAAGACCGGTGCGATCGCCGCTGGCGTCGCGGAGGGAGGCAAGCTGTCGCCGACGGCGCAGGAGATCGACAAGCTGACCCAGGGCGCCGTCAAGCGTGCGATCAAGGGCAGCCGGTTTACGGGGAAAAAGGGGCAGCTCCTCGACCTCGTCGCGCCCGCCGGGCTGGCGGCGGAGCGGGTCCTTCTGGTCGGCCTCGGGCGCCCGGCCGACCTGCAGGACGTCGATCTGGAGAACCTCGGCGGCGCCGTCGTCGGGCGCCTGGCGACCACCGGGGTCAAGGAGGCCGCGATCATGGTCGACGTGATCGAGGGCTTTGCCGCCAAGCCGGCCCAGCGCGCGGCGCGCTACGGCTTCGGGGCCCTGCTCGCCGCCTACCGGTTCGACAAGTACCGCACCAAGGAGAAGCCGGACAGCAAGCCCAGCCTGGCCAAGGTCAACGTCCTGCTGCGCGGGCCGGCCGCCGCCCAGAAGGCATTCGCGGAGATGGAAAAGGTGGCCGAGGGGGTCTTCCTGACCCGCAACCTGGTGTCGGAGCCGGCCAACGTTCTCTTCCCGAAAAGCCTGGCGGCGGAGGCGCGCAAGCTTGCCACCCTCGGGGTCAAGCTTCAGGTGCTGGGCGAGAAGGAGATGAAGCGCCTCGGCATGGGTGCCCTGCTCGGCGTCGCCCAGGGCTCGGCCAACGAGCCGCAGCTCCTGATCATGCGCTGGGACGGCGCGGCGCGCGCCAAGGAGAAGCGCCCGATCGCCTTCGTCGGGAAGGGGGTGACCTTCGATTCCGGCGGTATTTCGATCAAGCCCGCGGCCAACATGGAAGACATGAAGTGGGACATGGGCGGGGCCGGCGTGGTGATCGGCCTGATGAAGGCCCTGGCCGGGCGCAAGGCGAAGGTCAATGCGGTCGGCATCTGCGGACTGGTCGAGAACATGCCGAGCGGCACGGCGCAGCGCCCGGGCGACATCGTCACCTCGATGTCCGGCCAGACCGTCGAGGTGATCAATACCGACGCCGAGGGGCGGCTCGTGCTGGCCGACGCGCTGTGGTACGTGCAGGAGAAGTTCAAGCCGCGCGCCATCGTCGACCTGGCGACCCTGACCGGCGCCATCATCGTCGCGCTGGGGCACGAATACGCCGGGCTGTTCTCGAACGACGATACACTTGCCGAGCGCATCGCCGCGGCCGGCAAGGCGGTCGGCGAACCGGCTTGGCGCATGCCGCTCGGCGACGCCTACGACAAGGCGATCGACTCCGATGCGGCCGACATGAAGAACGTCGGCAACCGCGCCGGCGGCTCGATCACGGCGGCCCAGTTCCTGCAGCGCTTCGTACAGAAGGGCACGGCCTGGGCCCATCTCGACATCGCGGGCGTCACCTGGTCGACCAAGGCCAAGAGCACGGTGCCGAAGGGCGGCACCGGCTTCGGCGTGCGCCTGCTCGACCGGCTGGTCGCCGAGCATTACGAGAGTTGAGCGCAAGGAAAATGTCTGTATAACAGTTCTTTGACGAGGATTCTTGATATAAAGGGTTGTCCCGATTCGGGTTTGCGGCGGGTGCCATGACCGAGGTCCGCTTCTATCATCTGACTCGCTCCAGCCTCGAGGCCGCGCTGCCCAAGATGCTGGAGAAGACTCTCGAGCGCGGCCAGCGCGCGGTCGTGCTGGCCAGCTCGCCCGAGCGTGTCGAGGCGCTCAACACGCATCTCTGGACTTACGCCGAGCGCTCGTTCCTGCCGCATGGCACGGCCGAGGACGGCCACGACGCCGCGCAGCCGGTCTGGCTCGGAACGGAGGACACGCGGCCCAACGCGGCCGAGGTGCTGTTCCTCACCGACGGGGCCGAATCGCAGCGTCTCGGCGAATACGATCTCTGTGCCGTGCTGTTCGACGGCCGGGACGACACGGCCGTGGCCCGGGCCCGGGACCAGTGGGGCGGCCTGAAGGACGCCGGCCATGCGCTGACCTACTGGCAGCAGGACGAAAGCGGCCGCTGGAGCCAGAAGGTCTAGCCGGCAGCGCGCGCGTCCGGCCGACGCACGCACGGCGTTCTCATTCCGTCGCGACCGCTGCCGGCGCGGCGCGCGCCGAGGGCTTCCTGAGCAGCAGCAGCATCGGCGCCGAAAGCAGCGCGACCCACATCATCAGGCGGAAGTCGTCGAGGTAGGCGATGGTCGCCGCCTGGCGCGTGACCTCGGCGTTGAGGGCGCTGGCGCCCGCCACGGAGCTCCAGTCCCAGAGATGCGGCAGCCAGGGCCTGTGCAGCACGCCGCGGAACGCCGTGATGCTTTCCGCCAGGCTCGCGTGGTTCACCTGGGTATTCTCGGCAAGCAGGGTGACGACGACCGAGATCCCGATGCTGCTGCCCAGGTTGCGCATCAGGCTGAACATGGCCGTGCCCTCGGTCCGGTAGTGGGCGGCAAGGGTCGAGAACGTCATCGTGCTGAGCGGCACGAAGATGAAGCCGAGCCCCAGGCCCTGGGTGATGCCGGTGTGTACGATGGTCCAGATCGGGACCTGCGTGGTGAAGGCGGCCATCTCCCAGAGCGAGAGCGCCGTCAGCAACAGGCCGGTCAGGATCAGCAGGCGGGTGTCGACCCTGCCGATCAGCCGCCCGACCAGGAGCATGGCGATCATGGTGCCGACCCCGCGCGGGGCGAGCACGTAGCCGGTGGTCAGCACCGGAAAGCCCATCAGGTTCTGCAGGAACGGGGGCAGCAGCGCCAGCGTCGCGAGGAGGATGATGCCGACGACGAAAATCAGGAACAGGCCGACCGCGAAATTGCGGTCCTTGAACAGGCCGGGTTCGATGAAGGGCCGCTCGGCGGTGAACATCTGGACGAGGAACAGATAGAGGAACAGGCCCGACAGCACGGCCTCGACAACGATCTCTGTCGAGGAGAACCAGGCCTGGGATTCGCCGCGGTCGAGCATCATTTGCAGCGCGCCGATGGCCAGGCTGAGCAGCGCGAAGCCGAAGAAGTCGAAGCTGCGGTTTCGGTCGCGCCGGGTTTCCGGCACGAAGGCGAGAATGCCGAGCAGCGCCAGGATGCCGAACGGCACGTTGATATAGAACACCCAGCGCCAGCTGTAGAACTCGGTCAGGTATCCCCCCAGCGTCGGGCCGAGGATGGGGCCGATCATCACGCCCACGCCCCACATCGCCATGGCCTGGCCGTGCTTCTCGCGCGGAAAGGTGTCGAGCAGCACCGCCTGCGACAGCGGCACCAGCCCGGCGCCGAACATGCCCTGCAGCAACCGGAAGACAACGATCTCGCTGAGCGAGCCGGCGGCGCCGCACAGCATCGAGGAGATCGTGAAGCCGGTCACCGCGAACACGAAGAGCCGCTTGCGGCCGAGGCGGGCGGCGAGCACGCCGGTCGGCGGAGTCATGATGGCGGCGGCCACGATGTAGGAGGTCAGCACCCAGGAGATCTCGGTCTGCGTCGCCGACATGCTGCCCTGCATGTGAGGCAATGCGACGTTGGCGATGGTCGTGTCCAGCGTCTGCATGACGGTCGCCAGCATGATCGAGACGGTGATCATGCCGCGTTGCAGCGGCGTGCTCGACGCAGCGGCCGCGGTCATTCCGTCTGCGCCGCCTGAGCCGCGGCCGGGCCAACGAGCCAGGACAGGGCGGCCTGCAGGACGGACGGCAGGTGGCGGCGATGCCCGGTGTCGATCTCGACGGTCGTGCTCATGCCGCTGCGCAGGGCCGGGGCCTGCACCTCGGCGGCGATGGCGATGCGAACCGGGATGCGCTGTACCACCTTGACCCAGTTGCCGGTCGCGTTCTGCGGGGGGAGGATCGAAAACTCGGCGCCGGTCGCCTGACTGATGCTCGCCACCGTGCCCTTCCATTGATGGGCGGGGAATGTGTCGACGTGAATTGTGACGGGCAGCCCGGGGTGCACGTAGGTCAGCTCCGTTTCCTTGAAGTTGGCCTCGATCCACATGCGGGAATCGGCCACGACGCTCATCACGGCGTCCCCCGGCGTGACGTAGCGGCCGGGCTCCGGCGTCTTGCTGGCGATGCCGACGAAGGGGGCGCGGACGACCGTGTGTTCCAGGTCGAGCGCCGCGGCATCGCGCGCCGCCTTGGCGGCCTGGTATTCCGCATCCTGCGCCACGGAGACGTCGGGATCGCCGCCCAGGCGCGCGCGGATCTGGTCCATCTCCTGCTGGGTGACGCGGACTTTCAGGCGCGCCGCGTCGCGGCTGTGACGCGCCGCGTCCAGCTTGGCCTGCGAGGCGACCTTGTTGCGGGCGAGCGCGGCCTGCCGTTCGAAGTCCTTCTCGGCGTAGGCGGCGTCGGCGCGGGCCAGGGCGAGCTCCTCCGCCATCTGACGGTAGGCGGCCTTCTGGCTTTCGATGTCGTCCCGGGTCGACCGGAGCTCCGCCTCAGTACGGGCAAGCGCGACGCGGTACGGCGTGTCGTCGATGCGGTACAGGACATCGCCCCGGTCGACGTGCTGGTTCTCGGCGACGGCGACCTCGACGATCGGCCCCGCAACCTGGGCGCTGATCGTGACCATGTCGGCCTTGACGTAGGCGTTGTCGGTCTGCACGTAGCGGCCGCCGGTGAGGTAGACGTAGCCGGCCGCCGCGGCGACGGCCAACGGCGCGGCAACGAGCAGCACGCGCCGCAGCCAGCGCCGCCGGCGCGGCTTTCGGGCGGCCGCAGGCTTCTTCTGTGGTGTTTGCCGCGCGTCCTCGTCGTCCGCGGATGTCGCGGCCCCCTGTTCGGGCCTGTCGCCGCTCATCCCTGACCCTGCCGGCTCGGCGCCGAATCGCCGCGTTCGATCTTCTGGTCGGCCTCCAGGAGCGTCGCCTTCATGTGACGCAGCACCTCGATCAGCATCTCTCTGCGCTCCTCCGGCAGGCCGGCCAGCGCGTCCTCACGCGCTTGCGCCGCGATGGCCCACATCTCGGCGAGGATCGGCTGGACCTGCTCCGTGAGGTAGAGGCGCACCGCCCGCCGGTCCCTGGGATCCGGCCGGCGCTCGACCCAGCCGGCCGCGGCCATGCGGTCGATGAGCCGGGCCAGCGTGATCGGCTGCACCTCCAGGGTCTCGGCCAGCGCGGCCTGGTTCATGCCTTCGTTGCGCGACAGGTGCGCGATCGCCCGCCACTGTGTCTGGGTCAGCCCAAGGTGCTGGACGCGCCGGTTGAAGTTGCGGCGCAGCAGGTGCGACACGTCGTGCAGCAGGAATCCCAGGCTGCGCTCGAGATCGGGGGCGTCGGTCAAAGCCGGTCTTTCGCTATCGGAGCTTATAATAAGCACGCTTATTATAAGCTTGATCGACTGATTTTCAAGACGGAAGGCGGAAAGTCTCCGCGGGGCCGGCCACGGATTGGGGCCGACTACGGGCGGCGACACGGCGGCGGCCTCGTGGGCGGCCTCGTAGGCGGCCTCGTGAGCCGATCAACGCAGCGTCTCGGGGTTGGGTTCCGGAAAGGGACGGCGGGGCGGTTGCCGGTCCGGTTCAGCGCCGCGCCTGCAGGCGCCGGGCCACGCCGCGCGGCAGGCCGAGGCGCGCCTCGCGCTGCACGATGTAGAGGCCGCTGCCGCCGACGATGGCGACGCCGAGCCAGATGTGCGGGCCCGGCACCTCCTGCCAGAAGAGGTAGCCGATCATGGCCGTCCACAGCATGGCGCTGTAGTCGAAGGGCGCCACGACCGAGGCTTCGGCGAGCCGGAAGGCGGTCGTCATGGTGAGCTGGGCCAAGCCGCCGAGCAGGCCGACCGCGATCAGCAGCGCCCAGCCCAGCGTATCGGGCGTCGTCCAGACGAAGGGCAGGGCGGCGCCGCTGACCAGCGTGCAGGCCAGGGTGAAATAGAACACGATCGCCATGCTCGTCTCCGTGCGGCTCAGCCGCCGCACGAAGATCATCGCCAGGGCATAGAACACCGTGCCCGCCAGCGCCAGCCAGGCGACGCCCTCGAACACGTCCCGGTCGGGCCGCACCATGACGAGGACGCCGAGAAATCCGACGGCGACGGCGCTCCAGCGGCGCGGACCGACGCGCTCGCCGAGCAACGGGACGGACAGGGCGGTGACGAAGAGCGGCGCCGCGAATCCGATGGCGACCACGTTGGCGAGCGGCATCTGCGAGTAGGCGTAGAAGAAGATGCTCATGGCCGAGAGGCCGACCATGGCGCGCAGCAGGTGGCCGAGCAGGGAATGGGTTTTGAGCGCCGCCAGGCTGCCGCTGCGGGCCAGGAAGAAGCCGAGTGGGACGAAGGCGAAGAGACTCCGGAAGAACACGATCTGCAGGGTCGGATAATCGGCCCCGAGCCACTTGATCATGCCGTCCATCGTCGAGAACAGGGCGACCGAGAGCAGCATGAAGGCGATGCCGCGCCCGGTCGCGCGGGCGCGCTCGAGCTCCAATGCATCGAACGCCGGCAGCTCGGCGACCGCGGCCGCGGATGGTGCCGTTTCGGTCATGACGGTGCGGGGATCCTGATCCTGCCTTCGCGCGCGACGACCTTAGAGGATTTCGCCCCCGCCGAGGCAGCGCGAAAAATGCAGGGCAGGCCGTCCCTCGCGGCAGGGCTTCGCCGGGGCGCCGGCGCGGGCGTCAGTCCGCGTCGCGCGCCTGCGTGGCCGCTTCGATCTTGCTTTGGGCCTCGAGCCAGGCTTCCTCGGCGGCGCCGATCTCCTGCTCCAGCTCGGCGAAGCGGATCTGCAGGGCCTGCACCTCGTCGCCGGGTCTATCGTAGATCGCCGCATCGCCCAGCCGCGTCTCGATCCGGCTGCGCTCCGCGCTCAGCTTGGCCAGCCGCGCCTCGGCATCCCGGGCCGCGCGGCGCAGATGCGCGACCGCCGCGCGCGCCTCGGCGCCGGCCTTGCGGCGCTCCTTGCGGCGCGACTCGCCGTTGCCGCCGGCGGCCGTTCGCGACTGGCGGCGCGCCGCCCTGCCGCGCTCGAGGACGACGCGGCGATAGTCGTCGAGGTCGCCGTCGAAGGGCGTCACCCCGCCGTCGGCGACGAGCCACAGCCGGTCGGCGGTCAGCTCGATCAGGTGCGGGTCGTGCGAGACCAGCACCACCGCACCGGCGAAGTCGTTGATCGCCTGGACCAGGGCCTCGCGCGCGTCGACGTCCAGATGGTTGGTCGGCTCGTCGAGCAGCAGCATCTGCGGCGCGTCGCGGGTCGCCAGGGCGAACAGCAGCCGTGCCTTCTCGCCGCCCGACAGCTTGGCGACCCGCAGCTCGGCGTGATCGGCGCCGAAGCCGAAGCGGCCGAGCTGCGCCCGCAGCACCGTCTCGTTCGCCTTGGGCAGCGCGCGGGCCATCAGCAGCAGCGGCGTCGCCGCGAGGTCGAGTTCCTCGGCCTGGTCCTGCGCGAAATACCCGACCTTGAGCTTGCGTGCGCGGGTCAGGCGGCCGGTGCGCGGCGCCAGCCGCCCGGCGATCAGCCGGATCAGGGTGGATTTGCCGTTGCCGTTGGCCCCGAGCAGCGCGACGCGGTCCTCGGGGTCGAGGCGGAAACCGAGGTTCGAGAGCACCGTCGGGCCGTCGCCGTAGCCGACCGCGACGCCGTCGGCACTGAGCAGCGGCGGCGCCAGGTTGTCGGGCGTCGGGAAGGCGAAGCTCGTGGTGCGCGATTCGACGACGGCCGCGATCGGCTCCATGCGCGCCAGCGCCTTGAGCCGCGACTGCGCCTGGCGCGCCTTGCTCGCCTTGTAGCGGAAGCGGTCGACGAAGGCCTGGATCCGCCGGCGCTGCTCCTGCTGGCGCGCCTGCAGGGCGGACTGGCGCTCGAGATGTTCGCGCCGCGTGCGCTCGAAGCGGTCGTAGTTGCCCGCATAGAGCGTGAGCTTGCCGCTTTCCAGGTGGGCGATCTTCTCGGCCACCTTGTTCAGCAGATCGCGGTCGTGCGACACCAGGATCAGCATGCCGCGGTAGTTGCGCAGGAAGCCCTCCAGCCAAAGGGTCGCCTCGAGGTCGAGGTGGTTGGTCGGTTCGTCGAGCAGCAGGACGTCTGGCTCGGCGAACAGCAGGGCCGCCAGGGCCACGCGCATGCGCCAGCCGCCCGAGAGGGCGCGGCACGGCCCCTGCTGCGCGGCCTCGTCGAAGCCGAGGCCGGCCAGGACGCGGGCGGCGCGGGCCGGGGCGCTGTCGGCGCGAATGGTCGCCAGGCGCTCGTGGATCTCGGCGATGCGCTGCGGCTCGCGGCAGTGCTCGGCCTCGGCGAGCAGCGCGCCGCGCTCGCGGTCGGCGGCCAGCACCGTCTCGATCAGGCTCTCCGGGCCGCCGGGCGCCTCCTGTGCGACGCGCCCGACCCGCCGCCGGCCGGTCAGGGCGATCTCGCCGCCGTCCGGCTGCAGCTCGCCGGCGATCAGCCTGAGCAGCGTGGTCTTGCCGCTGCCGTTGCGCCCGACGAGGCCGACGCGCTCGCCGTCGTTGACCGACAGGCTGGCCCGGTCGAGCAGCGGCCGGCCGGCCGCCCGATAAACGATGTCCTGGATCCGCAGCATGGCGGGCGGGTGATATCACGCCTGGGCAGGCGCCGGAAGACGCCGGGCCGCGCGCCCGATCGGCGCGGTTGCTCCGCACCCGATGCGCCGCTATAAGGCCGCCGTTCCCGGACCGACAGGAAGCGACGGCGCAAGAGAAGGAGATCGGCGCACCATGGCCACTCAACGGACCTTTTCGATCATCAAGCCGGACGCCACGCGGCGCAACATCACCGGCAAGATCCTGACCTGCCTGGAAGAGGCGGGCCTGCGCGTCGTCGCGCAGCGCCGCGTCCACATGACCCGGGCCCAGGCCGAGGGCTTCTATGCGGTGCACAGGGAGCGGCCGTTCTTCAACGACCTCTGCACCTACATGACCTCCGGCCCCGTCGTCGTGCAGGTGCTCGAGGGCGAGGACGCGGTCGCGAAGAACCGCGAGGTCATGGGGGCGACCGACCCGGCCAAGGCGGCGCCGGGCACGATTCGCGCGCAGTTCGGCGAGTCGATCGAGGCCAACTCGGTGCACGGCTCGGATTCGCCGGACAACGCCGCCAAGGAAATCGCCTACTTCTTCGCCGAGGTCGACCTCGTCGGCTGACGGCGCGCCCGGGGTCGCCGGGAGCAAGAGAGGCCAGGAACGCGAAAAGCCCGCCGGAACCGGCGGGCTTCTTTCATGCCGCCACGGCGGCGACGCCTGAATCAGAGCAGGAAGATCGCCATCAGGGTCAGGGTAATGGCCACGGCGCCGGCGGAACACACGACGAGGCGCACGAAGCCCTTCCAGGTCTGGCGATGCTCCTCCAACAGTTGATCGTTGGCCATGCTGTCCCTCTCCTGCCCCTCGCGCGAGTCTCTGCTCCGGCCGTCTTGATACCCGATGGACGGGCGTCCGGGCAAGCGAATGTGACCGCCGCGCCGCCACCTGCGCTCATGCGCAATTCAGCGTCCGGATTCAATACCCTGATAGGGCTAGCTGTCGCTCGGGTTGATGAGGGCGGCGGCCGCGTCGGGTGTCGCGCCGGCCACAATGGCGGCGTCTCCGGCGATGCGCACGCGGCCCTCCGCGATCAGCTGCAGGCAGCGCGGATAGAGCCGGTGCTCGGCGGCCAGCACGCGGGCCGCCAGCCGCGCCTCGTCGTCGTCGGGCAGCACGGGTACGGCCGCCTGTCCCACGATCGGCCCGGTATCCATGTCGAAGCGCACGTAATGCACCGTGCAGCCGTGCAGCTTCGCGCCGGTCGCCAGGGCCCGGGCGTGGGTGTCGAGCCCCTTGAAGGCGGGCAGGATGGCCGGGTGGATGTTGATCAGCCGGTCGCGCCAGCGCTCGACGAAACCCTCGGTCAGCAGCCGCAGGAATCCGGCCATGCAGATCAGCTCGACCCCGGCGGCCTCGAAGGCCTCGGTGACGGCCGCGTCGAAGGTCTCGCGCGAGGCGTAGTCCCGGTCGTCGATCACCCGCGTCGGCACGCCGGCCGCCGCGGCCCGCGCCAAGCCCTGCGCGGCCGGCCGGTTCGAGACGACCAGAACGACGCGGGCCGGATAATCGGGCCGGGCGCAGGCGTCGAGCAGCGCCTGGAGATTGCTGCCGCGGCCGGAGATCATCACCCCGACCGGCATGCGGC
>Ga0210124_1000301_pt1 | contig 26745 bp, 26 predicted proteins | sample Muzzi_PWC_D2_FD_185554 | JGI IMG/M metagenome (GOLD analysis project Ga0210124, IMG submission 185554) | Wetland microbial communities from San Francisco Bay, California, USA, that impact long-term carbon sequestration - Muzzi_PWC_D2 (SPAdes) | ecosystem: Environmental > Aquatic > Marine >... | reverse complement strand
AGCTTCGAGTTCACTGTAGCCGCCGGTGAGATGTACGGCACTCAGTGCTGCCGCTGATACTCAATTGCGAGTAATTTGATATTTCGAGCTGTTGAATGATAAAATGAGTTGACACCATTATTCAACTCAGTGAATTAGGAGATAAATCTATGACGGACCAACGACTTGCCGGAAGGCATATATTGATTACAGGCGGGGGTGGGGGCATCGGCACAGCTCTGGTCAAAGGCTTGACCGATTCAGGAGCCAGGGTCTTTATCGCCGATGTGAGGGCTGAAGCAGCTTCAGAGGCGGCGGCTGCATTTTCCGATGCCGGGTGGGCCGAGGTAGAGGTGCGGGACCAGACCAGCGTCGAGCAGCTTGTCGCTAAAGCCGTAGCGCATGGCGGGCCGCTCGATGGCCTGATTAATGCCCACGGCCTCTCCACCTACGTTCCCTTTTTGGAACTCTCGCTGGAAGAGTGGAGCCGCATCATTGATGTGAATTTGACCGGAACCTTCATCGTTGGGCAGGCAGTCGCCCGGCACATGGTCGAACATAAGACGCAGGGCGCTATCGTCAATATCGCCTCTACCCTCGGCTGGGTTGGGGGGCCCAATCGAGTCCATTACCTGGCCTCGAAAGGGGGCGTGAATATGTTGACACGGGGTATGGCCCTTGACTTGGTATCGCACGGCATCCGGGTCAACGCCATTGGGCCGGGACCGATTGTGACCGAAATGACCCGCCCTCGCTGGGACGACCCAGAAGCCCTAAAAGCCACCAACGCTCGCACCCCAATGGGCCGGATGGGACAACCCGAAGAATTAGTGGGGGCTGTCATTTACCTGCTCTCCGATGAAGCCTCTTATACGACCGGCATCACCCTCTACATTGATGGGGGCTGGACGGCGCAGTAGAAAAACGGTAATTAGTGATTGGTAATTGGCCTAATTACCACCTTCGGCTAATTACCAATTACCCGTAAGAAGTTAAATAACTCAAGTTGCCACCTTGCTTGAGTTGCCAAAAAAGACACCCGGTTTTTGCTTGATTACACCGGGTTTATTGAGAATGTGGCCTATTGTCAGATAAATTGAGACTGTATTTCGGAAAAACCGGGTGTCTAACAAAAGGTAGCAACTTAGATTAAATAATACAAGATGGAGAATAACCATGAAAGCAGCCTGGTATGAGAAAATTGGCCCGGCCAAGGATGTCATCCAAATTGGGGAATTAGACACCCCGGAGGCCGGTCCGGGCGAAGTTCGGGTACGCCTTCACGCTTCGGGAGTGAATCCCTCCGATGTCAAAGCCCGCGTGGGGCCGCGTGGTCAGGAATACCCGCGAATTGTGCCTCACAGCGATGGGGCCGGTGTCATCGACCAGGTGGGGCCGGATGTTGATTCTGGTCGGGTGGGTGAGCGGGTGTGGGTCTACAACGGCCAATGGCAGCGACCCATGGGCACGGCTGCCGAGTATATCACCCTATCGGCCTCGCAGGTCACTCATCTGCCCGATAGCCTGAGCTTTGCCGAAGGCGCTTGCCTGGGCATCCCGGCGATGACGGCGCATCGCTGCCTATTTGCCGATGGCCCGATTGAAGGCCAAACCGTTCTGGTCACTGGCGGAACCGGAGCCGTCGGCCATTATGGGGTGCAGCTTGCCAAATGGGGCGGAGCCACGGTCATTACTACCATCAGCACCCCGGAAAAGGCCGCCCGCGCTCAAGAGGCTGGCGCGGATTACATCATCAATTACCGCAGCGAAGATGTGGCGACCCGCATCGAGGAAATCACCGGTGGTGCGGGCGTTGACCGCATTGTTGACGTGGATTTTGGCGGCAATTTAGCAGTGACACGAGCCGTCCTTAAAAACAACGGCGCCATCGCCGCGTATGCCTCGATGGGAGAACGGGAACCGGTCTTGCCCTTTTATCCTCTGATGTTTTTGAATGCCACGATCCGGCTGGTTCTGGTCTATACCATGCCCGATGAGGCGAAACAAAGCGCCTGTCAGGACATTCTACAGGCCATTGCCGACGGAACGTTAAGCCATCCCATCGCCGCCCGTTTTCCCCTAGACCGGCTTGCCGAAGCCCACGAAATGGTCGAGCAGGGAAGACACATCGGTAATGTGATTGTGGAGATTGATTGAATTTCCACGCTCTTTTGAAAATAAGTTCGTAATTTGCTCGGAATGCTGGTAATATATAATGATGGTTGGCCGAATAAATTGTTAGCCTGCTTTTTACGAAGAGAAGGTTTGCCTACTAACTAAAGTTTGTATCTCTATAACAGCTATGACAAATAAGAAGTGTATTTACTGCTTGAATGAATTGCCACTAAAGGCATTTACAAAAGAACATGTAGTCCCACAGGCCTTTGGAACCTTCGAGAATAATCTTACTCTTGTAAATTGTGTCTGTGGTGATTGCAACCAATTCTTTGGAGATTTCCTTGAGTCCATTCTTGCAGAAGGCAGTTTTGAGGCTGTGCGCAGATTGGATTACAAGGTTAAGCCCGCCAAGAATGCTAAATATCTTAGAAAAGAGCGAGTACAATTTTCGTTAAGTGGTGGTAAATGGGCAGATTTGATAGTAAAATTACAGAATGACGATGATGATCTTTTTGTATCACCAGTACCTCAAATAAGATTTGCTAAACGAGATGGCTCTGGTTGGATTCATTTTACAGAATCAGAATTAGCAAAATTTTCCGGCCCATTACCTCCAGAAGTCGATACCAAGCGAATTGTCTTGATCTTTGACTCAGAGAACACCAAAGACCGGCTCATTCAAATTCTTTCGAAGCACGATATTGAATATCAAGAAGATGAAGAAGGCTTTCTGTCAAAGGAAAAAGTAAAAGAAGGTTGGGTAACAGTTGAAACTCAAATTGATGATGTGATTTTAAGATGTATAGCTAAGATTGCCTTTAATTACTTAGCCAAAACTGCGGGTGACGATTTTGTACTAAAAGATGATTTTGATTCTATTAGATCGTATGTTAGATATGGTACTCGGCCAAACTATAAGTTTTTTAAGATAAGTAACTATCCAATTCTTGCCTATGATACTTTGACATATCGTCAAACTAATGGACATTTGGTTACTGTGAATTGGCCACCTAATAGTAATAAGATTGTAAGTCAAGTCAGCTTGTTTAACCATAGAACCTACCATTTCCGTTTGACAAAAGACTTCTCAGGATTGTGGCGAAACATAAGAAGTGGGCATCATTTCAGTATCGAGCGTAAAAGAATTGAACCACTCTACTAACTTTACAGCAGTAAGTAGGTTGGGTCGAGAAACGAGACCCAACTACTTCCAGCAACATATTGTTGGGTTTCACGTTAGTGGGGCTTTGTGTATAGCGCCTCGTCTTATGGCATCGGTTATTCGGGCAGTCGTTGACTGGCAAGCATTATATGGCTAAAATTATCATGGACAACCTTACATACAATTGTAGAAAATAAGCAAAAAGTGAGGGTAAACTATGCGTTTGGGTGGATTAGGTGGTTGGGAATGGATAATTATTCTTGTTTTATGTTGCGGTGGGCCAGGGATACTGGCTACTTTAGCCATAGGGTTCGCTTTATTTCGGCGTTCTAACTCTAAACAAACTAAAGAGTAAATAACCAATCCACCTTTGCTTAAATAACTTGCCTGCGATAAGATCATAAGACCTACGGAGTGGGCGAGACTTCGTGGATCTTTTGGTGTTGATAAGCTCGGATTGATAATTTTTGGGAATCAAGAAAGGAAATCGAAAAAATGGATCAGGGAAAAATTTGGCGTGAATTTATCGCTTTGCCCCCTGAAGCGCAACAACAGGTGGCGGATTTTATTGCCTTTTTACGAACTCGTTATAAGAAAATGCGCCCCCCAAAAAAATCTAAGCAAGTTAAGCTGGCGGATGACCCCTTTATTGGGATGTGGCGTGACCGCGACGACATGCAGGATAGTAGCGCCTGGGTTCGAGGTATTCGTGAACAGGAGTGGGTAAAAGCCCCATGACCAATTTGGTGATTGTCGATACAGATGTGCTGATTGATGCCAGTCGTGGCGCAAGCGAGGCTATCAACTGCCTGCAACAAATTGAGCAGCAATCGTCTCTGGCAATCAGTGTGATTACCCAGATGGAACTATTTATCGGCTGTCGTGATAAAAGCGAACTCCAGACTGTAGAGAATTTTCTGTCACGATTTCAAATTATCCGGTTGAATGAGCAAGTGTCTGATCTAGGTGTTGATTTATTGCGTCGTTATCGTTTGAGTCACGGTCTGTTAATAGCTGATTCGCTCATTGCCGCTACTGCCATCCATTTGAAGGAACCTTTTGTTAGTAAAAATCAGCGTGATTACCACTTTATTACCAATCTTAATCTTCTCCCCTACCCGCAGCCATTCCCTTAATTGAGGTAGGCTCGTGGGCAGCAGAATCGGAAATCAAATAACAAACCTAAGCTCCATTTCGGGCCGAACATATCGGGGGTTTACTTCATGGTGGGTTGGTTTTTCGGTAGAAATCTTATTAAGGTTGTCGGAAGTGGAGTGATGCTCGAAATAATACTGTATAAGTAGCACTTTGCAGGAGATAATCTATGACATCGTATGATTGGTCCCAGTTTCACGTTCGGATGTATTACCTCGCCCCACTGGAGCAAGTGTTCCGTTACTTTTCGACAACTGAAGGTCTCGAGGCGTTTTTTATTTATAAAGCAGTACACACAGCGAGAGATGGCACCCTTCGAAAGCCGGATGAGCCGGCTCAAACGGGTGATAGTTACCATTGGACCTATGTTCATTACTTCGCCCATGGGGGTGAGTTCCTACAGGTAGAGACAAATCGCTTAGTCCGCTTCACGTTTGGCCCTATGACGGTAGATATCCACTTCCGAGATGTAGGTGAAGCTACAGAAGTTGATCTCCATCAGACGAACTGTGCCACGGTCGATCCGGATCGTGCTTGGCAACACGTGAATTGCCGTAGCTGCTGGATATATTTTATGACTAATCTGCGTTCAGTCATTGCTGGTGGGCCGGATCTTAGGGATTACGGGCATCCCAATTGGAACGACTCAGTGGGTATCGGTTTTGAACCAGACGCCGATCCGGGACAACCTCGACAAAGAGCCAATAAAAGCCTTGAATAGAATCTGGGACTATCGAGTGTTGCAGGGCGTTAGCTCTCCATATGCGGAAGCCAAAATGACAAACCAACCTCCCCCCCTTTCCGGAATTGTTAGCCACATGAAAAGCCTTTGATTAGCAATAGGGCAGAGGAAATGTCTGAGTTAACAACAACTGATATTGAAAGAAGTTTCTCTTTCTTATTGGAACCTGCCAATCAGGAAATCAAGGAACAGTTTTTGCAGCACGTTTCTGTCAAGCAAATTCCGGCAGGACAATTTATTTGTTGGGAAGGCGATGTCTGCGCTCAATTGGCCATTGTTTTGTCCGGTACCGTCCGGGTTTACAAAATAGGCGAGAGTGGTCGAGAAATTACGCTTTACCGAATCGAAGAAAGTGACAGTTGTATCTTGACCGCCTCCTGTATTCTAAGCCAAATTCGATTTCCCGCTCTGGCAGTGGTGGAAAAAGACGTGCGGGCCGCTTTAATACCTGCCCTGATCCTCCGTGAATGGACAAAAAAATATGATGTATGGCGAGTTTATGTCTTTGAGTTGATGTCAAAACGCCTGGCAGATGTAATTGCCACCGTTGAAGAAATTGCTTTCCGTCGGGTTGATGTGCGAATTGCTGAATTTCTGGCCGGATTGGCTCAAGAAGAAGAGTCAATCGCCATTACTCATCAAGAGATTGCCTATGAATTAGGCACGGCCAGAGAGGTGGTAAGCCGCATTCTCAAAGATTTTGAACGGGCCAATCTTATTTCCTTATCCAGAGGCTCAATTGTTATCCAAAATAAACAAGCTCTGCTGGAAAGGATAAACTCACCGTAGTTGTGTGATATAGTCACATACATTCGATACTCTTTTTGTTATCATACAGGTAAAGATAAACAATACTTCAGTTTTGCTAACAAAAGGAGATTCATCATGAAATGTAACGTAGGAACAACCGATAGAATTATTCGGGCTTTGCTTGGGTTAGTGGTAATTGCATTGGGTGTCTACTTCAACAGTTGGTGGGGGGCATTAGGAGCAATCCTATTGGTCACCGCGGCCATAGCTTGGTGTCCGCTGTATTTTCCGTTTGGCTTATCAAGTTGTTCAGCCAAAAACTAATTTCCCAAACAATAACTTTCACAAGTCGAGAAACAAGGCTTAACCCCCAGGATTTGGTGTCGTGTTGAGCCTTGTTTTATTTAGCCTATCTTTCTGATATGATAGTATCTGAACTAACGCCCAGCGCTCACTGGTTTGCGGCGAGTTTCAGTCTGGCGAGGGGTATGTCGCCGCCGTCGGGAAGGCGGCTTGAGGCGTTGCTGCCGGACCCCTGTATAGGCATCCCACAGCCCTTGTACTCCCACATAGCCAAAGCCAAAGGCATACAACAAAATAAAAGGCACCGCAAACTGATGATCATTATGGGTGGCAATCCAGGCTCCAGCCAGCGAATAGAGGCTCAGGGCCAACTCGCCAATGGTCAACCCATCCAAGGGCAAGCGATAGATGCTATTTTGCCATTGGCCGGTAGTGGTATTGAGGTTAAATTTGGGCGTGCGTCGAAAGACATTGCCGATTCCCAATAAGGCTTCAAGCACAGCCTTGGTATTGCTCAAGGCGATGCCCCCGCCCAGCAATATAAGTAAAGGCATAGCTTTGTAATGGTGTCGCCATTTGTTGGGGTAGAGGCTGGCCTGAGCCACAACATAAAGAAAAGGAGGCCCCAGACTGACCAGGCTCAAATAAATCAAGGGAAAATGGATGTTGGTCGTACCTTCGCCCATCATCAGGATAGGTGTGACCAACGCCAGCGCCACCATCAAGGGATGGACCAGATAGCTACTGATATGAACCAGGGCTTGCAACTTGACCGGCCATGCCAGGTGTGATCGAAAGATACGCCAACCCAACTTTTTGAAGCATTGGATAGAGCCTTTGGCCCAACGAAACTGCTGCCGCTTGAAGGCCGCCAATTGGGGTGGAATCTCCGCCGGGGCCACCACGTCTCGCAAAAAAAGACACTTCCACCCCACCAATTGCGCCCGGTAGCTCAGGTCAAAATCCTCGGATATGGTGTCGCCTTGCCAGCCTCCGGCCTCCTCGATGCAAGCTCGCCGCCAGAGTCCAGCAGTGCCGTTAAAATTTATCATCAGCCCGGAACGATTTCGGGCGGTCTGCTCAATGGCGAAATGACCATCCAGAGCCAGGGCCTGGGCTGCCGTTAGCCACGAATACCAGCGATTTAGATGTCCCCAGCGTGTTTGAATGATACCCGCTTCCGGGTGGGTGGCAAAGTAAGGAACTGTCTGTTTAAGAAAATCGGGGTTTGGCACAAAATCGGCATCAAAAATAGCGATGATTTCACCGGTGGCTGTTTTTAAACCATTTTTTAGAGCGCCCGCCTTAAAACCAGGCCGGTCACGGCGATGAATAAGTTCAATGTTGATTCCCTGCCGCCGGTACAAATCAACCCGGTTTTGGGCAATTTCAGTTGTTTCATCCGTAGAGTCGTCCAAGACTTGAATTTGTAGCAAATAGGCAGGATAATCAAGGCCAACGATGGCATCAATTAACCGTTCCACAACTAAGGCTTCATTGAAAATAGGCAATTGTACCGTAACAGAGGGGAGTTCCTCTCCCACGTGAAAGGGAGGCTCAAGGAGAGTTTCGCCTCGGTGCTTGAAATAGAGGATGGTCAACAGCCAGGCATTAAAGGCGTAAACTGCTAGAAAAAGGGCAACTACAATATAGATCGTAACCAGAATAGACATGAATCTTCTCCGACAAAACACAAATCTGCAAACCTTATGGCCTGCAGACAATAAATCAATCGTATAGCTTGCAAGTAACAAAACAAAAGTATAACACGATTAAGAGAGCGTCACAAGAATGGCTCAGTAATATCTTTACAAGATTTTCCACCATTGAACAATGTGTGAAAATGTGTTACATTATAAGAACTATGATATAAGCGCTGGTTGGTAATCATTAACTCCGGCCTCTTATCCTCATTTCCTAACAAACAGATACCAGCGAAAACCAAACTCAGATTAATAGCCCTGATAATTACAACTCTTCTATGAACCTGGGAGGTTTAGTTCATGACCTTACCCGAAGATACCATTTTAGAAAATCGTTATCGTATTGATCGACTATTAGCCCACGGCGGGATGGGCGCTATTTACCGAGCCTTTGACACTAATCTAAAAACTTCTGTTGCTATTAAAGAGAATTTCTTCCAAACGCCCCAAAGTATCCGACAGTTTGAACAAGAAGCTCTGATTTTGGCTCGTTTACGCCATCCGGGTCTACCTCGCGTGAGCCATCACTTCAGCTTTGAAGGCCAACAATATCTGGTAATGGACTACATTGAGGGTAAAGATTTATGGGAAATTGTTAAAGAACAAGCAGAACCCATAGAAGAGCGACAAGCTCTTGAGTTTATGATCCAGGTCAGCGATGCCGTCCAATATCTGCACCAACAAGACCCAGCCATTATTCACCGGGATATTAAGCCCCAAAACATCAAGATTACGCCCTCAAATCAAGCTGTGCTGGTTGATTTTGGCATTGCCAAAGTAGGTGGTGCGGATGCTCGGACCCGCACCGGCGCGCAAGGTGTAACCCCCGGCTTTTCACCACCAGAGCAATATAGTAAAGAACCCACAACCCCGGTTTCCGATGTCTACGCGCTGGGAGCCACGCTTTACGCGGTACTGACCGGCAAAAAGCCCCCAGACAGTATCAGCTTGTTGGTTGGTGGAGCCAAGTTTGAACCTCCAAACATCATCAATCCAAATTTGAGCAAGCAGGTTTCTCAAGCCATCGAAAAAGCCATGAAACCTCAACCGGCTGATCGTACTCAGTCGGCTGCTGCCTGGAAAAAAGAATTACAAGCCACCCTAGCAGCGCTGGCCTCTCCCGCTTTAGATGATGAAAAGACAATGGCAGGTGTAGTAGCGCCTGACGAGGAAGTAACGATGGCGCACATGGTAGCAATTCCCACCGCAACCACAGGCTTTTGGCTGGTTGACAAAAGCGGTTTAGGCTATCCTGTAGGTTCTTCTCCTTTGCTTATTGGCCGCCATTCCGAAGCCGATGTGCCTATCAGGGTTCTGAGCGCCTCGCGTCAACATGCCTTCATTCGAGCAAAGGGCGGCATGTGTTATGTTAAGGATAACAATAGTGATAATGGCACCTTTATCAATAATGAACGAATAGGCTCAACATGGCAGCCCTTGAATCCTGGAGATGTTTTAGCTATCGGGACGATGCGCTTTAATCTAACAACAACTCAGCCCGACAAAGTTGCTGAAGTAAACCCAAAACCGATAGCAGTAGAGACGAGTGATGACAAGGTTGAGACCATACCCCAATCACCTCCCCTACCACCTGTCCCACCATCTTCACTCCCATTGGAGGATCGGCCAACCGCAGCTGGGCCAGTTCCAGAACCAACACCAGTAGTTGAACCTACTGCTCCGGCAAAAAAAGGCGTCCCACTAATTCCTATCATCCTGGTTATTGTGATTGTACTAGGGGCGGGCGCAGGAGCCTATTTTCTATTTGGCTCAGGGGGCGCACCATCTTCGCCAACACCTACTGCCTTAACTGAAATCGACACGCCTCAAGCAATTGTTCAAGAGCAATCGACGGAAATCTCACCAACTGACACGCCTACCCCCACCGACACACCGATACCAGCCACAGACACCCCCATTCCACCGACTGACACACCTGTCCCGGCCACCAGTACCTTAGAAGCTACAACTGCCCCAACCGAAGTGCCACCAACCGAAACTCCTATCGTAGCCCCATCTTCCACTCCCACACAATCTACCCCTACCTCTACCTCTACTCCCCAAGCGCCTGCTGCAACTCCAACACCTGCTGGCCCGTCAATCGCTCCTGTAGCTACCATTGACTCTGTTGATCAGATTGGTGAAAATGTTCCGGTAATTAGTGTACAGATAAATCCGCAAAATCCCAGAGAGGTTTTCGCTCTGGCTAAAGGCGGTGAACCAGGTCTTTATAGAAGCACCAATGGCGGGGATGGCCCTTGGGGGAAGCTAGACATTGATGCCTCGGGTATGATCGATTTCCTGATTGATCCTTCAAACCCCAAACGGCTTTTCGCCCCAGCCTGGAATGCCGTGATCAAATCAGAGGACGGCGGTAATAGCTGGAAGCCTCTTGGCAACGGCCTTCAGGTCAATCGCGTCGTTGATGTTGTTACGGCGGACCCGGTTGATCCAAATGTGTTATATGCCGGTATTGGCGAAGGGTTTGTTGTTTCTACGGATGGTGGCGAAAGTTGGACCTCCGACGGCTGGGGCAATGGCCTGGGTCAGGGTAGATTAACCGCTATTGTAGTTGATCCATTTAAAAACAATATTGTTTTTGTAGGCGGCGAGTTTGGTTCGATTTACAAGTCTGTTGATTCTGGGCGCAATTTCCAACAATTGGCCTTCAATACTGGACGCGGTGCCTATGGAATAGCTGCAAATCCTAAAGTAGAAGGGGAATATCTAGTCGGCATCAACTCATTTGATGCTGCGATTATGAAAACAACCAATGGCGCTGATTTTCTGTCGTCAAGCAATGGCTTGATTTTTGGAGGGGCCGACTCGGCTTACTCGGCCCTGGCCTATGCCCCCAGCAACCTAAACATCGTTTATACCGGCAGCGGCTATGACGATGATGGCAACGCCAAGGGCATTTTCAAAAGTACGGATGGGGGTAAAAGTTGGACCGGAGCCAGCAACGGTTTAAGAATCAATCCCACAACGGGCTATCCCCATTTTGTTAGGTCTATCGCAGTGTATCCTTCTGACCCTAATATTGTTTTTGCAGCCACGGGATGGGGTCTATACAAAAGCAATGATGGTGGGGCAAGCTGGGTTTTGAAGTAGATAACCAATAAAGCTAGGCCAACAACTTTATTAATTACATAAAAGCCTCTTGCTATTCATGATAGAGTATGATTTAATAATAGTAGAGGTTTTTTATGTTTGGTAGAAAGCACAGCTTGGATGAAGCCAGGATGTTAATGGTGAAGAAACAACTGGCCGCCCGATATATTAGCGATCCCCGCGTCCTCAAAGCTATGAGGGAGATTCCGCGACACCGGTTTGTTGAAGAACGGTTTTGGCCCTCTGCCTATGATGATAGCCCAATTTCCATTGGTTACGACCAGACCATTTCCCAACCCTATATCGTGGCCTTTATGACTCAAGCCCTATGCTTGCCGTCGGACAGGCCAACTGTGGTGTTAGAAATTGGAACGGGTTCCGGCTACCAGGCAGCTATCCTTAGTTGCTTGGCAAGCAAAGTTTACAGCGTTGAACGCATAGAACCGCTGGCCCAAAGAGCGCAACGTGTATTGTACGAACTGGATATCGATAATGTGGAAATAAGGGTAGACGACGGGGGGTATGGCTGGCAGGAGCATAGTCCTTACGATGCCATTATCGTGACGGCTGCCGCCCCGGAAATCCCTGCGCCATTAAAGGTTCAATTGAAGGATGGGGCCAGACTGGTTGCCCCAGTTGGCCCCAAGAAACAGCAACAATTGCTTCGGCTCCAGCGACAAGGAGACCGTATTGTAGAAGAAACACTGGTTCCGGTTGCCTTTGTACCGCTTCTTGGAGAACATGGCTGGGCTAAGTAGCTCTATTTATTATCAACCCGAACCATGTTCGATAAGAATCACCTCCCACCTCAATGGTACTCCTTGGGCCTCTCGCCTTGCGTTTAGCAACTCAATAATCTGCTCTTTTTCCTCTGAAGTAAATGTGGCGATGGGTCGCATGGCGATAAATCCAGCAAAGGCGAGGCTTGCATGGGAGAGGAGTTCGCCATCAAAAAGGTCATCGATAGCCAGCCATTTGGTATAGGTATGTTGCGTCACAGTACAATCGAGCGTCTTTAAGGTGTTCATCACCTTGTCACCGGCCAAGGTCATCTGTTCATCGGGAGAGAGGCTCCGATTAAAATCCACCTCTATTGACTCGGTATTTGGGAGTACAAGACAGGCCGTTCCATTTGGGTTCAGCAGGTCAAGCAGTTTGGTAAGCCAACGTTTGTCGGCGCCCATAAAAAACCACGAGAACATCGACACAATGCGATCAAACGTTTGGCGAGTGTTGTAGTCCTGGAACGTCGTCTGGGCCACATCCTTAACACGGTCAAGAAGTTGTGCCTTTTTCATATGCTGGCGGAATGCCTGGCATTGCTCTGGCGAGGGGTCCAGATACCATACCTTGGCTTGAGGAGCATTTCGCAGCAAGGCTGCTTCAACCACTCCCTGACCACCGCCAATGCTCAACAGAGAGCGGACATCGTTCCAGGCTGTCAAATTCAGCAGCGCAGTCGTTTGATTAGGGTCATCAACCAGTTTTAGAAATATCTGAAAGAGTTCCCGATGTGACCCTGTATAAAGTGAATCTTGCATGATTCATTCCGAATAGTTATCTGGAGCGTAAAATGTAAAGGCCCCCTCCCATCATCAAAAGCGCCAAAATTCCGCCTACACAAGGAAGAAAGCCCAATGGACTCCCCGAACTCTCTGCCACTTCAGAAGAATTTTCGGTAGAGGTTTCCGCCGCAGGTGTTGAAACAGAGGTTTCATTGCTGGCTGTGGTTGATTCAGTTTCAGTGTCTGCCGTAGCCACCTTTTCGGCCTCTTGGGTATTTTCCTCCTCAGCAGCAACTTCGGCAGCAGTTTCTGCTGCCGCGCTGTTGCTATCCCCTGCAGCGGCTTCGAAGCCGGGTAGCGGAGGTAAGCCCAAGCTAATCCGAAAGGTGTTGTCTAGGCCATCGGTATCGACACCCAAAGCTTGCTGTAACGCCTCATCATAAATGGCGCCTTCGGAAAAAATTGACAGAAGCTTGGCCATGGCATCAGAGCCGTAGGTATCGACAATAAACTTAACCGTAGCCCCACTTTGCCCGTAGGCCAGATTTGCCAGTAGCGGGTCGGCAGGAAAGGGGCTACTCAGGGTGCGGAGGGTCATCAACTGATCAGTGGCCACAGCATGCTCAAATAATTGGCGAAAATCCTGGTCCAACTCGTCGCGATTCTCATTATACACGGCTATTCCTTCGTCCAGCCAGGTTGGTAAGCCACTAAACGGGTTATCCGTAGCTTGATGAATAACCAGATGAGACATTTCATGAGTCATCGCGTTAAGCCCCCAAGACAATTGGCTGGGGTTAATACCGATGACAACCACGCCATACTCCGTATAGGCCACACCCCCTGTCCACTCTTGCGCTGTGAGCGAAAGCGCACTCAATAAATCTCGATGGTTAGCGTAAATAAAAATTTTAATTGGATCATCCAAGGTAATGCCAATATCTGTTTCCAGCGTGTCAAGGGCCTCGTTTGCTCGTTCGAAAAGTGATTTCCCAAAGGAATCACTGCCTTCATACCAATAGAGCGTAAGTCGCTCGTTTTGGAGCGATTGCCAATCGAAACGATCATCATTATAGGTGATGGTTTCCCTTTCGGTAGTTAACTCGTTACCGGCTGTATCGGCGATTTTCCACCAGTATTCTAACTCTGCGCCTGGGGGAAAATAGTTAGATGGATTAACTTGGTCAATTTTAAACTGAGCCTCAATAGAAGTACCGGGAGTGAATTCAGCTTGGTTGCGAGAACTTGCGATTTGACCGACAACCCGATAAAACAGGTCAGCCTGGGTGATTTCAGCTGTACTTTCCGCACTCAGGGTAAATGTGAGATGGTCTCTAAAGTTGGCCTCCCAGTCTTGATTGATAATTTGAATGGGGTCTTGTGCTTTTGCTTGCTTCGGAACCGTGGCAGTAAATATAACAACCCCCAAAATTATCAGCGCAGTAGTTAGTCTTTTATAAATCCGATTCATCCTTCTTCATCCTCATGATTGGCCCGAAGGCGCTCAATATCTAACAAGTCTCTATCCATTAAATCACTCGACCAATTTACCCGGATCGGGCAAATCTTCAATTGTGGAGTCAGCCCATTTATCGCCTTCATCAACGAGCATCACCGGTATATCTTCTTTAATAGGATATTTGCGGTTACAATCCGGCTCCTGACATACTAACCAGGTTCCATCTCGCACCAGTTCCAACCGCCCCGGATCATCACCTGCTTTGCGAGTATCGCCGCTGACACAATAAGGGCAACGAAGAATTTCTAACAAATCTTGAGCGACAGCCATTGAATTCACCTCAGTTTTAATATTTATTAAAGAATAGTATAACCGCAATTAGACAAGAAACAAAAAATCCAGACGAAACTGGATACGCCTGGATATTTTAGTACTAGCACATGTATTTATTGTTGGTCTTACAAAAGCTTTAATAAGTTCGCTGAAAAATCACCTGAAATGAAATGTGGTAGAGCGAATTAGCCTGAACATTTTCACCGCAGGGTTCATTGGTGCCATAATCCGGGGTAACAGGTCCGGCAATCTCACTGGTACCCCCCTGAACTTCAACAGTATAACTCCCCTTAAACATCGCAAAATCAATGTGACCAGGCTCAGGTTCCCCAGTTAAATTCGTTTTAGTTTCGGTGGGTGTTGTAGCAAATCCATCCGGGCCAGAACCCCATTGAATCTTTACCGGAACGCCATTAATCCCCTGTCCATTAGGATCTTCCACTTTGATAAATATATGGTGCTTCCCTTCATTTTCACAGGGGGTAAGCTCGCGTATACTCTTCACCCTGAAATCCACATCGGGGGTAGGTGTCGGAGTAACTGTGGGGGTTTCGGTGGGTGGTCTTGGCGTGTTAGTTCGAGCCGGGGTGGGAGTCTCGGTTGGTGTAGGTGTAAAGACTGGTGTAGGAGTATCGGTGGGTGTTGGTGTTGAGGTGGGTGTGTCAGTACTGGTAGGAATTGGGGTTTCAGTAGGCGTGGATGTCTGAGTTGGGGTATCGGTGGGTGTTGGAGTAGTCGTGGACGTGGACGTGGCCGTTTCGACAAAAGGCAAAACACCGACAGCGCCTACGGCCCCTTCTTCGCTAATTTGCTCAATTGGGCTACGAGTATCACCCGGTAGCGCCCCATCATCGGCAAAGGTCGCAGCCAGGGCATTGATAATAAACGATGGCATCATAATACCACATAGCCAAATGATGAAAATTGATATGGCTAATAATCTTAATTTGGCCCCTCGCGTTCGCTTGGCAAACCACACCGACAGGCTACGATTGTACCGGCTCAGTTTTCTATTTGACACTGATCGCGGGGCAACTGAAAGGGCAGTCTGAGGTTTGCTCCGTCGACTGCTAGCCGCTTTCGGTTTAGGTTTGCTTTCAGCCCGTGGTGTTGGTCTGGCATCGGGTGTTGCAGCGGCAGAAGCACCAACTCCCGCAACCTGCCTATGGGGCATTTGTGGCCGGGAGTCTCGGCGTTTTGCTTTCCGGCCCGATTTACGTCGCTTTTTTGGTTTCGATACCGGCTTTCCTGGCGGTTTTTCGACTGGTCGCCCAGTTGGAGGAGGTATCGGCTGGGCGGGTCGAGACGCAGGCGATGGTACAGGCCTCATGCCCACGGTAGGTTGAGAGTAAATGGGTCTACCCGGACCAGGTGGTGACACCGGCGATATACCCACAGTAGATTGAGAGTGGATGGGTCTACCAGGGCCAGACTGAGGGCTGGGCGGTACCGGCGCTATAGGCTGGGTATATTGAGAATGAACAGATGGTCGTAGTGGCGGTACGCCTGGCGCTGGGGGAGTAGCAGAGCGTGGCGGCAGGGCTGCTACAGGCCGAGAGCCAGGTGGCGAAGAGACCGGACGCACCGGCACCGGAGGCATCATAACTGTAGGCCGGGAAGCGGGTGGCTGTTGCGGCCCGGCGTAAGGCGGTTGAGCGGAGCCTCTCGGGACAGACCGCGATGCTGGGCTGACACCAGAACCTGACGGAGCCGGTAAGCTCCGTTGGGGTGGCGCGCCACGCATGCGGTTCATTGTTTCTTCCATACGCTCACTTAGCATCCGGCTTAGGGTTATCCCCAAGCTAGGATAGCGCCGTAAAAAGTCATCAAAATCGGCTCTGGTGAGAATCCAAAGATTGGTTTCAAGTAGGGTATAAGCCGTACCCAGTTGGCCTCGGCCAGAAAGAAGGGCAATCTCGCCAAAGAAATCCCCCTGGGTTAATGAATCTAACAGGACTGGCCCCTGTACGGTTGTGGCCCAAAGCTCAACCTGGCCACGCTCAATGAAGTACATTTCATCGCTGGAACCGCCTTCGTAAAAAATAGTGCTCCCACCCTGATAGCGACGAGGTTGCAATCGGGCTGAAAGTTCATCAAGCTGGGTACGGGATAGCCCCCCAAGCATAGCTATCTTCTCTAAGTGGGCTTCTACCGAATAGTCTTCGGCTGAATTAAGACGCTCACGGAGTGTCTGGCTCAGAGCCATACTAATTTGAGGATGCTTGACTAACAAGTTATCAAAATCTGTCCGATAAAGGGACCACAGGTTGGTATCGGAAATGGCATGCGCGGTATAGGCTCGTGTCTTGCCGGTTAGTAGAGCGGATTCGCCAAAATAATCTCCATCAGAGAAGCGATGTTTTACCTGGCTTGTTTGTCCAGGCGCATCGGAGATAATATCAACCGTACCAGAGTCGATAATATACATCGCATCGCCCTGGTCACCGTAAGTAAATATAATTTCACCTGCGGGAACATGTCGTAAAAGAAGCAGGTGGGTTACATCGTCGAGAATTTCGTGGGACACGTCGTCGAATAAAGGCATACGCTGGAGGATAGCCAGCGCAGAAGCCTGGTCTGAGGTGCTCAAGCGTGCTCGCAAATTTCGAATAAGGTTGGTTTTAATCGAAGGAAATGTTTTGGTCAGGGCCGAGAAATCGGCCGGGCTGAGTTGCCATAGAATGACTTCATTAGCAGCCTGGGCAGTATTGGCATGGGCTTTGCCGGAGACAACCGCCATTTCACCAAAGGCTTCGCCGGAGCCAAGTTCGGTATAGTCATCATCGGTGTCACCCAAAAGCCGAATGGACCCTTGTTCGATGAAGAAAAGACCGGTAGGATGATCGCCACTACGATAGATGGCTTCGCCAGAAGCGTAACGTTGGGGCGAAAGATACTGGGCGACAAGCGCTCGTTCCCGTATTGAGAGGTCTTGCAAAAAGGGGATTTGAGCCAGACGTTCGGTGAGGTGCTGTCGAAACTGAGCAATTCCTTTGCCAAAGGCTAAGCCCAGATGTAGCCCAAGCTCAGGACGCTCGGCAATGAGGTCGGCCATCGTATTTTGATCTAATGACCAGACCGTTAACTTGCTGGAGGCTCGGGCGGTCATTGTATAAGGCCGACCCAAGAAAAAATCGGCCTCACCGAGTAGGCTACCTGGGCCTAGACTGGCGATAACCGGCGCTTCGTCACCGTCGGAAAGTTTTATCCAACCTTCTTTAATGAGGTACAGCGCTTCGCTTTCACCATCTTTAACAAATATTGCCTCATTAGAGCTATACTGCTCAAGGCGCATCCGTTTGGCGATGGCGCGCTGCTCATCATCTGTCAATTCGCCAAAGAGTGGCGTATTTTTTATATATTCTTCTTTCAAAACAAATCCTTCCTTCGATTTTGGATTTATGATTTTGGATTTCAGATTTTGCTTTATTATCCAACATCATTATCCAAAAAATCAGGTATTGCTTATCGTAGACAGGCATATCGATTTTAGATTTACGATTTGCGATTTTGGATTGTTTTATCCTAACCCAGATTTGCTCCTAGATTGAGAGAAATCCCCAAAATCCAAAATCATAAATCCAAAATCGATAGGTTCCCCCCTATCTACTCACCCCTTGCTGAAATACAATTTGCCACGACGGGTCAACATCATCGGGCAAGTTAGGGCAAAGTGTGTCGCTGTCAATTGTTATATCCGGTATCTCGCCAATAGTTTCCACATTAGCTAATTCTATCTGATACCGTTGCCCTGGCTCCATCTCAAAGTCGGCGTAACCAGGGTCTATTTCGGGTTTAAAGCCAGTGAAGAGGGTATCTTGTCCACCCGACCAGGTAATGGTTACTTTTACACCCGGCACACCCGCGTTTAGTCTATCACGAACGTAGATTCTGAGCAATCCTACCTTGGTCGTATCATCACACAAAACTACGGATTGCGCAACTCCAAAGGGGGCATCTGGACCCGGTGTCGGCGTGTTCGTAGAGGTCGGGGTTCGGCTGGGCGTTGGTGTTCTCGTCGGTAATCTGGTAGATGTTTGGGTAGGTGTTGATGTTGTAGTAGGGCTGGGTCTTGGCGTCCGGGTCGATGTAGCTGTAGGGATAGGCGTCAGTGGTGTTGGAGTCTGGGTAGGACGAGGTGTCGGCGTAGGCGCAAGCGTCGACGTGGAGGTGGGGACAGGTATTGGTGTGGCAATAAAGGCTGCCATAACACTGGTTGTTTGTCCCATCGCCCTTGACAACGATATTAGGGCCATAATATCTCGAACATCGTTCTCCTCTTCAATATATCGCTCGGTCAGCGCAACAATAGAACCTTCGATATCGACATCCTCAAGCGTAGCTAACCTGGCTTGAGCCTTGGCTTCATCTTCATCGTGAGCAAAGGCTAAGGCGATAAGCAGCAGGTATAACTCTTTATCCTGCGCCCGTAAATCGTCCGGTCCAATTGGCCTGGGACGTGGGTCCAAAACCCAGCCATATGTTAATGATAGAGCTAAACCAATGGCAAAGCCAACGAGAAACCCACCAACCCACCAGCCACGGTCACTTTTTTGCTTGGCCGAGGTACGTACGGTTCTTTGCGATGGTGAAGCTGGCGTTGTTCTTACATTTTCTGTTTTAGCGTTTCCAGAGCTATCTTCTTTTCCTTTTAAGTTCCCTGAATCATCATTTTGAGACAAATCCGCGCAACCCGCTCTACCTAATAAGCCTTCTTGAATGTAACATTGTATGCATAGTGTCCCCGGCACAACTGGTTACTACTTTTACGGGCCGCACAATCTGCCAAATCAAGACAATAATTGGCGTCAACGAGCCACTGGTCGGGAATATCCTCATCCCAAGAACTCAATTTTGGTGTAACTTCACTGGTTGCCGGGGATCCATCTTCTTTCTTCGTGACTTCCAGGGAGAAGCCATTGTCCCACAGGTCGTATTCCAATTTGCCCGATCCTTTTTCACCACTAACATGGGGCGGGACTGCCCTAAAGGTATCTTCGATAGTAACCCCATCTAAGGGGTTGCCGTTGACATCCACCACGGTCACAAAAATTTGGTGAGCGCCCGGACAAGTGTTGTACTCAGGATTACGAATAAGATGGGCATCAGCCACCACAAAATCAACCGGCGGCTGGGTAGGTTCGGGAGTAGCCGTAGGTTCTGGCGTGTTGGTGGGCGGAGCGGGAACAGGTGTCGGTGGCACTGGTGTATCGGTCGGTGGTATCGGTGTATCGGTCGGCACCGGAGTATCGGTTGGCGGTGCTTCGGCCTCGGTTTCTGCTTGAATTTCGACGGGCGGCTCTGTTGACATCAAGGTTGGAGTCTCGGTGGGGGGCAAGGTTGCTGTCGGTTCTAAGGTCGGGGTATCCAGGACATCTGCCATCGAAGCTGTCCCGGCCCCTATCGCCTTTGCCAGTAAGTATAAGTTTTGCGTATCAACATCATCGGGGCCACGATCTTCTTGAATATAGCGATCAACCATAAAAGAGACATACTGACCTGAATTGGGCAGGTTAAGCGCATTCAGGCGTTGATGAGCCGCATCAATATCCTTACTGGCGGCGTATTCGGCGGCGATGGTCAATATTTCAGCCTCAACCTCTTCATGATTAATATCGGAGGAGGCAAAAGTGCTGTCATTCGCAGAGACAGCCGTGGAACTTATACTATAGCCAACCAAAATACCACCAACAGCTAAAGCCAGGCAGAAGACAGGTAAGGCAATAATAGCAACAATTGTTAAAGTTTTAGAATTTGATTTTTCCATTGATATACCACTTATTCCCGGTTAAATTTTTACCAGGTTCTCTGGAAGGTAATTTCCCATGAATAATGTCCCCAACACAACGAGTTATTCCCTTCGCCAAATACGCCGCTGTTCCATAGCGTCCGGCAGGTAGATTCATCCGGGCAGTAACCGGCCTCAATCAGTTTGGGGATTCCAATTTCCCAGTCATTCGAGCTAAGTAAGTCTGAAACCTGGCTAGTTACAGGACGGCCTGCGGTTGGGTCGTTTTTGACAAGTATTTTAAAGCCGTTCTTGAAAAGATCATACTCTGCCCAGCCCGGTTTATCATCACCTTTGTGTCCGGTCGTCGGGCCGGGATTGCCCCATACATCACCTAACTCAACCCCTTTAATGGGATTGCCCGCCGCATCAATCACGGTGACAAAGATATTATGATTGCCAAGACAGCCGCCATTCTCATCTTTGGTTAGGAGTCGTTCTTTGGTAATGATGTAATCAAACTCAGGTTGGGGAGTAGCCGTCGGTTCAGGTGTATCGGTGGGTGGAACGGCGGTATTGGTCGGTGCGGCCGTAGGTTCAGGCGTATCGGTGGGTGGTTCCTCGGTAGCCGTTGGGGTTGGTTCTTCAGCTTCGGCAACAGCTTCAGCATCTTGTTCTTGCGATTCTGACTCAACGGATTTGGGCTGTGCTTGCGCAACGGCTTGAACGACAAGGGTATTGGTCGGTGTTGGTGTCGGAGGAGGTAGAGGCGTCGGTATTGGCGTGGGTGTAGAGACGTAGGCGATCATAGAGACGGTACTAACGCCCAAAGCATCGGCCAGACGCACCACATTCTGAATATCCTCATCAACCGGACCCCGATTGACGCGAATCAATCGTTCGGCCACTAATGAGACATATTGAGAGGTATTAGGCACATTCAGTTGAGCCAGTATGGTTCTGGCTCGCTCGACATCTTCATGTTCGGCAAAATCTGCCGCCGCCATGATAACAATCTGATCGGCAAAGTCCTCGGATAAATCCGACCCTCTGGCGTTGACAAAACGGGTGGGAAATAGACGCCATGTAACAAATAACCCAACTAAGATAGCCAACAAACAACCTACCGGCATAATAGAAAAAAGAATCAGTAATCTGCGGTCTAAGCCGCGTTTTTTTGTTCTTTTTTTTCTCGCCATTGCCATGATTATTGCCCTCACAAAACGCAGAAGACCATGGAGTTACCCTTTTTCAAAATGAAAGGCCGCCTCTTTGCTACTCAAGAGGTGGCCCCACCGATCCCGGTGGGCGAAGGATAACTCGCCCTAGCACTTCATCTTGAAAAATGCTATAATGTCCAGAAGTATATGCCGGAGGTGGGAATCGAACCCACAAGAGCTAAGCTCACACGAGTTTGAGTCGTGCGCGTCTGCCAATTCCGCCACTCCGGCCTGTTCGCGTTGATACCTACATTATCGGCGATATATTGCCCAAGAAATATTCACTCGGCAAATCGACGAACTGACATTCTGCAATTCCAAAGTATAGACGATGTGAGAGTATACGTCAAATTGCCTAGGCCATGTGATGCAATTCTCATTATGAGGAGCTAGCATCCTCAGATGCGGCGACGTTGGACATCTGAGGATGCCTCACTCTTCTAGATGCATAGCTAACTACGTTTCTCTATGAATGAATTTGACGCCATCAAAGAAGCCCAAAATGGCAGTTTATCTGCCTTCAATCAGTTGGTCATGGCCTACCAGGGGACGGCTTATAATGCGGCCTATCGCGTTATTGGCAATGGCGAGGCTGCTGCCGATGCCTGTCAAGATGCATTTATAAAGGCTTACAAAGCCATCAAGCAATATAAAGGGGGGTCGTTCAAGAGTTGGCTCCTGCGAATTGTAACCAATACCTGTTACGATCACATCCGGTATAAGAGCCGCCGACCAGCCACTTCTTTGGAAGATTTGACCGAGAATCCAGACGACCACAGCGACAAGCTGGTCAGTCAAACCGAACGCCCAGAGGAAAGTATATTACGTGGTGAGTTGAGTGATTTGATTCAGGTAGGCATTAACCAACTGCCCGAAGACCAGCGCATTGTGCTGGTTTTGAGCGATGTGCAAGGCTTTCCTTACCAAGAAATTGCCGATATTATCGAGCAGCCGTTAGGTACGGTAAAATCACGCTTGAGTCGCGGACGCCGACGCCTCCGCGATTTTCTATTAAGTCAAAAGGAACTTTTACCCAGCCAATACCGTCTGAATGATGAGTAATAACGATGGCAAATGAGACCAATCACCAGGACAATTTAGAATATATTCAGGAGTTACTGTCTCCGTACCTGGATGGCGAAGTGACCGATGAAGAGCGGATGCTGGTGGAGCAGGCCATCGAAACCTCACCAGAATTGCGACAAGAACTTGAGTCAATGCGCCAAACCATAGCTATGGTGAAGGCTTTACCACCCATGCCTGCGCCGCGTCCTTTCACCCTGTCCGAAGCCGATGTCCAGTCTGTAGTGCCTGCTCCCAAAAAATCCTTTTGGCTCTCCGGTTGGGTCGGGGGATTGGCCCTGCTGGCAACTGCTCTGGTTTGTGTACTGGTTGCTGGCGGCATATTCTTAAGGTCCCAATTAGGCCAGAGCAGCCAGGCTCCGGCTGATATTGCCCGGTTGGATCAAGCAGTACCCCCACAAGCCCCGCAAGCAGAAGCGGGTGAGGCCGCGATGGCTGCCCCGACACCTGCTTTGGAGAAAGCTGGTGAAGAACAGGCTGTCGAAGAGGAGGCTGGTGCGGCGGAGACAAGACAAGAAGCAGCCGGAGCCGCACCATCTACGGAAGTAGAGGCAGAAAAAGAGGCTGAACCGGCTCAAGCAGCCAACGCCGTGGCTGAAGAGGAAGTAGTAACGAGTACCGAAGCAGTAGGCGAGGTTGCTGGCGAAGCGGCTGACGACTCGGCTGAAAATATGGACCAGACCGAAGCACTTGAAACACAAGAAGAGGCCGCCGAGCGTGATGCCAATGTAGGCACAGGAGGTATTGGTGGTGGTGTGGCTGTTACAGAGGCACCGTCTCCCCTGCCGGTGGCAACGACAACCCCTTCAGCCCAACCGACACCTATGCCAGAAGCCCAGGCTGCGGCTCCTGTAGCACCCGCCGAAGAAGCAGCCCCGGCTGAGGCAGAAGAACCGGCTGCTGAGTCTGCTATGACCACCGGAGCAGAAGGAGCAGAAGATGAGGCAACCGCAGAGGAAGCTATAACTGGGGCAGAAGTGCCAGTCGAAGCAAACGAAGGGGAGGACTCAACGGTGACTGAAGAAGCGCCCGTGGCGGCTCAGCCTGCCCCGGCTTCGGAAGCTGGCGAAGAAGAATCGGCGGAGAAAGCACTGGCCGATACTGAAGCCCCTCCCACCGAGCCTCAAGATGAACTGAGTCAGGCGGCTCAAGAAGAGACTGCCGTCGAGGAAACGGTTGTTCCACCCACCTCAACCCCCACCCTACAGCCAAGCCCTCCCCCTCAACCTACCCTTGCCCCACCAGCAACGGCTACCTTCATACCCCAAGCCACTTCCACTGCCCCATCAGAGTCTGGCTCATTGCCTCGAACTCCTTTGTCAGGACTTATTTTGGGAGCCGTTCTGGTCATCTTGGTGGCAGTCCTGATTATCGCCGGAATTGTGATTTGGTGGATTATCAACAAGAAATCCTGAAAAAATCCCAATGATTATGTCCATTCTATTGACTTTTAAGAGAAAAGGACTAAAATTGTCATAAGGGTGACTAATGGGATATTTATCTCCTGAATCCTTCAATCCTGTATGGGAGCCATCGTAAGCCTGCGGCATATCGCCCATAATAAAAATCCAATTTCGTGAGTTAGGTGAGTTTAAGGTATTCGCAGGTTATCAGCTATAGCTCATCAATGTCTCTAACTCACTCAACTCTCCAATTTACTAGGACGTAAGATGGCAAAACCTAATATTCTAGTGGTCGATAGCGATGAAGGCTTCGGCTTCATGCTTAAAGACGGCCTACAGAATACAGGTCAATATACGGCTATTTGGTCTCACACCGGCAGCGACGCCCTACAGGCGATTGGTGAGCAGAGCTTCGATCTGGTTATCATTGATATTGGTCTATCCGATATGAAACCGGAGAAGCTGGTGAAGGCTATCCGCCAGGCTAATAACGGGATCAAAATTATGATGATTCCCTTTATCGGTGATACGCTGCCTGACCACATGGAAAAACTCGAGCTTAATGGCGTTTTACCCAAGCCGTTTTTTGTGGGGGATTTGCCCGAATTGGTCGATAAGGCGATGGGCCGGGAGCCGTCCCCCTCATCAAGTTCCTATCCGGTTCAAGCACCAGTCGCCGCCCCTAATGATACCCCTACAACTGTGGAGCAAACTACCGAACCTTCCCCTCCGCCCAGTGTCGCGGTCACTCCGGCTCCTGAGATGGGCATTCCTATAGTACCCCAGGAAACGATTCGATTTCTACGGGCCAGTGAGGCTGAAATTTTGCGTTTACTCAGTGATTTGAATCTTGAGGTGCGGGCCGAGGCTATTCTTCTGGTAGCGGGGACAAATTTGATCTCGCACGCCGGGATGCTAGACCGCGGTCACTGCGAGGAGTTAGCCGTACTGGTGGCTCAAAGTACCCAGGCCGCCTCCCAGGCCGCTCAATTTTTGGGCGAACGAGCCGGTCGCTTTACCCAAAGCCTTCACGAGGGCGGCGCCTACCGTCTTTACACCTTGACTCTACACGAAGGGGTTTTGCTATCTTTAGCCCTCAGCACCAACGTCCCTCTAGGCATGATTCGCCACCAATGCCGCCAAATCGCCGAGCAGTTAGGTAAGTATATTATTTAGTCCCCTGTAACTCATTCCTTGAGCGGGAGTACATTCCAAATGATTGTTGGGGGATATCCCGCGTCGGCGAAGAGATTACCCACGGGGCAGCGATCCTCAGACAGGCGTTTCAGTCGCTCGATTTTCTTCGGCGGTTCGTTGGTTTCAATATCGATAATCAGTTCTGCGGCGCAGAAACGCATCACCTTCTCATCTCCTTCTACCGGCGCGACTCGGTCAGTGGTCGTAGACGCTTTAATGTTGAGAGCGCCGTATTTGAATCGCATCGCCTCGGCGACCTTGTGAATCTGAACTGATTGGCAGGTTGCCAGGGAGGCGGTTAAGTGCATCAGTGGCGAGGCCCCGGTGCCAGTCCCACCCCGCTCGACAGGTTCGTCAATGATGACTGTATGGTTGTCTTGAGTATGAACCTCGCATCGCACCCCTGATTCACACTTAGACTCGACAACACGAACTTGTTTTCCAATCGGGTGCTTCATTCTGATCCTGGTCATTCTCTCTCCTATTTGTAAAATAGTTAATATCTGTACTGACGTAGATTTCTTGTGGCATTGACTTTCTTTCCAGGATGATTTGCCACCAATGCCGCCAAATCGCCGAGCAGTTGGGTAAGTATATTATTTAGCCCAAGCTAAGGAGTGTCAAAATGTACTTTGATATGTCAAGAAGAGAAACAGATTTCAACGGGTACTTAATAATCTTCTTAGTCTCCATAGGCCTATCTCAACCACGGCAGAAGTGATCTCACCATTATCTATCATTTGATAAGCAACTTCAAGAGGTACAATGTACTTCTCAATTATTTCTCCTGGTTCGAGTCTGGCGTGACCTACAACTTGAACCCCTTCGGCTAAAAATAAATGCGTTGAATGATTAACTAGACTGGTAATCTCGCAGGTCTGGCCTAGGTAAGTCAACAACTTTGATTTAAGGCCAAGCTCTTCTCGTAATTCTCGTTCAGCTGCTACCTCTGGTGCTTCACCAACCTCAATTGCACCACCGGGGACCTCAGTGGAAAATTGAGATGTGGCATAAGTATACTCCCGAGTTAAGTAGATATTACTTTCATCATCGACCGGAAAAATCATCACTGCCTCTTGAGGAAAATCGATCCAAATCCGGTCAACTTTATGACCATCTAATCCTTCTACCTCATCTACCACCAACTGTAAATTAAAGTCTTCGTGTATCGTTTGGCGGTGTGTAACAGTAAATGGTCCTCTTTTTTCAACAACTTTTTCAGTTCTTTTCATAAACTGTATAAATACACCTTATCCTCAGTAAGCAAATATTGAAACTCTTGCCTGAAATGCTTCTGCATATTGCACATATCTTCCACACTGCTGACCACGTGTACGCATATTCCCCAATATAACCTCTTCATCAAGATACATCTTATCTATCTGGGACATAAAACTGCTCTGTAGTATATGATTCTTTCGCTCCGCAAAACTCATTTGTTTACCGTCTTCCCATTCGACCACTTGACTAGCATCAACATAAAAGTTTGGAATGAAGGGATTACTGTTAAACTGTCGAATCTCATAGTGCAGAATAAGTTGCCCTTCTCTAAACACTCTCAACACCGTTTCTGCCACTGTAACATGATCTTGATGTGTATCATCCAAACTAGGGGCAAATATAACTTCTGGATTAATCTGTTCTTTTGTTTCCTCTAGATATCGATGTAAGTAAGGATCAGAATAGTATAGATAAAATTATAGAGTAGAAGGGAGGGTATCAGAGATACCCATCAAGGAACAAAACTGAGCAAAAGAAAGCTTCTCAAACCAATGAACAACAGCCTCGCTTAAG
>Ga0210124_1000299_pt1 | contig 26808 bp, 26 predicted proteins | sample Muzzi_PWC_D2_FD_185554 | JGI IMG/M metagenome (GOLD analysis project Ga0210124, IMG submission 185554) | Wetland microbial communities from San Francisco Bay, California, USA, that impact long-term carbon sequestration - Muzzi_PWC_D2 (SPAdes) | ecosystem: Environmental > Aquatic > Marine >... | reverse complement strand
GTCCAGCGTAGCAGTCAAAATAACACAGTCTCTTATGAGCTGATCCAAGAATACTCTGCCATGGCGGAAGATACTTCTGAAGGATTACATGCTTTATTTGCGACACTAACTTCAAGTGGCGCGCATCTTCCACCGAGAGCTTTGGGGGAACTACGCCCATTTAATCGGGTCACGCTCCGTGATTTGTCTAACTTCAGGCATGCCTCCCCCCCATCAAATCCTCAAACCCCTTCCTCCCCAACGCCCCGTAGGCCAGTTTCTTCCCGTGCTCCACGCCCGGCTGGTCGAAGGGGTCGATGTGGTAGAGGCCGCCGGCGAAGGCGGTGGCGACCTCGAAGAGGTAGAAGAGCTGGCCCATGGCGAAGGCGTTGAGCTCGGGGACGTCGATGCGCAGGCTGGGGCGGTTCAGGTCGGTCAGCACCATCTCGGTGGCGGCCTGCTCGATGTTCAGGAGCTCGGCCAGGGTGTGGCCGCCCAGGTAGCCCATGGCGCCCACCTCGGGGTGGACCTGGGGGATCGTGCCGGGGTCGGGGAAGCGCTCCACCTTGAGGAAGGTGACGAGCTTGTCGTTGGGGCCCTCGACGAAGAGCTGGAGCTGGGAGTGCTGGTCGATGGCCCCCACCGCCGCCAGGGGCGTCTGGCCGGTGTGGACGGCCTTGCCCTCCAGGTCGTTGGCCTTCCCCAGGCTCTCGGCCCACAGCTGCACGAACCAGTCGGCCAGGCCCGTCAGGCCGTCGGCGTAGGGCATCAGCACGCAGATCGGCTTGGCCTTGCGGGTGTGGGCCAGGTGGTGAAGGGCGGCGAACCGGTAGGCGGGGTTGGCGCCCAGGTCGCCGTCCCGGGTGCGGGCCTCCATGTCGGCGGCGCCCGCCATCAGCTGGGCCACGTCCAGCCCGCACACCGCCGCCGGCAGCAGCCCGACGCCGGTAAGCTGCGAGAAGCGCCCGCCCACGGCATGGGGGATCGGCAGGGTGCGCCACCCCTCCCGCTCCGCCAGGGGGCGCAGGTCGCCTTTCGCGGGGTCGGTGGTGGCGATCAGGTGGCGGGACGGCGCCTGGCCGTGCTTCTCCAGCCAGCCGCGCACCACCATGTAGTTGGCGGCCGTCTCGGCGGTGCCGCCGGACTTGCTGACCACGTTGAAGCAGGTGCGCGCCGGGTCCAGCATCTCCAGCAGCGCCCCCACCGACGCCGGGTCGATGTTCTCCAGCAGGAAGAAGCGCGGGCCCCCGCGGGCGCTCGACGGCAGCAGGTTGTAGTGGGGCGGGGCGAGGGCCATCTGGGTGGCCTTGGGGCCCAGGGACGAGCCCCCGATGCCCACCAGCACGAAGTCCTCGAACCCCTCCCGCACCCAGGCCGCGGCCTCCAGCACGGGCCCAAGGTCCTGGTACGGCAGGTCGAAGAAGGGCAGCTCGCCGGCGCGGCGCCGGGCCGCCAGGTGCTCGTGGGCGGCGGCGGCCCTGGGGGCCAGGGCCTCCAGGTCGGCGTCGGTGACGCCGTGCTCGGGGCCGATCCGGGCGGCCATCGTGCGGGACGTGTCCAGCCGGATCCGGCGCGCCTCGCGCCACGCGGGGTCCTGCCACGGCTCTGCGCTCATGCCCCCTGCCCCCTCGTCGGTGCGGCCCGTGGCGCCCCTGCCGGGCCCGTCGGCGCCGGTGTGAATGGTGGCCGCATTGTGCCAAAAAAAAGAGCGGGAGGCCAGGGGGCCTCCCGCTCTAAGGAATCACGCCGGCCGGGCCGCCGCCTCTCGGGGCGCCGGCGCCGGCCGGTGCGTCATTCGTAGTAGGTCGGGCAGCGGTCGGCCACGAAGTACAGGCCGATCACCACGATCAGCACCCAGGTCACCGTGAGGGCGTAGCCCCCGTCGAACCAGGGGGCCTGGCTCGAGGTGAGAGCCTGGTTGCACTTGGGGTCCGGCTGCTCGGTCACGCACGCCTTGAAGGGCGGCGCCTTCTCCACACCCACGTACTTCTGCTCGCCGATGATCATCGGCGGGATCACGAAGGTGCGCTGATCGAAGTTGAACGCCGAGGTCATGTGCGCGTATTCCTTGCGCTCACCCCACAGCGGGAAGGTGATCAGCACCGAGGTGAAGATCACCAGGGCGATCAGCGTGGTCATGAAGACCGGCCACGGGCGTCCGCCCTCCCGGATGCCATCGTAGAGCTCCCATTTGAGCTCCTCGAAGGTCAGCTTGCGACCTGCCATCTTGCTTTCTCCTTCAAACGCTCAATTGTCCCCGCCGGGCGACGGTCGGGCCGCCGCCCGGCGAAGACGAGGTGCTCTACTTCAGGCTCACCATGTAGGACGCCAGGGCCCGCAGCTCGTCCTTGGACAGGAAGTCGAACATCTGCATGATCGACTTCGACTGCACCGAACGCGGGTCCTTGTGGTGCTGCAGGTGCCACGCCACCGAGGGCATCCGGCTGCCGATGTGCATCAGGTCCGGCGCCTTGCGGTCGGAGCCCACCACGGTCGGGGCCTCGCCGACGAAGTCGCCCGCCAGCGGCGGCTCGCCGAAGTACTCCCAGTCCGCGCTCTGCTCCGGCAGCAGGGTGTGGCAGTGCCAGCAGCCCTCGCGGATGAAGATCTTCTTGCCGACCCCGACGGGGTCGGAGACCATCTTCCCGCGCTTCTCGATCTTCGGCTGGTTCCAGCCCTTCATCAGGGGGTCCTTGATGGACCAGGCCGAGGCCCCGTAGTGGACCTGCTTCTCGAGCGCGTGCTGGGTCGCCGGCACGGCGCCGAGGTAGATCCCCCCCAGGCCGATGGTCATGAACATGGCGATTCCGAAGATCACCAGGAACATGATCACGCCGATCTTGTATTCCTTGTAACCACCCATGTGAGTCTCTCTCCTTGCGTTCTCGATCCGGCGCCGGTCCGCGTCAGGTGTAGTACACCGTGGCGGGGGCGTCCTTCTCGGTCACGGGCTCACCAGCGGTGGCCGTTTTGTAGAGGTTGTAGAGGAAGATCCACTGCCCCAGCACGATGGTCAGTCCGAACAGGGACCGGGCCACCATGTAGGGGTGGGTGGCGTAGACCACGTCGATGAAGGTCGTGTTGTAGACCTTGCCCGACGCCTGGATGAGCCCCGCCAGGGTCAGGGCCGTCCAGAAGCCGATGAACCCGATCGTGGTCAGCCAGTAGTGCACCGTCGCCAGCGTCCCGCTGTAGATCTTGCGCTGGAACAGCTTGGCGATGGCGTAGTACGTGGCCCCGATCTCGATGAAGGTCGAGAAGCCCAGCAGCGCGAAGTGCGCGTGGGCCACGATCCAGTGGGTGCCGTGGATGTACCAGTTGATCGCCCGGGTCTGCTGGAAGGCACCCTGGAAGTTCAGGGGCACGGCCATCAGGGTCCCGGTGAGTGCGAACTGGATGGACACGTTGCTGGAGAACATGTGCCACTTCCCCTGCACCGTCAGCACCATGTTGGTGATGAAGGCGAGGGCCGGGATGAGGATCATCACCCCCGACACGGAGGCGAACGACTTCATCCACTCCGGGATCGGCGCGCCCATCAGGTGGTGGGCGCCGGGCGTCGAGTAGAACGCCACGATGGTCCAGAAGTGCAGGTGGCCCACCTTGTGGCTGTAGAGCACGTTGCCGGTGACCTTCGGGATCACGTAGTACGCGATCGCCGCCGACACCGGTGTGATCCACAGGCCCAGCACGTTGTGCGCGTGCCACCACACGATGTAGGCCTCGTTGAGCCCCGTCACCGGGAACATGTCGGGGATGGCGCCGATGAAGTAGGTCATCCAGATCATCACCAGGGCGCCCATGAAGAACCAGATGGTGATGTAGATGCCCTGGGTGCGACGCTGCAGCACCGTCATGAAGACGTTGACGGCGGCGAAGCCCAGGATGAGCGTGAGCACGTAGATGTCGATCGGCCAGATCAGCTCCTGGTACTCACGGCCGGAGTTGGCGCCGATCAGCAGCGTGATGGCGCCGACCACGAGGCCGACGTTCCAGAGCCAGATGTTCCACAGGCCGAGCTTTTCGCTCCACAGCCGGCAGTTGCACAGGGCCGGCGTCATGTAATACATGGCCGCCACGAAGGCCATCGAGATCCAGCCGAAGATCACCAGGGTGATGTGCATCGGCCGCACGCGCCCGAAGGCGAACGCCGAGGCCAGGGGCCCCATCACGTCCACGCCGTTGAGCAGGTCCGGCCAGGCGATCCGGAGGCTCGTGAAGAAGCCGAAGGAGGCCCCCAGGCACAGCCACACCACCGCGCTGAAGAACGCGTGCTTGGCGGCGGTACCGGGCTTGATCCCTTCGTACGTCGCAGTTGCAGTAGTCATGCCTACCAACTCCTACTTAGGAAGCGGAACCGCGGTTCCCGCCGTCTAGTCGCGGGGGCCCTCGTCGGGGGCCTGCTGCTTCATCAGGACGTACATGATCGCGCCGACGAGGGCACCGATGCCGATCGTCCAGGCGAACATGAAGTGGTAATCCTGGTTCCACACATCGTAGCGCCCGGCCCACAGCCCCAGGTGAACCGCCGAGCCGATCACGGTCCCCAGCCCGAAGCCGAGGAAGATCCCGTTGAGCACCCAAGTCAAGGTCTTTTCCATAAACCCCGTCCCTCCTTACGCGGCACCCGAACGGCGCCTCACTCCGAGTACTTGCCGGCCTTGCCGCTGACCATCATGTAGATGCACAGCACGCTGAAGCAGGCGAGGATGAACCCGCACACGGCCGCGAAGGTCGCCAGCCAGGCCGGTCCCGAGTGCGCCGGGTTCTTGGGGACCTCCTCGAGGGCCCACGCGAACCGGCTGACGCCGAGCATCGCCGCCGTGGCGATGGCCGCAACTTTCCACTTGCTCATCCCGATCCTCCTTAACACGCGAGTCACCGTCGAGCCGGACCGTTCAGGTCAGCGCCCGTCCAGGTAGGGATCCTTGCGGTCGACGTCGATGTCGTCGATCGCGTCCTTGAACCAGAGGAACCCGCCCAGGCACCAGATGGTGCCGTAGGAGATAAGGATGTACATGAACGGGCTGAAAGGCCCGTACCACGCATAGCCCCCGACGTCCTCGCCGAAGGTCTTGGGCTGATTGGCGAAGTAGACCTCAACAATCACCCCGAGCACCACGGCCCCGAACCAGAACAGGATTTTCCCTCCCATCAGCTACCTCCTAACTGACATGCCCCGTGAAGCCGCCAAGACACTGATAAAGTTCCCGCCACAACCCCCGTCATCCCCGTCCGCCACTCACTGCGCCCGCGACACGCGGTAGTCAAGCGGCCCGACCGGCCCCCCTTCCACCCACCGGATGCCGTAGACCCTCAGGTCTCCCGTCGCCGGCGGGTCCGGGTGCGGCTGGAAGAACACCAAAGACTTCCGCTCGTAACCCGGAAACACTCTCGCCACCCCGAGCTTCCGATCCTGGAGCTGGTCCAGCACCTCCCGGTTGCCCCGCCGCCCCGCGCCCGACGTGTAGGCCCCGGTCATCCGCTCGTTGATCAACCGGAGCACCGCGTCCGTGGGCAGGGCAACCACCTCGCGTTCGCCCATCCGCAGCGTGATCCGGTCGAAGTCCACATCCACCGGTCCGGAAGCCCCGTTCTCGACCGCCACCTCGAAGATCCAGAAGGTGCTCACCAGGAGCGGTGAAACGCCTTCCGTTCCGCCCCCGAGGGGCGTGACCGAAACCGTGAGCCCATCCACATCCACCCGGGAGGGCTCCACCCCGAACACCCACCCGTGACGCCATGCTTCCGGGTGCTTCAGGATGCCGACATATCGCGAAGTGGCCAGTATTAAACTCACCGCCGCAGCGGAAGTCAACAGCACCGTCAGGACCAGGACAACCTTTTTTCGCATCGCCCCGCGTACGCTCCGGTGCCGGCATCGTCAGGACCCTCCGCGCCGACACGTGTACCAGAAGATGACGGCGAACCCGACCCCGACGTAGAGCAGGGCCATCACCATGCCGACGTCCAGTATCGGCCCGTGGCCGGCGGCGAGGTTGGCCAACGGGTTGCCGCCCCCTCCCGTGGTGAGGAAGGGGGCGTTGAGCACCACGGCGAACAGGATGACGATGCCGACCATGATCACGATCCACCACGGAATGCGCCGCTGGCTCCGCTGAATCTGGTTGTAGAGGTCGGCGTCGCTGTAACGGTCGCGCTGGGGGTCGGCCTGGGCGATCAGGTCGTGGTCCACATCGTAGCCCGTCGGCTCCGCCGGGACCTTGCCGCTGCCGCCCGTTCGGCTCACAGCCGCCCCTCCGGGGCCGGGGCCGGCGCGGCAGCCACCGCGTCCACGGGTCGCGCGTCGTCGAACAGGTGCGGGTCGTTGAAGTCCGGCTTGACCTGCCGGCCGTCCTCCGGATAGGCGCAGTAGTTGGCCAGGACCGGCGTGAGGGTGTCGTCGAAGTAGGACCCGGCGAACGGGCCGCCCGCCAGGAGCGAGCGGGCCTTGGCCAGGTAGGCGTCGACGTTGGAGGTCAGTTCGGCCCGCACCCGGCCGCCGGCCACGTCCAGGGTCTCCACCCCCGCCGCCCCGTCCCGCAGGGCGTCGCGCACCGACCAGAGCCACATCCGGGCCCCCTCCAGGTTGGAGAAGACCGCGGCCTCGCGGGTCCAGGGCCGGTGCATCAGGGGAAAGAAGACACGCTGGTGGGGGGCCAGGCGGGCGTCCAGGGCCTTCATGCGGCGCGCCCAGTCGGCGTCCAGGGGGTTCAGCCCGGCCTCGGCGTGGGCCCGGGCCTCCCGGGCCAGGTCGGTGTATCCGGCGAGCGCATCGGCGAAGTCGCCCGCGAAGCGCGCCCGCACCGGGTCGCCCGGCGCCGCCGCCGCAGCCGGGCCGGAGGGGCCCGCGCCCGCCCATCCCGCCAGGAGCAGGAGCGCGAGCAGCACGCGGCGGATGACCGGGGCCTTCATGACGTTACACACCCTCTTCGGTGAGCGAAAAACGCGGGCACCTTACCGGCTCCCTCCCCGCGTCGCCATGACATCCATCATATGGACGCCCCGCACACGGACGGCGTCCCATTTCCGACCATAGCGCGGGAGTATAGGGACCGGGCGGCCGAAAGGCAACCCCGGGAACCCCTTACTTCCCGGCGGCGTGGGGGCATCCCCCGGCCTCGTCCACGAACTCGATCCCCACGGCGAACACGCCCCCCACCTGGTTCACCCAGACCACGTTGCCCTGGTAGCGCTCGTTGACCTCCAGCTCCGGCACGCTGTCGATGGACAGGGCGATGTGGACGTGGTCCCCCGCCAGCAGCGGGTCGCGCACGTAAAGGCCCAGGCCGTTGCGGCCGAAGTTGGCCACGTAGCCCTCCACCACGTCCAGCCCGGGGAACCGCTCGATGGAAGCGAGCCCCACCAGCGGGTAGCGTGCGGTACGGCGAAGCTCTCTGCTCAACCCTCTTGCCTCCCTTGGGTGCGATGCGGTTCCGGCGGGTGGGTCACCGGGCGGCCCGGGGCTGGAACGGGTCGCCCAGGAGCACCGTCTGGTCCCGCCGCACCCCGAACGACAGCAGGTCCAGCGAAACCCCCAGCAGCCCGACGATCCGGTCCACGTAGGCCCGGGCCTCCTTCGGCAGGTCCTCGATCCGGTGGATCCCCTTGACCGACCCGGGCCAGCCGGGCAGCTCCTCGTAGACCGGCTCCACGTCCTCCAGCTCCTGGGGGTTGGAGGGGAACTCGGTCACCAGCTCGCCCCGCAGGCGGTAGCCGGTGCAGATCGGCAGACGGGCGAAGCCGTCGAGCACGTCCAGCTTGGTCATGGCCACGCCGCCGATGCCGTTGACCCGCACGGCGTAGCGGGCGGCCACGGCGTCGAACCAGCCGCACCGGCGGGGCCGGCCCGTGGTGGAGCCGAACTCGTCGCCGGTGGTGCGCAGGCGGTCCCCGTCGGCGTCGGTCAGCTCGGTGGGGAAAGGGCCGCTGCCCACGCGGGTGGCGTAAGCCTTGACGATCCCCAGCACCCGGTCGATGCGCACCGGCCCCACGCCGCTGCCGATGCAGGCCCCGCCGGCGGTGGCGTTGGACGAGGTGACGAACGGGTAGGTGCCGAAGTCCACGTCCAGGTGGGTGCCCTGGGCCCCCTCGAACAGCACCCGCTCGCCCCGGTCCAGGGCGGCGTTGATGACCAGGGAGGTGTCGCGGATGAAGGGCCCCAGGCGCTCGGCGTAGCCCATGTACTCGCCGTAGATGGCGTCCACGTCGAACCGCTCCTCCGGCCCCGTGCCGTACAGGCGGGCCAGAAAGTAGTTCATGGACTCCACGTTGGTCTCCAGCACCCGGCGGAACAGCGCGGGGTCCAGCAGGGTGCCCATGCGGATCCCCACCCGGGCCACCTTGTCGGCGTAGGCCGGGCCGATGCCCCGGCCGGTGGTGCCGATCTTGCGGGTGCCCTTGGTCTTCTCCGCCTCCCGCTCCACGGCCCGGTGGTAGGGCAGGATCAGGTGGGCCCGGTCGCTGATATGGAACTGGTCGCCGAACCGGATGCCCCGCGCCTCCAGGGCCTCCATCTCGGCCACCAGGGCGGCGGGGTCCACAACGACGCCGTTGCCGATCACGCAGCCGACACCCTCCCGCAGGACGCCGGAGGGGATCAGGTGCAGGACGAACGCCTCCTCCCCGATCACCACCGTGTGGCCGGCGTTGTGCCCGCCCTGGTAGCGGACCACGAGCGCCACCTGGCCCGTGAGCAGATCGACGATCTTGCCCTTGCCCTCGTCGCCCCACTGGGCGCCCACCACGACCAAAGCCGGCATGGGGTTGTCCGGATGCCTCCGTCCGACCGAAAGGCGCCGCTCCCCCGCACCCCGCGGAAGACCCGGCGCCCGTCGTGGGGTCTGCAAGGGCACCTGTGTATCGGGAACGGCCCCTGGTTGTCAACGGACGGGGCGGATTTCCGCCTCTCTCGCCCGGCCCCCCGCGTTTGCGCCGGGGCGGCGGAACGGGCTATTCTCGGCCGTTTGCAACCGCCGTGGGCGGGCCCCGCTGATGTTCGGAATCGGATTCCCGGAACTCCTGCTGATCCTGGCGGTGGCGCTGCTGGTCTTCGGACCCAAGCGCCTGCCGGAGCTGGCCCGGACCCTCGGTCGGGTCGTGGGCCGGGTGCGGGCGGCGAGCCGTGGCTTCCAGCGGGAGATCGAGCGCGAGATGCGCGACGTGGACCCCTTCGGCGCCGGCCCGTCCCCCCCGGTCCCGCCTCCGTCGGCCGCCCCGCCCCCGGGGCCGGAGGCCGGTTCGGATAACGCGCCCTCCGGGGAGAAGGGCCCGTGACCGCACCCCCCACGCCTCCCGGCGCGCCCCCCGGGCGCATGCCCTTCCTGCACCACCTGGACGAGCTGCGGGCCCGCATGTTGCGGGCCGCGGCGGCGGTGGCGTGCGGGATGGTGGTGGCGTTCCTGTTCTCGGAGCGCGTGGTGGCCTGGATGGCCCGCCCCGTCTCCGCCCCCCTGGTTTTCATCTCCCCGGCCGAGGCCTTCTGGGCCAACCTCAAGGTGGCGTTCGTCGGGGGGCTGCTGCTGGGCCTGCCGGTGGTGCTGTACCAGGCGTGGCGCTTCGTCCAGCCGGGGCTCTACCCGGAGGAGCGCCGCATGGGGGGCCTGTTCGTCGCGGCGGGGACGGTGCTGTTCGCCATGGGGGTGGGCTTCTGCGCCCTGGTGGTGTTCCCCTTCGCGATCCGCTTCCTGCTGGGCTACAAGACCACCGGCCTGTCGCCCATGCTGTCGGTGGGCAGCTACGTGGACTTCGGGGTGAAATTCTACCTGGCCTTCGGCCTGATCTTCGAGCTGCCGCCGGTGATCACCCTGCTGGCCCGCCTGGGCGTGGTGACGCCGGAGTTCCTCTCGGCCAACCGCAAGTACGCGGTGCTGGCCGCGTTCGTCCTGGCGGCGATCCTCACGCCCACGCCGGACATCTTCAACCAGTGCCTGATGGCGGTGCCCTTGCTGCTGCTGTTCGAGCTGGGGGTGCTGTGCGCCCGCTGGTTCGGCCGCCGGCGCCCCGCGCCGGAGACGCCGCCCGCCGAGCGGGACTAGCGCGGGAAGGCCGTCAGAAGACCCCGATCGCCTTGGCGCTGGCCGCGGTCAGTGCCAGCTGGTAGAGGATCTGGGTGACGTCGGTGGCCAGCTTCAGGGACGAGAAGGTCACCAGCTTCTGGGGCACCACGATCGTGTCCCCCAGGGCCACCTTCAGCCCGCCGCTGAACATGCCCACCCGCACCTTGGTCACCGAGCCGTTGGCGTGGACCACCAGCACGCCGCTGGCGTTGCCGCGCTTGTTGACCCCGCCGCTCAGGCCGATGTAGTCGCGCACGCTCTCGCCCTTGCGGTAGAGGTGGGCCGTGGGGTGGTAGACCTCCCCCACCACGAGCACGGAGTCGGGTCGGCGCGGGATGTACAGCGCGTCGCCGCCCATCAGGCGCAGGGCGGCCTCCTTGACGAACACCTGGCCGGCCTTGTCCTGGTCCAGGGTCAGGGACATGCGGCCGGTGGCGCGGGTCTGGCGGATCAGCCGCAGCAGCTCCCGGCCCGCGCCCAGGGCCTGGCCCCGGTCGCCGGAGCCGAACGTGGCCGGCTCGGTGGCCACCCGCACCATGTCCTGCTCGAAGGTGTGGGCCAGGCGGTCGATCTCCTCCTGCTCCTGGGCCCGCACCGACTCCCGCTGGAACACGGCCCCGGGCAGGAACGCCTCCTCGGTGAGGCCGCCGGCGCGGGCCACCAGGCTGCCCACCGTCTCGCCGGCCTCGATGACGTACACCCCGGGGAAGCGCACCTCGCCGTTGATAGCCACCGTCTCCCCCTGCCAGTCGGGCATGGGGCGCACGCTCACCCGGTCGTTGGGGCGCAGGGTGACGTTGTCGGTGTCGGCCCCCTCCCGGGCGCGGGACAGGTCCACCAGCATGTGCTCGGTCTCCCGCCCCTCCCCGTGGGGGGCCAGGCTGAAGCGGGTGATCTCCACCTCGTACGGGTAGGCCCGCTCGTTGACGTCGCCGGCGGCCGCCAACAGGTCCGTCAGGCGCATCTCCCGGGTGAGGGGGTAGACGCCGGGGAAGTGGACCTCCCCCTGCACCGCCACGGTCCGGTCGGGCAGCCGCCCGGCCACCGCCAGGCGCTTGAGCAGGGCCACCTCGGGCGCCAGGGAATGGGACCGGTCCTCGTCCCGGCCGAACACGAACACCTCGTCGCCGTCGTTCAAGACGATGTCGGCCGGCCCGCCGGGCTGGGCCAGGGCCTCCGAGATGGTGCTCTGGAGGTAGGTGCGGCCCGCGCCGTCGGGGCGGGCCACCAGCACGAACGCCGGGTCCGTGTCCGCCAGCACCCCCACCGGGGACGGCATCAGGTCGCTCAGGCGCAGCCCCTCGTGCCAGGCGAACAGGCCCGGGGAGGCCACGTGGCCGCGCACGGTCACCGTGTGGGTGAGGGGCCCCACCCGCGGGAACACCTGCACCAGGTCGCCGTCCGCTACCGGGCGGTCCAGCATGTCGGGGGCCAGGTCCACGATCTGCTGGCCGCCGGCGGGCCCGGGGCGCTGCATGCGGACGGCCGTCTGGTCGCCGTCGGCCGCGATCCCGCCGGCCAGCGCCAGCATGTCGGTCACGGTCTCGCCGCCTTTGAGCTCGTAGACCGCCGGGCGCCGCACCTGCCCCGCCACCGCCACCAGCGCCGAGACCGGGGGCACGAACACCACGTCCCCGGCCTGGAGCCGGCCATAGCCGCTCGTGTCGCCGGACAGGAGCAGGCTGTACAGGTCGACGCGGGACACCACCTTCCCCCCGCGTTTGACCTCCACGTGCCGCAGGGAGCCGTTGGGGGCCACCCCGCCCGCGGCCAGCAGGGCGTGCAGCGGGGTGGCGAAGGCGCTCAGGACCCGGGCCCCCGGCTGGCTCACGTCCCCCAGGACGAACACCTGGATGCTGCGGAGCTGGCCCATGGTCACGGCCACGTCCACGCCGATGGCCTGCGCCTTGACCCGTCCGGTGATCAGGTCGCGCGCCTCGTCGAAGGTCAGGCCGGCCACCTGCAGGGGGCCGAACTTGGGGAGCAGCAGGGTGCCGTCCCGCGTGACGCCTAGGGCGTACTCCTGGTTGTCCTTGCCGAACATCTGGATGAGGAAGGTGTCGCCCACCCCGACCACGTAGTCCCGCGGCACCGGCGCGTTGGGATCGGGCTTGTAGTCCGCCACCCGGGCCGACAGGACGTCGTAGCCGAAGGGCCGCAGGTCCAGCCCGGCCAGGACATCGGCCCGGGGCAGGATCCGCACCTGCACCTCCAGGCCCTTGGCGAACGGCAGGCTGGAGAGGGACGCCGCCGCCTGGGCCTCGGTCCAGCCCAGGACCACGATGGGGGCCCGGCCGGGCAGCCACAGGCGGCCGTCCCGGTCCACCCGGTAGACCTCCTCGTCCCAGGGCGTCTCCGGGGGCACCGCCTCCGGGTTGGCGGGGGCGGGTACCGGCTCGCGGGTGCCCACGGCCAGGGTGTCGCCGGCGCGCACCCGGCGCGGCGGCATCCGCATCTCGAAGGCCGGCAGCATCCGGTCCCCGGCGCGGCCCACGGCCCGATCCTCCGGGGTCGTCCCCTCGGCCCCGCCGGTGGCCTGCGCCTCCGTGGGCAGGCCGAACGGGCCCATCCCGGCCCGGGGCAGGACGCTCAGCTCGCCCCCCTGGCGCAGGGCCTCCATGGCCGCGTTCCGCTGGGTGGGGGAAAGGCTTTGCAGCAGACGGATCTGGTCGGCGGCGGAGGCCTGGGCCGCCACGGGGGGCGGGTCCACGGCCGGCCCGGCCAGGGCAGCCAGGAAGGCCAGAAGCCCCAGGCACGCCGGCAGGAAGCGCGACACCACGACACGGCGCCAGCCCACGATCATGGAGACCCCCATCCCCCTCCTCGCCACACCCGACGACAAGCCCCCGCGGTCCGTGCCCGGGGGCCGCTCCATTCCGGCCACCGCAAGGCGCCCGGTCAGGCCGCCGCCTTCACCTGCTCCACGAGCTCGGCGAAGGCCGCGGGCTCGTTCGCGGCCAGGTCCGCCAGGGCCTTGCGGTCGAGCGCGATGCCCTGCTTCTTGAGGCCGTGCATGAACTGGGAGTACGACACCCCGGCCGCGTTCGCGGCGGCGTTGATGCGGACGATCCACAGGCGCCGGAAGTCCCGCTTGCGCTTGCGCCGGTCGCGGAAGGCGAACACGCCGGCCCGCTCCACGGTCTCGCGGGCGGTGCGGTAGAGGCGGGAGCGCCCCCCGACGTACCCCTTGGCCTGCTTGAGGTACTTCTTGTGACGCCGGCGCGTCTTGATGCCGCCCTTAACTCGTGACATGGGTCACCTTTCGACCGTGTGGGGTTCCGTCTCCGGCCGCCCGCGCGCCGTCAGCCGTTGGGCAGGAGGCGCCGCACCACCCGCGCCTCGCCCGCCGAGACATAGGCCGCGCCGCGGTAGTTGCGCTTGCGCTTGGCGGATTTCTTGGTCAGCAGGTGGCGGGCGAAGGCCTTGGCCCGGCGGACCTTGCCCTTCCGGGTGAGGGCGAAGCGCTTGGCCGCCCCGCGGTGGGTCTTGAGCTTGTAGCCTGCCATGGCCGGATGCCCCTGCCTGGGCCCGCGCGGTACACCTCGCCGGACCGTTGAAAAAAGGCGGTAGTCTACTACTTGTGGGGCTTGGGTGCAACCATCATCGAGACGGAGTTGCCCTCCTGGCGGGGCGCCTGCTCGATGACCCCGGCCTCGCCGATCAGCTCGATGACCTTGGGCATGAACTCGGCGGTATACATCTCCACCCGGCTGCGCTCCCGGCCGCGGAAGAACAGGGACACCTTCACCTTCTGGCCGTTGGCCAGGAACTTCAGGACGTTCTTGATCTTGTAGGCGATGTCGTGGTCGTCGGTCCGGGGCCGGAACTTGACCTCCTTGACCTGGCCGGCCCGCACCACCTTGCCGGCGCGGGCCTTCTGGGTCTGCTTGCGGCTCTGGAACTTGAACTTGCCGTAGTCCATGATCCGGCACACGGGGGGGTCGGACTGGGGTGCCACCTCCACCAGGTCCAGGCCCTCCTCGCCGGCCTTGGCGCGGGCCTCGGGCAGCTCCACGATGCCCAGCTGGGCCCCGTCGGGGCTGATCAGGCGGACCTTGCGCGCCGTGATCTGGTCGTTGATTCGCGGGTCGACAGCGATGACTCGATCCTCCTTAGGGTCGTCTGGGGGCCGCGGCGGGCCGGGACACACGGCGACGCCGGGGCCACGAAAGCGGGCCGGATGTGCCGGGCGCTCGCCGGCGGCGGGATGCGGGGACGGGGTTGTCGGGGGGGAAGGGGGGTTGGGGCACCGGGCTCATGGCCGATGCCGGCCGAACGGATTACCTGTCAACAATCGGCTGCGTCCTCCACCAGCGGGCGCGATCCGGCGCGGCGCGAAACGGCGCCGCCCCGTCCCCGCGGAACACGGGGCGGGTCGGGATGGTAGGCACGGGCGGTTTCGAACCGCCGACCTCTACCGTGTCAAGGTAGCGCTCTACCCCTGAGCTACGCGCCTGTGAGAAACCCGTCTTCAATGCCCTTGTCGAAGCGCGCCCGCCCGGCGAAAAGTATTTCCGTTGTGGCGCGGGCAAGTCAAGCGAAGCGCGGGGCGTCGGCGGGTTGTGCCGCCCGGACCGAACCCGGATAATGCGCCCCCGACCCGGGGCCTTTCGCGCGCGCCCGACGCCGGCCCCGGCGTTCCGATCCCTTTTCCCCCGAAGGAGACGACCCCCGTGCCCGAGCGCAATGTGCCCGTGTGGCTGGTCCCCGCCGTCCTGGTCCTGCTGTGGCCCGCCGCGGCCCTGGCCGGCGGGGAGGGCGCCCCCCTGGACCTGACCCGGACCGGGTACGGGGTCGCCGCCCTGGTGCTGTTCGGCATCGCCTACCTGATGGTGATGACCGAGGAGTTCCTCCACCTGCGCAAGTCGAAGCCGACCATGGTGGCGGCCGGGATCATCTGGGGCTTGGTGGCCCTGGCCTACGCCCGCAGCGGGGACACCACCTTCGCCGCCGAGGCCATCCGCCACAACCTGCTCGAGTACGCCGAGCTGCTGCTGTTCCTGCTGGCGGCGATGACCTACATCAACACCTTAAGCGAGCGGAACATCTTCAAGGCCTTGAGGGCCTGGCTGGTGTCGGCGGGCTACTCGCTGCGCACCGTCTTCTGGATCACGGGCCTGCTGGCCTTCGTGATCTCCCCGGTGGCCGACAACCTCACCACGGCCCTGGTGATGGCCGCCGTGGTGACGGCGGTGGGGACGGGACGCCCGAAGTTCGTGGCCCTGTCGTGCATCAACATCGTGGTGGCGGCCAACGCCGGCGGGGCCTTCAGCCCGTTCGGCGACATCACCACCCTGATGGTGTGGCAGGCGGGGATGGTGCGCTTCCACGAGTTCTTCGACCTGTTCCTGCCGTCGGCGGTCAACTGGCTGGTGCCGGCAGCCCTGATGGCCATGGCGGTGCCGGGCGGCAAGCCCGAGGCGATGCAGGAGGACGTCCGGGTCAAATACGGCGGCTACACGGTGATCGCCCTGTTTCTGCTGACCATCACCCTGGCGGTTACGGGGCACAACTTCCTGCACGTCCCCCCGGTGCTGGGGATGATGACGGGCCTGGGGATCCTCAAGCTCTACGGCTACGTGCTGCGGCGCGACGACCTGACCCGCCTGCCGCCCCACATCGGCGGGCCCGAGGAGGCCCGGGGCATGGTGTCGGAGCCGGCCAAGCCGTTCGACATCTTCGTGAGCATGAAGCGGGCCGAGTGGGACACCCTCATGTTCTTCTACGGGGTGATCCTGTGCGTGGGGGGCCTGGGCACCATCGGCTACCTGTCGGGCCTGTCGCACGTGATGTACACGGACCTGGGGCCCACCGGGGCCAACACGCTGGTGGGCCTGCTGTCGGCCATCGTGGACAACATTCCGGTGATGTTCGCGGTGCTGACCATGGAGCCCCACATGTCCCACGGCCAATGGCTGCTGGTGACCCTCACCGCCGGGGTGGGGGGCTCGCTGTTGTCCATCGGCTCGGCGGCCGGGGTGGGCCTGATGGGGCAGGCCCGGGGGGTCTACACCTTCTTCTCCCACCTCAAGTGGTCGTGGGCCGTGGCCCTGGGGTACGTGGCCAGCATCTGGGTCCACCTGTGGCTCAACGCCCCCCTCATGACGGAGTTCCGGTAACCCGCGGACGGCCCCAGTCGTGCCGCACGCGCTGGACCTCCAGCACGTCCTTCAGGCGTTCCACCCGCCGGATCACCCGCTCCAGGTGGCGGGCGTGGTCCACCTCCAGGGTCAGGTTGAAGGTGGCCTTCTGGTCGCCGGTGGTGCGGATCTGGGCGTGGGAGATGTTGGCCCGCGCCTCGGCGATGGCCGATGACACCTCCCCCAGGATGCCCGTGCGGTCCCGGGTGAGCACCCGCACCGGGACGGCCACGGGGCGGGCCGGGTGGGGGTCCCACTTCACCTCCACCATCAGCTCCGGGTCGTGCCCCAGGGCGTCGACGCGGCCGCAGTCGGCGACGTGGATCACCAGCCCCTCGCCCCGCTTGACGTAGCCCACGATCGGGTCGCCCGGGATGGGCCCGCAGCACTCGGCCAGGTGCACCATGACCCCCTCGCCCTGGATCACCACGGCCCCGTCCCGCTGGGCCAGGCGGGTCATCACCCGGTCGCGGAAGCTGGGCCGCACGCGGGCCTCGGGCAACAGGAGGGCCAGCACCTCGCCGATGGAGCGCTTGCCGTAGCCCACCTCGGAGTACAGGGTCTCCGCATCCGCCACCCCCAGGTCCTCGAGGGCCTTGTCCAGGCGCTTCAAGACCTGCTCGGCGCTGTGGCCCTGGCGGCGGATCTCCCGCGCCAGGACCTTCTCGCCCACGTCGATGGTGCGGCGCCGCTCCTCGCCCCGCAGCCAGTGCTTCACCGCCGAGCGGGCCCGGGAGGTGCGTAAGTATCGCAGCCACTCCCGCGCCGGGTGCTGCTCGGGGCTGGTGAACACCTCCACCGTCTGGCCGCTCTTCAGGACGTGCTCCGGGCCCAGCAGCTTGCCGTCCACGCTGGCCCCCACGCACTGCCGGCCCAGCTCCGTGTGGATGGCGAAGGCGAAGTCGAGCACGGTGGAGCCCCGCGGCATCTCCAGGAGCTCCCCGCCGCGGGTGTAGACGAACACGGACTCGGAGAACAGGTCCACCTTCACCGCGTCCAGGAACTGGCGGCCGTCCGAGATCTGCTGCTGCCACTCGAGCATCTGCCGCAGCCAGCGGAAGGCCTCGTCCCCCGAGGGGTCGATGCGCCCCCCCTCCTTGTACTTCCAGTGCGCCGCGATGCCCTCCTCGGCCACCCGGTGCATCTCCTCGGTGCGGATCTGGAACTCCACCCGCTTGCCGTGCTCGCACACCACCGTCGTGTGCAGCGACTGGTAGCCGTTGCTCTTGGGCACGGCCACGTAGTCCTTGAACTTGCCCGGGATCGGCTGCCACAGGGAGTGGATGATCCCCAGCAGGGCGTAACAGTGCATCTTGGTGTCGGTGACGATGCGGATGCCCGACAGGTCGTAGAGCTGGTCCACGCTCAGGTTCTGGGCCACCATCTTCTGGTAGATGCTGTGGATGTGCTTGGAGCGCCCCTCGGTGCGGGCCGGGATGTGGACCCGGGCCATCTCCCGCCCCACGATGGCCCTCACCTCGTCGATGTACTTGTCCCGCACCTTCTTGCCCGCGGCCACCTGCTTGACCAGGGAGAAGTAGACCTCCGGCTTGAGGTAACGCAGGCAGAGGTCCTCCAGCTCCACCTTCATCCAGCCGAGCCCCAGGCGGTTGGCGATGGGGGCATAGATCTCCTGGGTCTCCCGGGCGATGCGGCGCCGCTTCTCGTCGGGCAGGGGTGCCAGGGTGCGCATGTTGTGGAGCCGGTCGGCCAGCTTGATGAGGATCACGCGGATGTCCCGGCTCATGGACACCAGCATCTTGCGGAAGTTCTCGGCCTGGGCCTCCTCCCGGTTGACCAGGCGCAGGCGGTCGATCTTGGTGACCCCGTCGACCAGGTAGCCGATCTCCTCGCCGAAGCGGGCCGCGATGGACTCCCGGGTGAGGGCCGAGTCCTCCACCGTGTCGTGCAGCAGGGCCGCGACGATGGTGGGCACGTCCATGCGCAGGCGGGTGAGGATCTCGGCCACCGCCAGGGGGTGCTTCAGGTAGGGGCCGCCCCCCAGGCGGCGCTGTCCGGCGTGGGCCTCGGCCGACAGGGCGAACGCCTCCCGGATCAGGTCGGTGTCCGCGTCCGGCCGGTAGGCCTTGACGTTGTCGATGATCTGCGTGGGCCTGACCAATTCGCCGCGCCGCGTCCGGACCGCTACAGCGGCCGGACGTCCTTCACCCGGATCTGCACCGTCTCCCGCCCCCGCCAGGTGTTCACCCCCACCGTGCCCGCCAGGTCCAGGGGCACCCCCTCGCGCACCTGGCGGTCGAGCCAGTCCCCGGCCCCGAAGGCGATGGCCGGCACCCGGGCGCCGGGGGCGTCGGGGCTGGTGAGCAGCATCCGCAGGTGGCCGCTGCCCACCGGCTGGACCCCCGTGGGCACCACCCGCGCCAGCATCAGCACCGGCTCCGGGTTGCCGGCGCCGAAGGGGGCCAGCCGCGCCAACTCGTCCGCCAGGGGCCGCCCGATGTCCCCCAGGCGGGCCGAGGCGTCCAGCCGCAAGGCCGGGCGCATCGCTTCGGGCCCGGCCCGGCGCCGGGCCACCCGGTCGAGGCGCTCGGCCAGGGCCGGCACCTGGGCCGTCTCCACGGTCAGGCCCGCCGCCACGGTGTGGCCGCCGTAGCCCAGCAGCAGGTCCTCGCACTCGGCGAGGGCCTCGAACAGGTTCACGGCGGCCACGCTGCGGCCCGAGCCCTTGCCGATGCCGTCGGCCCCGGCCGCGATGAGGACACAGGGACGATGATAGCGCTCCACGACCCGCGAGGCGATGATCCCCAGCACGCCGGCGTGCCAGTCCTCGGAGGCCAGCACGATGGCGCCGCGCTCGGCCCACCCCTCGGCGGCGATGCGGCGCTCCACCGCCTCCAGGATCCCGGCCTCGATGGCCCGCCGCTCCCGGTTGGCCTCGTCCAGGTAGCGGGCCGCCTCGGCCGCCTCGTTCCGGTCCCGGGTGGTCAGCAGCGCCACCCCCCGGTTGGCGTCGGCGACCCGGCCCCCGGCGTTGATGCGGGGCCCCAGGTGGAAGCCCACCTGTCCCGCCCCCACCGGCTGCCCCGCAAGGCCCGCCACCGCCTTCAGGGCCGCCACCCCCACCCGGGCCTCGCCCGAGAGCAGGGCCAGCCCCTCCCGCACCAGCAGGCGGTTCTCGCCGGTAAGGGCCGCCACGTCCGCCACCGTCCCCAGGGCCACCAGGTCCAGCAGGGGCTTCAGGGCCTCCGGCAGCCCGGCCGCCGTGGCCTGCCCGCGGCCGATCAGGATGGCGTGGCAGAGCTTGAGGGCCACCCCCACCCCGCACAGGCGCCGCTCCGGGTAGGTGCCGTCGGCCCGGTGCGGGTTGAGCACGGCGAAGGCGGGCGGCAGGGTGCCCCGCACCTCGTGGTGGTCCGTGACGATCACGTCCACCCCCAGCTCGGCGGCCCGGGCCACGGCCCGGTGGGCCGAGGTGCCGTTGTCCGCCGTGATCACCACCCGGGCCCCACCCGCCGCGAGGCGCTCCACGGCCTCCGGGGTGAGGCCGTAGCCGTCGGCGAAGCGGTCCGGGATGCGCACCGTGACCTTGTGCCCCAGGGAGGCGAAGAACTCGGACAGGAGCGCCGCCCCCGACACCCCGTCCACGTCGTAGTCGCCGTACACCGCGATGGGCTCGCCGGCCTTCAGGGCGGCCTCCACCCGGTCCACGGCGCGGCGCATGTCGCGGAAGGCGAACGGGTCGTGCAGGGTCTCCGGGCCCGGCTCCAGGAAGGCGGCCGCCGACTCGGGCGCCGCGAGGCCCCGGTTGAGCAGCGCCTGGGCGGCGATGCGGGAGACCCCCAGGGCCTCCCGGAGGGCGTTGCGGGCCGCCAGGTCGATGCGGGGGACCTCCCACCGGTACCGAACCGGCTCCCCTTGTGGTTGGGGGTGCATTCTGCGATTATCGGGAGGCCCTCCGGGGGCGTCAACGCCCCGCCGGCCGGCCCCCTTGGCAGGGGCACCGGGCCGGGGCCCCCAAGGCGCGCACATCGACCGGCGGGCACGGGGGGGCATTTCACAGTTTTAGGGAGCCTCGAAGGAACCATGAGCCTGGACGCGAACAGGGCGAAGGCGCTGGATCTGGCCCTGAGCCAGATCGAGCGGCAGTTCGGCAAGGGGGCGGTGATGAAGCTGGGCGAGGCCGGGGTGCTGCCGGGCATCGAGGCCATCCCCACCGGCTCCATCGCCCTGGACATCGCCCTCGGCGTGGGGGGCCTGCCCAAGGGGCGCGTGGTGGAGATCTTCGGCCCCGAGTCCTCGGGCAAGACCACCCTGGCCCTCTCCTCCGTGGCCGAGTGCCAGCGCCGGGGCGGCACCGCCGCCTTCGTGGACGCCGAGCACGCCCTCGACGTGCAGTACGCCCAGCGCCTGGGGGTGAACGTGGACGACCTGCTGGTGGCCCAGCCCGACACCGGCGAGCAGGCCCTGGAGATCACCGAGACCCTGGTGCGCTCCGGCGCCGTGGACGTGGTGGTGGTGGACTCGGTGGCGGCCCTCACCCCCAAGGCCGAGCTGGAGGGGGAGATGGGCGACTCCCACGTGGGGCTCCAGGCCCGCCTGATGTCCCAGGCCCTGCGCAAGCTCACGGCCACCATCTCCAAGAGCCACGCCATCGTGGTCTTCATCAACCAGCTGCGCATGAAGATCGGCGTCATGTTCGGCAACCCCGAGACCACCACCGGCGGCAACGCCCTCAAGTTCTACGCCAGCGTGCGCCTGGACATCCGGCGCATCGAGGCGATCAAGCGGGCCGACGCCATCGTCGGCAGCCGGGTGCGGGTCAAGGTGGTCAAGAACAAGGTCGCCCCCCCCTTCCGGCAGGCGGAGTTCGAGGTCCTGTTCGACGAGGGCATCTCCAAGCTGGGGGAGGTCATCGACCTGGGGGTGGGCCAGGGGCTCATCAAGAAGAGCGGCGCCTGGTACGCCTATGGCGAGGAGCGCATCGGCCAGGGGCGGGACAACGTCAAGACCTACCTCCTGGAGAACGAGGCCCTGGCCCGGGAGATCACGGACAAGGTCAAGGAAACGGCCGGTTTGATCGATAAGGAGACGAAGGCCCAGGCCGCCACCGCATGAGGCACCGCGCTCCATGAACATCACCGACCTGCTCAAGGCCACCATCGACGGTGGCGCCTCCGACCTCCACCTGAAGGCCGGCAAGCCCCCCAAGATGCGGGTGGACGGGCGCCTGACGCCGGTGGAGGGGGCCCCCTCCCTGTCCGGCGAGGCGGCCCAGGCCCTGGCCGTGTCCATCATGAACGACCGCCAGAAGGGCCAGTTCGAGCAGAAGGGCGAGATGGACCTGGCCTACTCCTACCCCGGGCTGGGCCGGTTCCGGGTCAACGTCTTCAAGCAGCGCGGCTCGGTGAGCCTCGTGTTCCGCGTGGTGCCCACCAAGGTCAAGACGATCCAGGAGCTGGAGCTGCCCGCCATCCTCCACGACCTGGCGGTCGAGCCCCGCGGCCTGATCCTGGTCACCGGCTCCACCGGCAGCGGCAAGTCCACCACCCTGGCGGCCATGGTGGAGCACATCAACCGCAACCGCACCGCCAACATCATCACCATCGAGGACCCCATCGAGTACCTCTACCTGGACCGCCAGAGCCTGATCAGCCAGCGGGAGGTGGGGTACGACACCGAGTCCTTCTCCGTGGCCCTGCGGGCCGCGCTTCGCCAGGACCCGGACGTGATCATGGTGGGCGAGATGCGCGACTACGAAACGATCCACACCGCCCTGATCGCCGCCGAGACCGGCCACCTGGTGCTCTCCACCTTGCACACAGTGGACGCCCCCGAGACGATCAACCGCATCATCTCGGTGTTCCCCCCCTTCCAGCAGAAGCAGGTGCGGCTCCAGCTCGCCGCGGTCCTGAAGGGGGTCATCTCCCAGCGCCTGATCCCCCGCGCCGACGGCAAGGGGCGGGCGGCGGCCTGCGAGATCATGGTCAGCACCCAGACCGTGCGGGAGGCCATCGTGGACCCCGACAAGACCCGCCGCCTGCGGGACGTGATCGCGGCCGGCGGCTCCCAGTACGGCATGCAGACCTTCGACCAGTCCCTGTTCGACCTGATGACCCGGGGCATCATCAGCCTCGAGTCGGCCATGGCCTGGGCCAGCAACCCGGACGACTTCTCCCTCAAGGTGCGGGGCGTGCAGTCCACCTCCGACAGTTGGGGGCAGGAGGACAGCCTCTCCGCCGACGACCCCGGCCCGGCCGGCGGCTCCGGGAACAAGTCCGAGTTCGTCGACCGGTTTTGACCCCCCCCGGACCGGACCCCGCCCCTCCACCCTCCGACGCACTGGCCCGCGCCCGTCAGGCGGCCTTCCGCCTGCTGGCGGTGCGGGACCGCTCCACGGGCGAGCTGGAGAGCCGCCTGCTGGCCCGTCACCCCCCCGCCGCCGTGGCCCGGGTGCTGGAGGAGCTGGCCGGGGCCGGCTACCTGGACGATGCGCGTCTCGCCCGGCGCTTGGCCGAGCGCTACCTGGCCGAGCGCGACTTCGGCCCCGCCCGCATCCGCCACGAGCTGAGACGCCGGGGCCTGGCCGCCGCGGCCGCCGAGGCCGTGGAGGCGCCGGACCCGGAGGCCGTGGCCGCCGCCGCCCTGCGGGCCACCCGCCGCTACCTCAGGGGCCGGCCGCCGGCCCTGGACGAGGCTGCGGTCCGGCGCCTGGCGGGGCACCTGGAGCGGCGCGGATTTCCCGCCGACACCATTCGTGGTATCGTACGGCGAAGCCGTGAAGGGCGTTTGTGGGATGACGTGTAGGTGCCGCGGGTACGCGCGCTTGGGGTCGCATTCGTGGTCGTATCTGGGGTCGCATCTCGGGTGACATCCGCCCCCGGCGGCACGGCCGGGACCGCCGGGCCGGACGCGCGCCCCCGTCTCCGCCTCCCCGTCCGCGGCTGAAAGCGACCGATTCATGGCGATGAGCTCCCGCGACATCCGGAGCGCCTTCCTGGCGTACTTCGAGGCCCGCGGCCACGACCGCGTGGCCAGCGCCCCCCTGGTGCCCCGCGACGACCCCACCCTGCTGTTCACCAACGCCGGGATGGTGCCGTTCAAGCGCATCTTCACCGGCGAGGAGCCCCGCAAGGTGCCCCGCGCCGTCTCGGTGCAGAAGTGCGTGCGCGCCGGGGGCAAGCACAACGACCTGGAGAACGTGGGGCACACCGGGCGCCACCACACGTTCTTCGAGATGCTGGGCAACTTCTCCTTCGGCGACTACTTCAAGGAGGAGGCCATCCGCCTGGCGTGGGAGTTCCTCACCGACCAAATGCACCTGCCCAAGGACCGCCTGTGGGTGTCGGTGTACCGGGACGACGACGACGCCTTCCGCATCTGGCGGGACCAGGAGGGGGTGCCCGAGGACCGCATCGTGCGCTTGGGGGAGAAGGACAACTTCTGGCAGATGGGCGAAACCGGCCCCTGCGGCCCCTGCACCGAGATCCACATCGACCAGGGCCCCGAGGTGGGCTGCGGCCGCCCCACCTGCGCCGTGGGGTGCGACGACGACGCCTGCGACCGCTATCTGGAGGTCTGGAACCTGGTCTTCATGCAGTACGACCGGGACACCGCCGGCACCCTCAAGGACCTGCCCCACCCCAGCATCGACACCGGCATGGGCCTGGAGCGCCTGACCGCCGTCGCGAACGGCGTCACCAACAACTACGACACGGACCTGTTCCTGCCCCTCATCCACGCCGCCGCCGCCCGCTCCCGGGTGGCCTACGGCGACGACCCCGCCGGCGATGTGGCCCTGCGGGTGATGGCGGACCACGCCCGGGCGGTGGCCTTCCTGCTCGCCGACGGGGTGCTGCCCTCCAACGAGGGGCGCGGCTACGTCCTGCGCCGGGTGCTCCGGCGGGCGGCCCGCTACGGCCGCACCATCGGGCTGGAGGGGGTGTTCCTGGCCCCCCTGACGGACGATGTGGTGCGGCAGATGGGCGACCCCTACTCCGAGCTGACCCGGGCCCGGGACGCCATCGTGCGCATCACCGAGGGGGAGGAGGAGCGCTTCTCCCACACCCTGGACCAGGGCCTGGACCGCCTCAACGCCCTGCTGGACCAGGCCGCCGCCGAGGGACGCGACGCCCTGCCCGGCGACGAGCTGTTCAACCTGTACGACACCTACGGCTTCCCCGTGGACCTGGCTGGCGACGTGGCCCGGGAGCGGGGCCTTCAGGTGGACGTGGCGGGCTTCGAGGCCGCCATGGCGGCCCAGAAGGAGAAGGCCCGCGCCTCCTGGAAGGGTCAGGCCAAGGCCGGGGACGCGGGCCGCTACGCCGCCCTGGCCGAGGGCCTGGAGCCGGTCCCCTTCACCGGCTACGAGCGGGTGGAGGAGGCGACCACCGTGGTGGGCCTGCTCAAAGGCGACGCCCCGGTGGAAACGGCCCGGGAGGGCGACGAGGTCGAGGTGGTGCTCGCCGCCACCCCCTTCTACGCCGAGTCCGGCGGGCAGGTGGGCGATGCCGGCGAGCTGCTGGGCGAGGCCGAGGCCGCGCCCGTCACCGTCCGGGTCACCGACACCCAGTCGCCCATCGAGGGCCTGGTGGTCCACAAGGGCCGGGTGGCGGCGGGCACCCTGCGCACCGGTGAGCGGGTCACGGCCCGGGTGGACACCGCCCGCCGCAAGGACATCGCCCGCAACCACACCGCCACCCACCTGCTGCACGCCGTGCTGCGGGAGGTGCTGGGGGACCACGTGAAACAGGCCGGCTCCCTGGTGGAGGCCGAGCGCCTGCGCTTCGACTTCACCCACTTCGCCCCCCTCACCGCGCGGGACCTGGAGCGCATCGAGGGCCGGGTCAACGAGGCCGTCCGCGCCGACGCCCGGGTCACCACCCGGGTCTCGGACCTGGAGGGCGCCATCGCGTCCGGCGCCATGGCCCTGTTCGGCGAAAAGTACGCCGACCGGGTGCGGGTGGTGAAGATCGCCGACGTGAGCACGGAGCTGTGCGGCGGCACCCACCTGGAGGCGGTGGGGGAGATCGGCCTGTTCAAGATCACCTCCGAGGGCAGCGTCGGCGCGGGGGTGCGGCGGATCGAGGCCGTGACCGGATCCCACGCCCTGGACTTCGTCCGGGCCCGGGAGGCCCAGCTGGCGGCCTGCGCCCAGGCCCTCAAGAGCACCCCCGAGGGGGCCGCCGAGCGTGCCGCCCAGCTGCTGGCGAGCCTCAAGGAGAAGGAGCGGGAGATCGAGCGCCTGCGGGTGAAGCTCACCGAGGGCGCCGCCTCCGACGAGTCCGTGCGGGAGGTGGACGGCGTGAAGGTCCTCACCCGCCGCGACGACGGCCTGGACGCGGGGGCCCTGCGGGCCCTGGCCGACCGGGTGCGGGGCCGCCTGGGCTCCGGCGCCGCCCTCCTGGCCAGCGTGACCGACGGCCGGGTGCTCCTGGTCTGCCTGGTCACCAAGGACCTCGCCGGCCGCCTCCACGCCGGCGAGCTCCTCAAGGAGACGGCCGCCAAGGTGGGGGGCAAGGGCGGCGGCCGCCCCGACATGGCCCAGGGGGGCGGCCCCGACGCCGGGGCGCTGGACGCCGCCGTGGACGCCTTCTCGGGACTGGTGGAGTCGCGCCTCGCCGCCGGCTGACGCGCCCCGTTCCCTCGGGCCGGGACTTCCGATGACCGACCGCTGCGCACCCCGCCCCGAATCCGGCACCGGCCGGATTCTGGCCCTCGACGTGGGGGACCGCACCATCGGCGTGGCGGTCAGCGACCCCTTGGGGATCGCCGCCCACCCCGTGGAGACCATCCGCCGCAAGCGCGAGCCCGACGACATCGCCCGGGTCCTGGCCCTGGCCGCCGAGCGGGAGGTGGTCGAGATCGTCGTGGGGCTGCCCCGGATGATGGACGGCACGGTAGGGCCCCAGGCCGAGAAGTGCCAGGCCTTCGCCGACGCCCTCGCCGGGCGGGTGGACGTGCCCGTGACTCTGTGGGACGAGCGCCTCTCCACCCGGGCCGCCGAGCGGGCCCTGATCGCCTCTGGCCGCAGCCGCCGGCGCCGCAAGGAGGTGGTGGACCAGGTGGCGGCCGTCTACTTCCTGCAGGGCTACCTGGACTACCGCGCCGGCGGTGCCGGGGCCCCGGGGCCGGCCTGAGGGAGGCGCCGGTGAGACGAGCCATCCGGCGCTACGCGCTGCTCGGCACCGTGTCGGCCCTCCTGCTGGGCGCCGCCGCCGTGGGCTGGCTGCGGGCGGGATGGGACCGCCCCGCCGTCCCCGGAGACTGGCCCGCCGTGACCGTGGAGATCCCCGCCGGGGCCAGCCTGCGGGCCACCTCCGCCCGCCTGGAGCGCAGCGGCGTGGTGGCCTCGGCCCTCCAGTTCGAGTGGCTCGGCCGCTCCGGCGGCGAGGCCGGCCGCATCCAGCCCGGGGAGTACGCCCTGTCGCCCTCCATGACCCCGCGCCAGGTGCTGCGCAAGCTGGTGACCGGCGAGGTGGTGCTGCACCCGGTCACCTTCCCCGAGGGCCTGACCGTGGCCGAGACCCTGGCGCGGCTGGAGGCCGCCGGCTTCGGCACGGCCGCCGACTACCGCCGCCTGTTCGCCGACCCCGAGGTGCAGGCCGCCTACGGGGTGGAGACCGCCGGGGTGCGGGAGCCGTTCGAGGGCTACCTGTTCCCCGACACCTACC
>Ga0210124_1000297_pt1 | contig 26920 bp, 23 predicted proteins | sample Muzzi_PWC_D2_FD_185554 | JGI IMG/M metagenome (GOLD analysis project Ga0210124, IMG submission 185554) | Wetland microbial communities from San Francisco Bay, California, USA, that impact long-term carbon sequestration - Muzzi_PWC_D2 (SPAdes) | ecosystem: Environmental > Aquatic > Marine >... | reverse complement strand
TGTTCTGCTCCTCGTCGTGGCAGTCACCGCAGGTCTGACGGATCGCCTGAGGATCGTGGCCGTCACGGACCCCTGCGTGGCACACATCGCAGGACACATCCTCCGCCATCACGTCCGCCTCGCCGGCGACGCCCGGCAACGTGCCGGAGCGCATCGCGACCTGAGTCTCGTGGCAGTCGGTACACCCCTGCGCCTCGTCCCCGTGGTGACAGCTCATGCAGTCCGCGCGTTCCTTGATGATCGTGCCGTGGCGGTTGCGGTTTTCGTGACAGGTGTCACACGCGATCCCCTTGTCCAGATGCGCGGCATGTTTGAAGCGCAGGCCGTACTTCGGCTGGACCCGCTCCTCGAACCCCTCGTGGCACTGGTCACAGACCGGCTTGGTGATGGTCTCCTGGCGCGGCAACAGGCTGAGGAGCAGGTGTTCTCCCTTGGGGTGACACTGGAGACAGCTCGTGGTTTCTTGGTCGTGGCACTCGAAACACGCCACCATCCGCGGCCGATTGGTCTGCGGGATGTGCTTGTCGTGCTTCACGTTGTAGTGGCAGTCGGTGCAGATCGCCCCCACGTCCTGCAGGTGTAGCTTGTGGGGGAACTTGATCTTCATGACGTTGTACTTGAATCCCTCGACGTCTTGCTTCTCCGTCATCGCCTCGTGACAGCGCATGCAGTTGACATTCACCCGGCTGGGGTCGGAGGCGAAGTCCTTGGGCGGTAGGAAAGGCACGTGCTGCGTGGCGTGACACTCGGGGCACCGCACCTCCGGCGGGTGGACCTTGGACTCGACGAGGAAGTCCTTGCCCCACATCTGGTAGTGACAGGTGAGGCAGAACCGCTGGTCGGAGGTGGTGAACCGCTCCAGAGCGAGCACGAAGACGCTCGGGATCGACAGCAGGAACGGAAGTGCGATCAGGAAATACTTCAGTCGGATCTTCGGGACACGGATCATCTCGCCACCTTGTCTGTTACGCCTTGCGTATCCACACCTTGGTATCCATCACCGACTCACCACCGCCGATCGGGTCGTTCTTGAGGCCGATGATGGGGAAGGGGTGGACGCCGTGGTCCTCCCACCACACCAGCTCGGTGGTCTTGACCGCGCTCTCGAACGCCTGCCCCCGGGCGATACGACCGAACTCCCAGTGGCCGACGTTGTCGCTGATGGCGATCACCCGTGGGTGGATCCCCTCCACCGCCTTGACCTTCGTCCTGATGGAGCCGACCCGGGAAGCGATCTCCACCTCGGCGCCGTCGACGATCCCCAGACGGCCCAGGGTGGCGGCGTTGATGAACGCGGGGTTGTCGTGGTCGATCTCCGAGAGCCACATGCAGTTGGCCGTACGGTCGTGGGTGTGGACCCGGCTCTGGTAGGTGATGAGGTTGAACTCCTCTTCCTCCAGGTTCTCCAGCATCGGCAGGGGCTGGAAGATCGGCAGCGGCGCAAAGCCGGCGTCCTCCAACCGCTTGGAGTAGACCTCGAACTTGCCTGACGGCGTGGCAAACCCCTTCTTGCGGTACGAGCGATAGCTCGGCTTGGCGTCGGGGTCAAACCAGAACCCCTTCTCCCGCAGGTGGCCCATCCCTCCCGCCTGTTTGATCCCCGGCACGCCGGTGAGCTGCGCCTCCAGATACTCTCGCGTGCTGAAGTCGAAGTACTTGTGGACGTTGGCGCCCAGCCGTGCCGCCAGATTGATCAGGATGTCCGTGACCGCCACCGACTCGCCCAGGGGGTTGATCAACGGCTGCCGCAAGGAGACGAAGGGCACCATCTCGAAGGCCGGCGGACTCTCGAGCTCCCAGCGTTCCGCGAAGGTGGCGGTCGGCAACACGAGGTCGGCGTACGCGGCGGTCTCGGTGTAGACCGAGTCGAGACACACGAAGTACGGGATCAGCTCCTCGTCACGCAGAATCTTCGCCAGGGACGGCCCCTCCGCGTGGGCGTAGACCGGGTCGTGCTGATAGGTCATGTAGACGCCGACCTTCGCCTTGCCCTCCTTGATCATCGGCAGAACCCGCGACGGCACCTCGTTCATCGCCAGAGGGAAGTCCGACGGATGCAGTAACTCGCTGGCCACGCCCGGCACCGGCGGGATCGGCGCCGGCTCGGCGAACTCGTACATGCGTGGCACGCAATAGCCGCCCTCCACGTCGACGTTGCCGGTCAAGGCGTTGAGCAATGCCACGGCCCGCTCGCTGTAAACGCCGTTGGCGTGTTTGGTGATACCGCCAGTGGAGACCGTGGTCGCCGGGCGAGTGGTGGCGAACTCGCGTGCCAGCCGCTGGATGGTGGCTGCCTTGACGCCACTGATCCCCGCGGCCCACTCCGGCGTGTACTGGCGGAGATGGTTGCGCAGCGCGTGCACCGGATAGTTGGTCCAGTTGTCCATGAAGTCGTGATCGTAGAGGTCCTCGTCGACGATCACCTGGGCCATGGCCAGGGCCACGGCTCCATCGGTACCGGGCTGGATCGGGTGCCACTCATCGGCCCGCCCCGAGGTCTGGGTCAGACGCGGGTCGAACACCACCATCTTCGCCCTGGGCTTGAGCAGCTGGCCGGCACGCCGCAGGCCGCGCGCCTCGGCGAGGCGCTGGACGAAGGAGGTGCGCAGGTAGTGAGCCTCGAACGGGTTGGAGCCGAAGATCAGGATGTACTGGCTGTTGGCGACGTCCGCCACCTCGTAGTCCGCGCCCCAGGTGAGCTGCTGGGCGACCCGTTTGTTCGGCCCGCCCACCGCGTGGTTCACCAGGGCGTTGGGAGAGCCCACGGCGTGACAGAAGCGGCGGGTGATTTCCTGCGTGGTGATGTCGCGATCGGACTGGAAGACGAACCGCTCCGGAGTCCCCGCGTCGCGCAGGGCCTTGAGGCGCATAGCTACCTCCTGATACGCCTCATCCCAGGAGATCTGCTTCCACTTGCCCTCCCCACGGGGCCCGACACGCTTGAGCGGCACCAGCAGGCGATCCGGATCATAGACGCGGTTCAGCCCCGCCTGGCCCTTCGCACACATACGGCCACGAGAGTTGGGATGGTGGGTGTTTGGACCGATCTTGAGCAGCTCGCCGTAGGCGGTGAACCCGAAGTTGCCGCAGCGGGCATAGCAATGGAGGCAGGTACTGGGGATCGCCTTGAGGTTCTTGCCGGTGGTGCGGGAGACCTCTCTCCCCCCCTCCAGGAGCTCCATGGCGTGGGCCATGTGGTCGAAGGAGCGCTCCATACCCAAGAGCGCCCCGCCGAGGGCGGAATATTTGAACAGTTGTCTGCGCGTCAATTTCATCGCGACATTCCCTTAATCGAGCGTGTTACCCGGCGGCGGCAATGACATCCGCATCCGTCAATGCAGCGGTACCGACTGCCCCCCCATGACCACCGTGACGCGCATGGCGAACACCCCGACCATGGTCAACACCGACGCGAAGGTGAGCCAGCCGAAGGAGCGCTTGGTCTTCGGGTAGTAGACGATGAACATGGGAATGAGTGACCCGAGAAGTATTTCCACTCCCAGGAACTCGTTGGAGAAGTGACCCCAGAGGAGAATCTCCGCGGCGTGGAAGGCCTCCTTGGTGGAGGTGAGGATGACCAGCACCGCGTTGAAGACCAGGAAGAGGTCGACGACGATCGACGCGCCGAGGAAGCCGCCGAGGCCGTGGATCAGCTCGGCGTCCTTCTGCCGCTCCTCTGGGGAGGCGTCCTTCATCATCCACAGGTTGCGAATGATCGCCAGGACGATCATCAGGGCGATCCCCGAGACCATCGCCGAGACGATGAACAGGGTCGGCATGAGCGCCGTGTTCCACAGGGCGCGGCCCTTGCCCAGGGCGAGGATGAATCCGGTGTAGCCGTGCACCGAGATGGCCAGGGGGATGCCGATGATCGCCATGATCTTCGACCACTTGAGGTTGCCCGAGTAGACGAAGTAGGCGTAAACGATCGCCGAGATGGGGTAGGCGGTGAGCAGGATCACGCCGTAGGTGATCGGCGACTGGAAGTTCACGTAACCCGGCAGATAGGTCATCAGATGCCAGAAGCGCAGCGGCTGGGTCATGTCGGAGAGCAGGTTCATCGGCGCCAGGATCAGGCACAGGGGCGCGACGAGGGCGCCGATCTTGCCCAGGGCCTTGTACTCGACCTTGCCCCCGAGGACGGCGATGACCGACACCACGAAGGAGCCGGCGGAGAGCCCGGTGAAATAAAAGTACTGGGCGATGAGGAGCTGAAACGGCATCTGGTAGGGCGCGTTGTAGAGCACCGTTACCTGGCTTCCGACATCCATGAGTTCGCTCTCAGCGATCAGCTTTCAGCGGCCAGCTTGATCGGTTAATCGATTGGGGATTTCCTGCTGACAGCTAACCGCTGAAAGCTGACAGCTCCCACTAGTACGGCTCGTGGAAATGGATGTGGTTGAGGTCGACCCCCTTGGCCGGATCCATGGCATCGGAGTCGGCGCCGATGTAGAAGCAGTGCGGCTCGGTACCGAGGCCCGGCTTGAGGGTGGTGACCGCGTTGGTGGCGAGAAGCTGGGAGACCTCGCTGTCCGGGTCGTTGATGTCGCCGAAGATCAGGGCGCGTCCCAGGCAGGTCTCGACGCACGCCGGCAATAACCCGGCGTCGAGGCGGTGGGCGCACCAGTTGCACTTGCGCACGATCTTGCGCAGGGGATTGATGTAGCGCACGTCGTACGGGCACGACGCCATGCAATACATGCAGCCGATGCAGCGGTGGGGATTGATCTCGACGATGCCGTCGTCCCGCACATAGGTCGCCTTCACCGGACAGTTGCGGTTGCAGATCGGCTTCTCGCACTGGTTGCACATCATCGGCACGAACTGCCGGCTGACGTCCGGGTAGCGCCCCTTCTCGATCACCTTCACCCAGGTGCGGAACTTGCCCAGGGGCACCTCGTTCTCGCTCTTGCACGCCACCGAGCACGACTGGCAGCCGACACAGCGGCGCAGGTCGATCAGCATCGCATAGCGCACCCGGCGCGCACCGCGCTCGGAAGGGTCTTTGTTCACCTCGTGGGACATGCGGATGGCTCCTGTGTCGGTCGGGCCGCGCTCGACTACCCGAGGAACTTGAAGTTGATGACCATGAAGAGATAGGCACAGAAGGCGAGGAAGCCGATGCAACCCTTCACCACTGCCCGCTTGGCCGCCGCCTTGTCCCAGGTGAGTGCGGTGTCGTCCGTAAACTTAATATCGCTGGTCATGATGCTGACCAGCATGCTCCCCATCACCACGAGCAACGCGATATAGATCAACGCGAAGACGATGACTTGAATCGTAACCACGGCAGATCTCCCATCGGGATGTTGGCCGGTCGTGCCTGCCCGAGCCTGCACAGGGACCCCGCGCGCGGACTTCGCCCCCGGGGAAAAATAGGAAGAGTGTCCGCAAGCCATGTGCCAAGCGATGCCGCGGGTGGCCGCTGCCCTGAAACGACCCACGGGAAACCCATCCGCGTCCTGCCGGACCGCGCCGACACCCGCGCACCCGACCCCGTGGCCCAGGCCCCGCAGGCGAGATGCCCTCGCTACCCGCCGAGTTGCTCGGGACGGAATTTCCCAACCTCGATCGGGGTATTGGGCTTTTCTGCCCCAGTTAAGGGGCCGATCCCGTCAGCGGTCCCGGCGCCGACCGAGTAGATCCAGAGTGGCTTGCGGGAGCCCACCACGACGCCCGATGAGAACGGAGGTCCCCACCCCGCAGAGCGGCTGCGGGTCATCCCCCGGCCGGCAGAGGAAAATCGTCGCCGCGCCAGCTCCAACGAAGCGGCTACGGCGGGTCGAGGCGCATGACCGGCGTCCCCTGGCAGTGAAGTTGCAGTAAAGGATGGATATTTCCCCGGCTCGGTAGGGCTTTTCTCGCAACGGGTACGGACGGGGGAGGGGCAGCGACGGAGAAAGGTACGACCATGAGATCCAGCGGCAGAGCTTTGTGTCTTGGCAGGATGGTCTGGATGGCGGCGGTGTTGGCGTGGATGGTCGTCCCGGTGCCCCGCGCGACCGCGGCGGCGGACGGTTGCGTCGCCTGCCACGGCGATCCGTCGTTCGCGGTACGCAACAAGAAGCTCTTCGACTACTTCCAGAAGTGGCAGGCCTCCACCCATGCCGCCAACGGCGTGACTTGCTCCGACTGTCACGGCGGCGACGCCAGCGCCAAGGACAAGGACCAGGCCCACGGCAAGATGGTCGAGGCGGGGCAGCCGGGCAGCCAGGTGTTCTACAAGAACATTCCCAAGGTGTGCGGCCAGTGCCACACGGAGATCTACAACAGCTTCACCCAGAGCAAACACTTCCGCCGCCTCACCGACCAGGGGGTCGGGCCCAACTGTGTCACCTGCCACGGCTCGCTCAACACGACGGTGCTCACCCCGTCGAAGATCGCCACGGTCTGTGAGCGGTGCCACAACGAGGAGACCGGCAACCACCCGGATTATCCCGAGCGGGCACGCCAGATCCGCCGTCACAACATGATGATCGGCAGCTATCTCAAGTGGGTCGCCGCGTACTTCGAGTCGATTGGCCAGCCGCAAGAGATGGTGCCGTTCTACGAGCAGGTCAAGAACCAGCGTATCGCCTGGCACACGTTCAATCTCGCTCAGGCCCAGGACACCTCCGACGCCATCCTCAGCCGCCTGCGTGAGAAGGAGCAGGAGATCGAGAAGGCCAAGCTGGAAGAGAAGAAGCGGGCTCACCGCGAGTCCCTCCAGGACAAATGACGCTTAAGCGGTGCCTGTTCTTCCCCCCGATGGGACACGCATGAAACGACCCACGCCATCCTCCACTCGCAGCCACACCGTGCTCGGTGTCGGCCTGTGCCTGGCCACCCTGCTGGCATACGTTCCACCCGCGGACGCCACCGTTGCCATGGCCGAAAAGACCAACCAGAGCTGCGTCGTGTGCCATCCGGACGACATCCGCGTGGCGGGGCCGGCCGGCCTCTACTACAAGGAAAACGGCACCCTCGAAGGCTGGGTAAAAGGCGACTTCGACGAACCGTTCCGGTTCGAGGAAGGCGCCTGCACCGACTGCCACGACGAGACGTGGGAAGTCGATCCGACGCCGCGCAAGCTCGAAGACCCGCACGAAGACAAGGACCTCAAGCATGGCAAGGGGGCCTTCTGGTGCCTCACCTGCCATAGCGCGAACAAACGCAACCTCCTTCACCTCTTCAACGGCGAGGAGGTCAAATGGGGCGAGGCCCCACGCCTGTGCGGCCAATGCCACGGCTCGATCTACCGTGACTGGCAGAACCATCTCCACGGGCGCTGGGTCGGGACCCTGGACGACCCCAAGCCGGCGCGCATCTGTACCGGTTGCCACAACCCCCACGATCCGGTGTTCAAGTCGGTCCCGCCAGAGCCGGCGCCCGAGCGGCCGGCCGCCCCGCCGGCCAGCCCCGATCTACCCTTTGTCGTCGCCTTGGGTGTGTTCGCGTTCGTGGGCCTTGCGGCGTACGCCGCGTTCGGGAGGAGAGACTGATGTCGGCGCCACCCCCCCGACCCCGAGCGGCGACCGCGCCGCAGCCCATCGAGCTCCGGCCGCCTGCAGAGCGGGTCTCGCGGCGCGACTTCCTGCGCCGGACCACCCAGGGCGCCACGGCCCTGGCGGCCATCACGTTGCTGCCCAGGGACCTCCTTCACGTCCCACAGATCTTCTCCAGGGAGGATTTCGAACTGCGACACTTCGTGGAGATGAGCCCGGAGGAGGTCACGGAGCGGGTCGCCTATCTGGAGAAGCTCTACCGCGAGCGATTCCACAACGACCAGATCACCATCGCCACGATCCCGGCCCAGGACGGGGTGCTGTGGGGCTACGCCCTGAACATCGGCAAGTGCGTCGGCTGCCGTCGCTGCGTGAAGGCGTGCGTCGGCGAGAACAACCAGTCGCGCGACCCACAGATCGAGTGGATCCGGGTCCTCGAGATGGAGAAAGGCTCGATGGATCTGGAGAAGAGCAATCACTACTACGAGCATGAGCGGGTCCCCGACCCGGACCACTACTACATGCCGGTGCAATGCCAGCAATGTGAGAACCCGCCGTGCGTGAAGGTGTGCCCGACCCAGGCCACCTGGCAGGAAAAGGACGGCATCGTGGTGGTCGATTACAACTGGTGCATCGGCTGTCGCTTCTGCCTCGCCGCCTGCCCGTACTGGGCACGCCGCTTTAACTGGACCTCGCCGACCTACCACGAAGGCGGCATCAATCCCGATATGCACTACCTCGGCAACCGGCCGCGCTTCAAGGGGACGATGGAGAAGTGCACCTTTTGCATCCAGCGCTCGCGCGCGGGTCGCTACACCGCCTGCGTCGAGGCGTGTCCGGTGGGCGCGCGCAAGTTCGGCAACCTCCTCGACCCCGAGAGCGAGATCCGCAAGCTGATCGCCACCAAGCGCGTCTTCCGCCTCAAGGAAGAGCTGGGGACCCATCCGAAGTTCTTCTACTTCTTCGACTGAGCGCGCCCATGAAAGTCCTCACCTTCCTCGCCGCGTCGATCAGGATCGCCCTCACCGGCAGCCGCCGCTATTACGCGTGGCTCCTGGCCCTGCTCTCCATCACCGCGGTGGGGTTCTACTACTACCTCTACCAGCTCCGCTACGGCCTGTTCGTCACCGGCCTGCGCGACCAGGTGGTGTGGGGCTCGTACATCGCCAACTTCACCTTCCTGGTCGGCGTGGCAGCGGCGGCGGTGATGATCGTCATCCCCGCCTACCTGTACGGCTACAAGGACTTCAAGCCGGTCACCCTGCTCGGGGAGATGCTCGCCAGCTCGGCTCTGATCATGTGCATCATCTACGTGATGTGTGACATGGGACGGCCCGATCGAGCCTGGCACCTGCTGCCGTTCATCGGCCGACCGAACTTCCCGTCCTCCTTGCTCACGTGGGACGTCCTCGTGCTGTGTGGCTATCTGTTCATCAACATGTTCATCCCCGGCTACATGCTCTACAGCCGTTACCACCACCGGGAACCAAACAAGAAGATCTTGCTCCCCTTTACCTATCTCTCCATCCCGTGGGCGGTGAGCATCCATACGGTCACGGCGTTCATCTACTGCGGCATGGTCTCCCGACCCATCTGGAACACCGCCTTGATGGCACCGCGCTTCCTCGCCACCGCGTTTGCCGCCGGCCCGGCCCTGATCATCATCGTCGTGCAAATCGTGCGTCGCTACACGCCGTATGGCAGCCCCGGCGACAAGTTCGAGATCCCTGACGCCACCCTGTTCCGCATCGCCAACATCGTCCTGGTGGCGATGCTCATCTCCCTGTTCTTCACCGCCTGCGAGATCTTCACGGTGTTCTACAGCGCGTCGTCTCACCAGGCGCCGCTGGAGTACCTGTACTTCGGGCTCCACGGCCACGGCATCCTGCGGCCCTATATTTGGCTCGCCCTGATGGCGATGGTGATCGCCACCATCCTGCTGATGGTGCCGCGCACCCGGAAAAATCTGGTGACGCTGAACGCGGCGTGCATACTGCTGTTCGCGGGGATCTGGACAGAGAAGGGGATGGGACTGATCCTCCCGGCCTTCATCCCCTCGCCCCTCGGGGAGGTTGCGGAGTACTGGCCGTCCAACCCGGAGGTGGTCATCTCGATCTCCATCTGGGCTCTCGGCGCTTTGATCTTCACCATGCTCGCCAAGATCGCGATCCAGATCGAGGTGGGCGGAACCACCCATCCGGAGGAGGGCCACCACTGAGCGCTCCGCTGGCTGGCCCGCAGGGCCTGGCCGGTGGCCTGCTCCCAACGACCTGTCATGGACTCAAACCTCGCTCCCGGCGGCACCGGTCGCCCACCCGCCGGTGAGCCGCCGATCACCCCGGAGGGTGCACGGCAGGCGATGATTGCCCACGCGGCCGCGACCGGTACCGCGATCCACAACCGCCTCGGCGGCGCCCCGGACTACCCTCAACTGGTGCAGTTGCTGGAAGACCCGGAGGCCGTACGCTTTCCGGTGCAGGTGGTCTTCGACGCCGGCCCGTTACACGGCGAGGAGCTCGCCTATCCGCTGCCGGTGGATGGCGACGCCAGCAACGGATACACCATGTACGTCCACCCTGCGCTGGCGGGGCAACCGACCGACACCGTGGCAGCAGTCCTCTATGCCCTGGTCGTCGTGAACTACGGCGAGGCCGCCACCGGCGCGGTGGGCGAGGCGTTCGGTGCCGCGGCCCTGGGGGTGGAGCGGGACGACTACTACCGCACCATGTGCCGCCTCGCCGACGCCGTCCTGGATTGAATCCTAACCAATTCAGGGAACTCTATGTAGTATCAACCACTTGCGACTAGCAGGGCGTTTGCCATTAAACTGTCTGCTTGTCACACGTCTGAATGGCCCACAACCGCTGGACAACCTGACCCAGGGAAAGCCCTGATCGGCGCCCAGCACCACCACCCGATGGAGGAGCCCCCTATGAAGATGTTCGTGTCCATTGCCGCCTGCCTCGCGATGCTCTGTGTCATCGCGCCGACGAACGCCACCGCCGCCGATTACGTGGGCGCCTCCAAATGCAAGATGTGCCACAAGAAGGCCCACGCCAAGTGGGAAGAGACCAAGCACGCGCAGGCCTTCTCCGTGCTGCAGGGTGCGGACGCGGAGAAGGCCGAGTGCGTCGGCTGCCACACCACCGGCTACCCGGGCTCCGGCCCCGTGGCCGAAGACATGAAGAACGTCCAGTGCGAGGCGTGCCACGGCGCCGGCTCCGACTACCGCAAGGTGATGATGCGGAAGAAGGAGTACACGACCGAGAAGGCCGTCGCCGCCGGCCTCGTCCTACCGAACGAAGCGACCTGCACACAGTGCCACAACGAGAAGAACCCCAACTTCAAGCCATTCGACTTCGCCGAGCGTAAGGCCGCGATCGCCCACACGCTGGACAAGCCCCGCGGCGAGTAACCACAGTTCCCGCCCCCGGAGCCGCCCCATGGCGGTCGGCTCCGGGGCTTAGCCCCCGGCATCGCCAGGAAGGATAGTTCCATGCCTACCGACCCGACCGGACCGGGGAGCGCAGCGACCACGGCACCACGGCCACTCACGACCACCCTCGGCCTTGGCGTCATCGCCGTCAGCCTAAGTCCCCCGGTAAGATCGGTGCGGACTGCCTGACCAGCGAGGGCCTCACCGCCATGGGCAACTCGCCGTTCGTCGACGGCCCGGCGGGGGTGGGGGCGCGCGAGGTGTGCCGTCCACAACCCTCCTCGGTGGCGCGGGAAGCATCGTCCGCCTGCTGATCATCGACCCGTCGATGGGCAGCAACCTCTTCTCCCGCCATCTGGAGCCGCGCCGCGGACTGCCCCCGGCCTCGCAGGAGGCCACGGCACCAGCCTATCGGCCGCCACAGGAGGCGTTTCGGCTCTTTCACCTGAGGGAGAAGCGGTTGTTGCACCAGCGCGTAGACGTCGCGAAAGATATGACTCGTCCGGCATACCCCTCACGATGGCACGCGCCGCGATTCACTGAGGACCGCGGGGGCTATTAGAGATCTGGTGCGACCACGCCGCTGGCGGGTGTCCTGCGGTCGGACGGCCCCATGGTCATCGTGCAACCCACCATCATGTCCTTTTTCCGCTCCCTCAAGTTTCAGGTCACCATCGCCCTGACCCTGGTCCTGGCCTTCATCATCGGTGGGGCGGTGTGGCAGGTGATCCGCTACCAGCGCCGGGCCCTCGACTCCCTATCCCACGATCAGGCCGAGCTGATGGCGGACGCTGTGGAGTCGTGGCTCGCCAGCCTGATGCTCCAGCACCGCGGCACCGAGCTCCAAGGCTACGTCGAGAACTATGTCATCCAGAAGGACATCGTCGACCTGAAGGTCGTGCGCATGGACGGGACGGTCGCGGTCGCCAGCGACCCGGACGAGACCGGTAAACAGGTCACGGGCTGGTCCCCCGCCACCCTGGCCGCGGGAGCCATTTCGCCGATGCTCCAGGAGACGATCCGTGGCCGTACCGGGCACACGGTGCTGCGGCTGATCGAGAAGGCGCCGGAGTGCGGCGAGTGCCACCACGAGACTGGACCGTACCGGGGGGCGCTGGCCCTGACGGTCTCCAGCGATCCGTTCGATGCGTGCAAGACCCAGCTCAGCCACTGGATGGTGGGGGCCGGCGGTGTGGCGGCGGCCTCCTCGGCCCTGTTCCTCTTCGTGCTGATCACGTTGCGCGTCAACCGGCCGATGGATGCCATCCTCCGCACCCTGCGCCGGGTCGGCGAAGACGGTGACCTGGATACCCGTATCCGGGTCCGCAGCCGCGACGAGTTTGGCGTCCTTGCCGAGGGGTTCAACGACATGATGGAGCGGGTCAAGAAGGCCCAGCGCGAGCTGGAGGCCCACCACCAACGGGAGATGGAGCAATCGGGTCACCTGGTGGCGGTCGGGGAGATGGTCGGGGTGATTTCCCACGAGCTGCGCAACCCGCTCGCCGCCCTGCGCTCCGCCATCCAGGTCCTCGTGGCACAGGCGGACGAGGACGATCCCGACCGCGAGGTGCTCGCGCAGCTCGACGCGACGACCCAGCGCCTCGATACCATGCTCGGCAAGACCCTCGATCTCCTGCGACCGAGCCGCATGCTGGTGGAGTTCATCGACATCAACGCGGCCCTGACACAGGCGCTGTTCTTCATCCAGCGCGACCGGCGTCGCGGGGTGACGCTGGAGATGGACCTGGCCAAGGACCCACCGCTGGTGCACGTCGACGGCGAGCAGCTCCAGCAGGTCTTCCTGAACCTGGCGCTGAACGCCTTGCAGGCCATGGGCAGCGAGGGGACCCTGACCATCGCCACCCGCGTGGAGCAGGAGCGCGGCGCACACACCATGGTCGTCACCTTCTCCGACACCGGGCCGGGCATCCCGGAGGACCAGCGGGAGCTGATCTTCGAGCCCCTGTACACCACTCGCACCGACGGCACCGGCCTCGGATTGTCCACCTCACGTCGCATCATCGAGCGCCACGGCGGCAACCTGACCGTGGTCAGCCGGCCCGGCCATGGTGCATCGTTTGTCATCCGTCTGCCCGTTGGGATGGAGCCCCAGAAGGGCTAGCCGGTATTGTTCACCGTGAATCTGCTGCGCCCGCGCGTCCATCCGTCCCATGACGTCACCTGGCCGTCTTGACCAGGAGTCTCGATGCCCCCGATCCCCCACACCATCCTCGTCGCGGACGATGAGGAGCTATTGCGCTGGGCGATCAAGGAGCTCCTGACCCGCAAGGGTTACCGCGTAATGGTGGCCGGCGATGGGCGGGAGGCGTTGGAGATCTTCCGCCAGGAGGGCCCGGACCTGACCCTGCTCGACATCCAGATGCCGGAGATGACGGGCATGGAGGTGTTGAAGAAGGTGATGGCGGAGGCCCCGCAGGCCCTGGTGGTGATGATGACCGCCTTCGGCCAGGTGGAGACCGCCGTCAACGCGTGCCGGCTCGGGGCCCAGGACTTCGTCTGCAAGCCGTTCGACAACAATGACCTGGTGCGGCGCATCGAACGCATCCTGGAACCGCTCCACTTGCGCCGCCAGGTCGAGGGCTACCTCGCCGAGCAGCGCGAGCGCTACCGCATCGACCAGATCGTCGGCCGCTCAGCGGCCCTGCGTGCGGTCTTCACCCTGATCCGCAAGGTCGCCGCCACCCCCAATACGACCGTGCTCCTGACCGGCGAGAGCGGCACGGGTAAGGACCTGGCCGCCAAGGTGATCCACCACCAGTCGGACCGGGCCGGTCACCCGCTGGTGGAGATCAATTGCGCGGCGATCCCCGAGCACCTCCTGGAGAGCGAGCTGTTCGGCCACGAGAAGGGCTCCTTCACCGGCGCCACGGAGCGCAAGCTCGGCCTGGTGGAGCGGGCCAGTGGCGGCACCCTCTTCCTGGACGAGATCGGCGACATGCCCCTCGACCTCCAGGCCAAGCTGCTGCACCTCCTCGAGGATCGGAGCATCCGCCGGGTGGGTGGCATCGAAGACATCCCGGTCGACCTGCGGGTCATCGCGGCGACCCACCGAGACCTCTCCGCCGCCGTGGCCGATGGGTCATTCCGCGCCGACCTCTATTACCGCCTGCACGTCCTGCCCATCCCGCTGCCACCCTTGCGGGAACGGGAGGGGGACGTGGAATTCCTCACCCACTTCTTCCTCGACCTCCTCAATCGGGAGATGGGCAAACAGGTGCGCACCATCAGTGCGGGCGCGCTCGCCGCGCTCGCCGCCTACTCGTGGCCCGGCAACGTACGCGAGTTGCGCAACGTGATCGAGCGCGCCCACATCCTGGCCGATGGCCAGAGCATCGAGGTGACCGACCTACCGCAGGAGGTGCAACGGAGGAAACTCCCGCCCCCGGCCGCCGACGCCCGTCGCGCCGACGAGACGGCGAGAGCCAGCTTCGCCCTGCCGTCCGACGGCGTCGACCTGGAGGAACTGGAACGGCACCTCCTCCTCGAATCCCTGGAGCGCACCCATGGCAATCAGACCAGGGCGGCGGAGTTGCTCCACCTCGGGCGGGACGCCCTGCGTTACCGGATGAAGAAGTTCGGCCTGCTCGACTAGCGCGCCGACACGCGACCGAGCACTTATCCGCGGCGGCGACCCCTAACTGGGCCTTTTCACGCATCGCGGGTCTTTTGACCCATTTTTCACCGGCCATGCTCGACGGCCTGACAGGCAACCCGTTATAAAGGCCACGACGTTCCCGATGCCGTCATCGGCATGTCATTTGCACTGAAATTCTTTGGTATCCATGGTGCTCCGCGCCTGGAGGAGGGTCCTCCAGTGCGCCGCACCTGAGTGGGAAGATCCGCACCATGCCCTGCAGACGGCCGGTGAGCCCCGCCTTCCACTTGGTGCGCTACTTCTCGCTCACCACCCTGGCCACCATGGTGGTGGGGGCAGCGCTGATCGCCGCCATCGTGACCCGCCTCACCCACCAGGAGCTGGTACGACGGACCGAGACCCACGCCGTCGCCGTGGCCCACCACCTGATCTACGAGTTGTACCACCGATTTCTCCTGCCCGAGGTCGTGGCCGGAGGCGAAGCGAACATCGAGACCATGGCGAGCTGGGAGGACATCAACCGCCTCGCCGCCCCCCTGCAACACTTCCAGGACCTGCACCAGGTCAAGATCTTCGGCCCCACCGGCACGATCATCTACAGCACCCGCCGCGATCAGACCGGCCTCCGGGACCCGACCGATCCTGGCTTCCTCGCCGCGATGCAGGGCCGGATCGTCTCCGACGCCCCGGATGAGGAGCGACCTGCCGACCAGCCGCGAGGCGAGGTCGACGAGAGGATCGTCACGACCTACGTGCCGATCTTCGCGATCTCCCCGGGCGCCCGCGAGATGCCGGACAGCGGCCGCGTGATCGGCGTGATGGAGGTCTACCAGGATGTCTCGGCGATGCTCGCGGAGTACCGCCGCCAGCGCGGGATCATCCTCGGACTGGTCGCCGCCGCCATGGCGTCCCTGTACCTCCTCCTGCTCGGGATCATCTACCGCGCGGACCGCCGCATGGCAGCGGACTGCCGGGAGATCCAGGAACACCACGCCACGATCCTGGAACAGCGCAATCGCCTCGACACGATCCTCGCCCACCTCAAGGAGGGGGTCGCCCTGTACGACGAGGAGCGGCGCATCGTGTTCATGAACCAGCCCATGATCGAGCGCTTCGGCGACCAGCGCGGGCACCTCTGCCACGAGGCGTTGTACGGCTTGAGCCGCCCCTGTTGCCTGACCCAGGACGAGCGGGTGGACGAGCACCTCTGCCAGCAGACGTGGTTCAGCATGATGACCCCCAAGGACGACTACTTCGAGATCTTCACCACCCCCATCCCACGACCGGACGGCGCCAAGTGGACCCTGGAGCTGGTACGCGACATCGGCGACCGCGTAGCGATGGAGCGCCAGCGGATCCGCATACGCCAGGCCCTGGCCGACGAGCGCCAGCGGACCGTGAACGAGATGATCGTTGGCCTCAACCACCAGATGAACAACAGCCTCGCCGGGATCATCACCACCCTCCACCTCCTGGAGGACCCGGAGCTCGGCGACCGTGAGCGCCGGGAGGCCCGCCAGCGGGTGAAGCGCGAAGTGGAGCAGCTCCAACGGATCCTCACCTCGCTGCCACCGATCGGCGAGATGGGGACCAGCGAATACCTCGCCGGGGTCTCCATGGTCGAGCCATGGGTGATAGCCAAGGGTGTCTGCGAGACCGCGCGTCGGGACCGCCCGCCCACATGATGGAGCCCATGGCCGACACCCCTCACCCGAGCATCCTGGTCATCGACGACGAAGACCTGATCCGCTGGTCCCTGGGTCAGCTCCTGACCCGGAAGGGATACGCAGTCCTGTCGGCGGAGACCGGCGCGGCGGGTCTCGCCCTCTTCCTGGAGCACGCCCCGGATCTGGTGCTCCTCGACCTGAAGCTGCCGGACATCGACGGCCTGCACCTCCTGCCACAGCTCCTCGAACACCGCCGGCAGACCCCGGTGATCATCATGACCGCCTATGGCTCCCCCACGATCGAGCAGGAGGCCCGCAGCCTCGGGGCGGTCGACTTCCTGCGCAAACCGTTCGACCCCGTGGCCCTCTATAGGCGCATCCAGGCGACCCTCGGCCCCCCGGGGTAGCCGGCACGGGCCGCCGATCGGCAGCCGGCCTGGCACCCCTCGGCGAGCGCGATTTTCTGCTGAGAAGCGCTCCGGACGCGGATACCATCACGGGATGCCGCACCCACCGCTCCCCTGGCCCGACCTGCTGATCTTCGACCTCGACGGCACCCTGATCGACTCCAAGACGGACCTCGCCAACTCCCTCAACCAGTCCCTGCGGGAACGCGGTCTACGGGAGCTGGAGCGGGAGGAGATCTACTCGTACGTCGGCAACGGGGTCTACAACCTCATCGAGCGTTCGGTGCGGGCAGTGGGGAGCGACGACGTGGACGGGGCACTCGCCCACTTCATGACCGTATACGACCGCCGCCTGCTGGAGCAGACCCGTCTCTACGACGGGGTGGCGGAGGTCCTGAATCACTTCCGCGAGGTGCCCCTCGCCCTGATCACCAACAAGTCGATGCGCTTCACCCGCCCGATCGTCGACGGACTCGGAGTCGCCCATTACTTTCACCCCCTGCTGGCGCGCGACTCTCTGCCCCAGTGCAAGCCCCACCCGGCGCCGATCACCCACTGCATCGAGATCCACGAGGCACGGCGCTCGCACACCTGGATGGTCGGCGACGGTGCGACCGATATCACGGCAGGCAAGGCGGCCGGGGTGCATACCTGTGGCTGCCTCTACGGCTTTCGCAGCGAGGAGGAGCTGCGTGGGGCCGCGCCGGACCTCTTGATCCGCGAACCGCGGGACCTCCTTACCGTGTTCGACGCGCCGGCGGCGGTCGATGGAGATCGCCCGCCCGCGTAGACCCGAGGAGCCCACGACCATGGCAGCCGACTCGACGATGGACCGTTACCGCCGCTTCGTCGCCGACTACAACCGCGGCGTCGGCCGTGCAGAGCTGTGCGCCACTTATGACATTCCGACGGCCCAGTTCGACGATTTCCTCGCCTTTCTGAAGCGGCAGGGGTTTCGCCTCACGCCACCCCTCACCACCCGCTTCGCCCGTGCCCACGAGATCGACTTCGAGATCGCGGGCGATGAACTGCAATACGTCGAGGTGGTGCTCGACGCCGGTGAGACCGTCGTCGCCGAGGCCGGCGCCATGTTGTACATCGAGCCGGCGATCCAGATGGAGACGATCTTCGGCGATGGCAGCGCGCAGTCCGCCGGCGTGATGGGGAAGATCTTCGGCGCCGGCAAGCGCATCCTCACCGGCGAGTCGCTGTTCATGACCGCGTTCACCAATACGGGCAGCGGCCAGCAACGGGTCGCCTTCAGCGCGCCCTATCCCGGCAAGATCCTCGCCATGGACCTCGCCGCCCTGGGCGGCGAGCTGCTTTGCCAGAAGGATGCCTTCCTGTGCGCGGCGAAGGGCGTCGCCATCGACATCGCCTTCCAGCGCAAGTTCGGGGCCGGCTTGTTCGGCGGCGAGGGATTCATCCTCGAGCGGCTGCGCGGCGACGGCTACGCGTTCGTCCACGCCGGCGGCACGGTGTTCGAGCGCGATCTGGCGGCCGGGGAGACCCTGCGCATCGACACCGGTTGCCTGGTGGCGATGCAGCGCCAGATCAATTACGACATCCAGTTCGTCGGCGGCATCAAGACCGCCCTGTTCGGCGGCGAGGGGCTATTCTTCGCCACCCTAACCGGTCCCGGTCGGGTCTGGCTCCAGTCCCTGCCCTTCAGCCGCCTCGCCGGGCGAATCCTCGCGGCGCTGCCGAGGCCCGGCGGGGGCCGCCAGGGGGAAGGCTCTCTCCTCGGGGCACTCGGCGACGTGGTGATGGGCAATCGCCGCTGACCGCTCCGACGCGGGTAACGGCTGCCGATCGCCGCCGCGCCCGGGTCCCGATGTCGGTCGACCTGTGGCCGTGCGATGCCCAATCGCGCGCTGCGCGTTCGCGGGCTGGACGCGCATGGTGGGGGCGTCAAGTTCCCACGAAGCGGCTCCGAAACAGGGTCAAGCTACCCACCAACCCACTCAGGATCGGCACATGGACATCGACTTCAACGAGATCTGTCACAAGCACACCCAGTGGCGCGTCCGCCTGAACAAGTTTCTCTCCGGTCAAGAGGACCTCACCCTCGAGCAGGCCGGCACCCATCGCGACTGCGCCCTCGGCAAATGGATCCACTCCGAGGGGCGGACGAAGTTCGGCGATCTCCGGGAGATGCTCGACCTGGCTAAGATCCATCGCGACATGCACGAGGCGGTGATCGCCACCATCCGCGCCAAGCAGGCCGGCAACCGCGACGCGGCGGATGCCTCCCTCGCCGCCGTCGAGGCCCTGAGCCGCAAGGTGGTGCAGCAAATCCACACGATCGAGATAATCGTGACCAAGGCCGCCGCACGCTAGCTTGATTTTTCGCGCCGCTGGCGCGGATCACGCAGCCGCAGGACCCGCTCGCGCAACCACGCGGGTGCCCGGCGCATCAGAGCGACGAACAGGGCCGCCGGCCACGGGAAACGGAGGACGGTGCGGCGTCGTTCGATCGCCCGCACGATCCGTCGCGCGGCCCGGTCGGCGTCGAGGGCGAGAGGGAGGCGGCCAAACGGTGCGGTCATCTCGGTGTAGACCCAACCCGGCTCCACCGTCAGGACGTGGATGGCGCGATCCCGGCACGCCACTCGCATCCCCTCCAGAAAGGTGGACAGTGCCGCCTTGCTCGCGCAATAGGTCGGGCTGCGCGGTGAGCCGAACCCGGCGGCCAGGCTGGAGACGCCCACCACCATGCCGGCCGCGCGTTCGAGCGCGGGCAGACATGGCGCCAGCCAATGGAGCGCTCCCATGAAATTGGTCTCCATGACCCGCCCCGCCACCCCCACGTCGAAGCGGCCGAAGTCGGTCATCCCACCGATTCCAGCGTTGAGGACCAGCAGATCGAGGCGCCCCCACCGCGCGACAGCGGTGCGCGCGGCCGCCTCCACCGCCTGCCGATCGCGCACGTCGCACACCAGGGGCAAGGCCCTCTCCGCCCCCCCCAGCTCCGTGGCGAGTCCCGTCAATCGCTCCCCGCGGCGCGCCACCAGAGTGAGGCGGTAACCGTCATCGAAGAGGCGCCGTGCCAGGGCCTCACCGAGGCCGCTCGACGCGCCGGTGATCAGGGCGACCCGATCCGCGGTGCCTTCATCGCCGCCCGTGGCATCGCCCATCACGCCGCTCCCGTGGAAAACGCGACCACCAATGCCACGTCTGGAGCGCCGGTCACCAGCATCACCAAACGGTCGACCCCCAGGGCGATGCCGGCGGACTCGGGCAGGCCCGCCGCGAGGGCCGCCATGAAGGCCTCGTCGATGGGGTAGACCTCGCGGCCGAGGCGCCGCCGCTCCCCCTGCCAAGCGACGAAGCGCCGGCGCTGCTCCTCCACATCGGTGAGCTCGAAGAAGGCGTTGGCCAGCTCGATGCCCGCGACGTAGAGCTCGAACCGCTCCGCGACCGGCCATCCGGCGTCCGGGCGGATCCGGGCGAGGGCCGCCTGGGTGGCCGGAAACTCGGTGACAAAGCATGGCCGCGCTCGCCCCAGGTGAGGCTCCACCCGATCGATGAAGAGACGCGTCACGAGGGTATCCCAGTCGTCATCGTCGGCCGTATGGATACCGAGGGCCGCGATCGCGACGCGCAGGGGCGCGGCGCCTGCAGCGGGCGGAAAGTCGGCCGGATCAATCGGGGTGTGGCGCCGCATCGCCTCGCGGTAAGTGAGACGCTCGAAGGGCTCGCCGACCCGCAGGTCGCGCAGGCAGACCGAGGTCGCCCCGGTTGGCGGAGCCACGGCCGCGGCGAGGTGACGCAGCAGCCGCTCGCAATCGTCCATCAGCGCCGGCAACCCGGCGGCGGCGCGGTACCACTCCAGCAGGGTGAACTCCGGCAGGTGGTGCTGCCCCCGCTCCTCCGCCCGGAATACCCTCCCCATCTCGTAGATTCGCTCGTAGCCGCCGGCGAGGAGCCGCTTGAGGTGCAGCTCCGGGGAGGTCGGCAGATAGCGACGCGGCTGCCCCTCCACCGCGAAGGCGTGGAGGTGGGGCTCCATCCCGGGCGAGACCACCAGGCGCGGCGTCTCGACCTCCAGGAAGCCGCGGCTATCGAAGAAGGCGCGGACCTCACGCAGGGTGCGCGCCCGGGCGACCAGGAGGGAGCGACGGTCGCGGAGGGTGTCAGGGCTATCCACCACAGACCACAATGGCAAACGAACGAAACATGGCCAGCCCGCAAGGCTGGCATCCATCCCCTAACCGCTAGCCCCTGGCCCCTTGCGCGGGGCTGCCCCACAAGCCTGCAATCGCAGGAAATTCAGCCTACTTGGCCCGCTCAAGGTATTGCCCTGTGCGCGTGTCGACCCGGATCTTCTCCCCCTGCTCCACGAACAGCGGCACCTGCACCACCGCACCGGTCTGCAAGGTGGCGGGCTTGGTGGCGCCCGTGGCGGTGTTGCCCTTCACCCCGGGATCGGCCTGGGTGACCTCCAGGACGACGAAGTTGGGTAGCTCCACGGAGATCGCCTTGTCGTTATGGAAGATGATGTCGACCTCCATCTGCTCCAGGAGCCAGAGGTGGGCGTCGCCCAGGTTTTCCTTGGTGAGGTAGACCTGTTCGTATGACGAGGTGTTCATGAAGTGGTACGCGCCATCCTGCTCGTAGAGAAATTGCATGCGCACCTCTTGCAGGTCGGCCTTGCCCATCGACTCGCCCGATTTGTACGTGCGCTCCAGCACCGCACCGGTGGCGAGGTTCTTCAGCCGGCAGCGGGTGAAGGCGTTGCCCTTACCCGGCTTGACGAACTGGGCCTCGACGACGAGGTACGGGTCGCCGTCGATCTCGATCTTCAGACCCTTGCGCAAATCACTGGTGCTGTACATGGTGCTTCCCTTGAAAAAGACAGCGTGCCTACCACCGGCCGGCGGGAGTCGCCACCTGTCGGTTGTCCTCCTACCCGAGCGGCGCGAGGCTGCGCAGAGTGCCGGAGATGCGGCCCTGCCCGCAAGCGGACGGCGCACGAGCCGCGATCTTGCCCGATCCACGGCGGATCCCTGCATGACCCCGTCCCGCGACGCGGGCGGGGAAGGCGAGGCACCACACCGTTTCGCCACCCGCAGCGAGGCGGCGCGTGCCCTGTCTCTCGACCGCGATCCCGACGCCGGGTGGCGTCGGGCCGTGGAGCAATTCCCGATGCGTTGGCCACGGCCCTACCTCGCCCTGGCCGCAGCCCAGGGTGAAGGGGGGCCGCTATGGCGCATGGGTCGACCCGAACCGGAGGAGCGGGTAACCGATCCGGGCGATTTGGGCGACCCGGTGGGCGAGGGCGATCGTTCCCCCGTGCCGTTCGTGATCCGCAAGCACCCGGACCGGGCGGTGTTGCTCCTCACCGGACGTTGCCACTTCTATTGCCGGTTCTGCTTCCGCCGCGCGACGCCTGCAGGGCGCGAGCCGGGTCGCGCCGACCTGACCCGGGCGATCGACTACCTGGCGCGCCAGGAGGCGCTGCGGGAGGTGATTCTCTCCGGGGGCGACCCCCTGGTGTGGAGCGACCGGCGGCTGGCGACCGTGGTCCGCCGCCTCGCCGCCCTGCCTCACCTCACCCACCTGCGGGTCCACAGCCGCGCGCCGGTTCACTATCCCGAGCGAATCACCGCAGGCCTGATCGCGGCATTGACCTCGCGCCTCACCCTGCGGGTCGTGACCCACTTCAACCATCCGTCGGAGCTCACCGCAGAGAGCCGCCAAGCCCTCGCCCAGTTCACGAGGCGTGGCGTCCCGCTGCTCAACCAGGCGGTCCTCCTGCGCGGCGTGAACGACGACGCCGGGGTGCTTGCCGAGCTGTTTCGCTCCCTCCTCGCCGCCGGGGTGCGACCTCACTACCTCCACCACCCCGACCGGGTGCCGGGCAATGCCGCCTTCCGCCTCACCCTCGAACGAGGCCGGGCGATCTATGGCGATCTGCGCCGCCGGCTCCCGGCCGCCGCCCTGCCTCGCTACGTCGTCGACCTCCCGACGGGCCATGGAAAGGTGGCCGTGGACCGCCTCCGCCCTCTGGACGGTGGCCGCTACCGGTGGGAGGATGGCGAGCGTGACGTGGAGTTCGCGGACATTCCGACGGCGCCGTTGCCCACCACCGGCGCCGGACGATAAGAGAGGGACCAGGGGCGCCCGCCACGATCCCGCGAGGGCGCCCCATTCGCACCCCGAGAGACCGGAAACCGCACATGGGTAGAAGACCAAATCCAATGCCGCCCTCTCCGACCCGCGCACGCCGCATCTCGCCGCGCCCCATCGCCACGCGCCGCTGGCGGCCAGGCCGTCCGATGATCGCCATGGCGCTGACCGCCGCGTTGGCCGGCTGCTCGACCCTACCCGATCCACGACTCGATCCGGACGGACGCGAGACGGTTCACAGCGTGGTCGAGATGGCACCCGGCTGGTGGCATGTGCTCGTCCGGGTGAACTACTTCTCGTCGGCGGCGGTAGCGGAGAACCTGCTACGGGAGCGAGTTGCCGACCTCTGTCCAGAGGGCGATCTGGTGCTGGAAAACGTACAAGTCGTCGGGGTCCCGCGCATAGCGACCGCGGATGCCCATTGCGCCGGAGCGGCGCCGCCGCCAGACACGGCAGCGGCACCATTACCCGACGACCAGGCGGGCGACCCGAGCGAGGACGAGGGCGACACCGTGCCGACCGCGCCGTAGCCCACCGCGCGCTACTCGCGTCGGCCGATGAGCTGCTCGGCCAGGGTCTCGCTGACCCGGCACCCCGCCTTGCGCTGGGTCGCGCATATGGCGGTGATCACCGCCATGTTCACCACCTCCTCCGGCGTCGGGGCGATCTGCAACACGTTCACCGGATACGGCATCCCGGCCAATATCGGGCCGATCGCCTCGGCGTCGGCCAGGTGGGTGAGGAGCTTGTAGGCGGCGTTGCCCGCATCGAGGTTGGGGAAGATCAGGAGGTTGGGGTTCTCGGTCAGGGGGGAGAAGGGGTAGTTGTTGCGCCGCTTCACCCAGTACAGCGCCGTGTCCGCCTGCATCTCGCCATCGGCGACGATATCCGGCCGCGCAGCGCGGAAGAGATCGGCGGCGCACCGCACCTTCTCCGTCTCCGGGTGGCGGACGGAGCCAAAATCGGAAAACGAGAGGAAGGCCACTCGCGGGGTGATGAGCAGCGACTCCATCAGGCTGGCGGCGGCACAGGCGATCTGGGAAAGCTGCGCCGCGCTCGGGTCGATGTGCAGGGTGGTGTCGGCGAGGAACAGGGCGCGGTTCTTGAACACCATGCAGTACACGCCGGCGATCCGCTGCGGTCGCTCCTCCGGCGGCAAGATGGAGAGGATCGGCCCGATCACCTCCTGGTAGTGCTGGGTGGCGCCGGTGACCAGCCCGTCTGCGAGCCCCTGGCGCACCAACATCAGACCGAAGAGGTTACGGTTGCGCCGCAGCTTGCGCATGGCGCCGGCACGGGTGAGACCACGCCGCTGGTTGAGCGCGTACATGGTGTCGGCGAAGGCGTGTCGCTCGGGCGCGCGCCGCGGGTCCATGATCGTCACACCGGAGAGGTCCAGGCCGAGCTCGTCGATCCGGTGGCGGATGTCCGCCTCGTCGCCGAGCAACACCGGCTCGCAGATCTGCTCATCGCGGAGGATCTGGCAGGCGCGCAAGATCGCCGGGTTGCGCCCCTCGGGAAAGACGATGCGGTGTTCCCCGCTCGACTGGGCCTGACGCATCAGCGAGCGCCGCAGCTCGCGCGCCGGTCCGAGGATCCGCTCCAGCCGGTCGCGGTACGCGGTCACATCGTCGATGGGGTGGCGCGCCACGCCGGATTCCATCGCGGCCTGGGCCACCGCCGGAGCAACCTTGAGCAACACCCGGCTGTCGAACGGGGTCGGAATGATGTAGTCGGGTCCGAACACGAAGTCCCGGCCGGGATAGGCGCGCATCACCTCGCCGGTGACCTCCTCCTTGGCCAGGGCCGCCAGGGCGCGTACCGCCGCGTGCTTCATCTCCTCGTTGATGGCGGTAGCACGCACGTCCAGCGCCCCGCGAAAGATGTACGGGAACCCCAGGACGTTGTTGACCTGGTTGGGGTGATCCGAGCGGCCGGTGGCGATGATCGCATCGGGTGACACCCGCTTGATCTCCGCGTACGCCATCTCCGGATCGGGATTGGCGAGGGCGAAGATGATCGGTCGCTCCGCCATGGACCGCACCGCCGCCTCCGACAGGATGTCGGCCACCGACACGCCAACAAAGGCGTCGGCGCCGGCCAGCGCCGCGTCCATCGTCGCGTATGGCAGATCGCGAGCGAACCGGGCCTTGTACGGATTGAGGCCTTCGAGGCGCGCGTGGGTAAGCGGCCCCTTGGAGTCGCACACCACCATGTTCTCCGGCCGGACGCCGAGGCTCAAGAAGAGGTTGGCGGTGGCGATGGCCGCCGCCCCGGCGCCGGAGAAGACCACCTTGGTGTTCTCGATGGCGCGACCGGTGATCTCCAAGGCGTTGAGAAAGCCGGCGGCCGCGATGATCGCGGTGCCGTGCTGGTCGTCGTGGAACACCGGGATGGATAGCTCTTCCCGCAGCCGTTCCTCGATGTAGAAGCAGTCCGGCGCCTTGATATCCTCCAGGTTGATGCCGCCGAAGGTCGGTTCCAGCGCCTTCACCGCCTGGACGATCTGCTCCGGATCCGAGAGGTTCAGCTCGATGTCGAAGACGTCGATATCCGCGAACCGCTTGAACAGGACCGCCTTGCCCTCCATCACCGGCTTGCCGGCCAGGGCGCCGATGTTACCCAGGCCCAGCACTGCCGTGCCGTTGGTCACCACCGCCACGAGGTTGGCGCGGGCGGTGTAGTTGAACGACTGATCCGGATCCTTCTCGATCTCCAGACACGGCACCGCCACGCCCGGGGTATAGGCGAGGGACAGGTCGCGTGACGACGAGCACGGCTTGGTCGGACGCACCTCGATCTTGCCGTGACGGCCGTCGCGGTGGTAGGCGAGGGCCTCCTCGTCGGCACGCGGGCTGTGATTAGGAAAGGGGGACGCTGGGGGGGTATCGGGGGTCATGGTCTCTCTCCGGATGGACCGGCGGTGGTGTCACGCCGATGCTCGCCCTGTGTCGGGACAACCGACCGGGGAATTCATTCTGCCGCACGACCGAGAGCCTGACCAGGCTCGTGTGCAATAGCCTGACGGTCGCCCCGCCCTCCTACTTGTTGGGGAGGGGGCGTCGCGACGCCACAATCCCGGCGCATCCAGGCCTGGTGGCATGCATCTGGTGTTGAGGCTACTTGCTCCATGGGAGGCCGACGACTACCGGCGGCGGGTGGGCGCCCCGGGCGGGGTTTTCCCGAGCCACCGCGCGATGCAAAGTGCGCGCCTCCGCTATCCCGCCGAGACCCCCATGGATTGCCCCACCATTGTCCTTCTTGATCGTGCGACCCTCGACTCCGGGGGGGATCTCGATCTCGCCCCGATCGAGGCACTAGGCCCGATCACCTCATTCTCGATCACCCGACCCGAGGAAGCCGCGGAGCGGATCGCCGAGGCGCAGGTGGTCATCACGAACAAGGTGTGCCTCGGCGCCGCGGAGATCGCGGCCGCATCGCGGCTCCGGCTGATCGCGGTCGCGGCCACCGGCGTCAACAACATCGATCTGGCGGCCGCCCAGGCGGCGGGGGTGGCGGTGGCGAACGTGGCGGGCTACTCCACCCCCTCCGTCGTACAACACACCATCGCGGCCCTCCTCGCCCTCGCCGTGCATCTGCGCGAATACGATCAGGCGGCACGCGACGGGCGGTGGCAGGGTGCCGCACAGTTTTGTCTCCTCGACTGGCCGATCGTCGAGGTGGCCGGCAAGACCCTCGGCATCGTCGGGTTCGGCGCCATCGGCCGCGGCGTCGCCCAGGTGGCCCGGGCCCTGGGGATGAAGGTCCTGGTGGCCGCCAGCCGTCCCAGGGTCGCCTACCCGCTAGACCAGCGCCGGCCGCTGGTGGAGGTCCTGGCCGCCGCCGACGTGGTGGCGGTCCACATCGCCCTGAGTCGCGACACCGCCAACCTGATCGACCGGGCCGCGCTCGCCCTCATGAAACCCGGCGCGTGGCTGCTGAACATGGCCCGCGGCGGGGTGGTGGACGAGGCAGCCGTGGCCGACGCCCTGCGCAGCGGTCGGCTCGGCGGTGCGGCGTTCGACGTCCTGACGGAAGAGCCGCCGGCCGCCGGCAACCCCCTCCTCGACCCCACCGTCCCCAACCTCATCCTCACGCCACACACGGCCTGGGCGAGTCGCGAGGCCCGGCAGCGGCTGATCACCGAGCTGGCGGAAAACATTCGCGCCCACCTCGCG
>Ga0210124_1000293_pt1 | contig 27069 bp, 20 predicted proteins | sample Muzzi_PWC_D2_FD_185554 | JGI IMG/M metagenome (GOLD analysis project Ga0210124, IMG submission 185554) | Wetland microbial communities from San Francisco Bay, California, USA, that impact long-term carbon sequestration - Muzzi_PWC_D2 (SPAdes) | ecosystem: Environmental > Aquatic > Marine >... | reverse complement strand
CGGCAGCGAGATTCCGGTCTTCGTCGTGGGCATGCCGCGTTCGGGAACCTCGCTGGTCGAGCAGATCCTGGCCAGTCACCCGGAGATCGCGGGGGCGGGCGAGGTGCCCGACATTCCGGCCATGGCGCAGCGGATCGCGCGGGACGCACCAGGCAGTCTGGGGTATCCCGCGGGTCTCGCGCGGTTCGACGAGGCGAAACTGCGGGAATGGGCCGACCTTTATCTCGCGCGCCTTCAGGCCCCGGCGCCACAGGCCCGGCGCGTAGTCGACAAGCAGACGGCGAATTTCCAGCATATCGGTCTGATCGCCCTGATGTTTCCGAAGGCCCGGGTCGTTCACTGTCGCCGCTCGGCACTCGATACCTGCCTGTCGTGCTACTTTCAGAACTTCGTGCGCGGGCAGGATTTCGCCTTCGATCTGGCGGACCTCGGGCATTTCTACCGCCACTACGACGATATGATGGCGTATTGGGCGCGGGCGTTGCCGATCCCCATTCTCGACGTCCGCTACGAAGACCTGGTCGGCGACCTCGAGGCCGTCGCGCGCCGTCTCGTGGCGTTCTGCGACCTGCCATGGGATTCCGCTTGTGCGCGGTTCCACGAGACGGAGCGGCCTGTCCGGACGGCGAGCCACCGGCAGGTGCGCGAGCCGATCCACGGGCGTTCGGTCGCGCGCTGGCGCAACTACCGGGCGCATCTCAGGCCGCTGATCGAGGCGCTGGGGCCCCTGGCGGCGGATGCCGCGGTGGAAGACGCGTAGCTGGCGGCCGCGCGGCGGCGCCGTGCCGGAGCGAGGCATAACGGGTACAGGGGACGGATGGGATGGATCGCATTCTGGTGACCGGGGCGCTGGGCCAGATCGGCAGCGAGCTGACCGATGCCTTGCGGGCGCGCTATGGGGTGGAGCGGGTGATCGCCTCCGACATCCGCATGCCGGCGGCGCGCACCCACGACGACGGGCCCTACGAGCAGATCGATTGCACCCAGGCCTCGCAGATCCGCGACGCGGTGCGGCGCTACGACATCGACACGATCTACCACCTGGCGGCGCTGCTCTCCGCCGTCGCGGAGGACAAGCCGCAAGTCGCCTGGACGCTCAACATGGGCGGGCTCTACAACGTGCTGGAGACGGCGCGGCAGTACCGCTGCGCCGTGTTCTTTCCCAGCTCGATCGGCGCCTTCGGGCCCGGCACGCCGCGCGACGCGACGCCGCAGGACACGATCCAGCGGCCGACCACGATGTACGGCGTGACCAAGGTGGCCGGCGAGCTGCTGTGCGACTACTACGCCGGGCGCTTCGGGGTCGATACGCGCGGCCTGCGCCTGCCTGGGCTGATCTCCTATGCCGCGCCGCCGGGCGGCGGCACCACGGACTACGCCGTGGAGATCTTCTACCAAGCGGTGCGCTATCGGCATTACTCCTGCTTCCTGCGCGCCGATACGCGCCTCGACATGATGTACATGCCCGATGCGCTGGCCGGCATGGTGCAGCTCATGGAGGTCGACTCGGCGCGACTCGTCCATCGCAACGCCTTCAACGTGACGGCGATGAGCATCACGCCGGACGATCTGGCGGCGGAGATCCGCAAGCACCTGCCCGACTTTGCCATCGACTACCAGGTCGACCCCGTGCGCCAGGCGATCGCCGATACCTGGCCGCAGGCGATCGACGACGGCGCGGCGCGGCGCGAGTGGGACTGGGCGCCGCACTACGATCTGGCGGCCATGACCGCCGATATGCTGGACAAGGTGACGGCCAAGCTCGCCCGCGCGGCCGGCGCCGGGACAGGGGAGGCCTGACATGCCCTACGAACGCCTCGAGCAGGCTCTGGCGGCCGAACTCGCGGAGCAGGAGCGCGCCGGCACGCGCAAGGGCGCCGAAGCGGTCATCGTCGGCGTCGTGCCGCCGGCCGACGGCCGCGGGCCGCGCTATCTGCTGCAGGACGAAGGCGACCGGCCCTTCCTGCGCATGAACTCGAACGGGTATCTCGGACTGGCGCTCGACTCCGAGATCGTCGGCGCGGAGGAGGCGGCCAGCCGCGCCTACGGCGTCGGACCCGGCGCCGTGCGCTTCATCAGCGGGACCTGGGCGCCGCACGTCGCGCTCGAAAATCGCCTCGCGGCGTTCCACGACCGCGCGGCCGGGATGATCTTCAGCTCGGCCTACGCGACGGTGCTCGGCGTGCTCGTTCCGCTTATCACCGAGCGGACGGCGGTGATCAGCGACGCGCTCAACCACAACTGCATCATCAATGCGCTGCGCCTCGCGCGACCGGCCGAGAAGCACGTGTATGCCCACCTCGACATGGCGGAGCTGGAGCGCGCGATGGAGGCGGCGGCCAAGACCTGCCAGCGCGCCATCGTCGTCACCGACGGCATCTTCAGCATGCGCGGCGATCACGCGCCGCTCGACGAGATCATGGCCCTGGCCGAGAAGCACGACGGCGACTTCGCCGAGAACCTGCTGGTCATGGCCGACGACTCGCACGGCGTCGGCGCCTTCGGGCGCACCGGGCGCGGCACCGAGGAGTTCACCGCCAGCCCGCCGGTCGACCTGCTAGTGGCGACGCTGGGCAAGGCCTTCGGGGTCAACGGCGGCTACCTCGTCGCCGGCCGCACGATCGTCGATTTCCTGCGCGAGCGCTCGCCGCTCTACGTTTATTCCAATCCGATCACGCCCGGCGAAGCGGCAGCCGCGGAGGCCGCCGTTTCCCTGGTGGCCGGTGCGCGCGGACAGGCGATGCTGGCGCACCTGCGCGCCATGACCCGGCGCTTCGAATCGGGTCTGGTGGCGCTCGGCTACGAGACGATCCCCGGCGAGCACCCGGTCGTGCCGCTCATGGTGCGCGACACGCCGCGGACCTCGGCATTGGTCGCGCACCTGCGTGCGGCAGGCGTGCTGGCGACCGGGCTGAACTTTCCGGTGGTGCCGCGCGGCGACGAGGAAATCCGCTTCCAGATCTCGGCCGATCACACCGAGGCCGATATCGACGAGGCGCTGGCGGCGCTGCAAAGCTTTCCCGGTCGCGGCGACGCCTAATCCGGCGCCGCGGCCTCCCGGCGCGGCGCGGCGGCGCGGCGCAGCCGGTCGTTGATCGCCACGCCGAGGCCGGTCTCGGGGATCGGCATGACGGCGATGGCCGCCAACTCGGGTCGGTCGAGCGCATGCAGCGCGGCGAAGAGGTTGGCCGCGGCTTCGACGAGGTTGCCGCGTGCGCTGAGGTTGATCGTTTGCGCCGCGCCGGGCAGCGGCGTCGGCCCGAAGGCGAGCAGGCCCTCGTCGGGGCGCACGGCCTCCGCCTCCAGGCGCAGCGGCCGCGAGGGCGCGTAGTGGCTCTGCAGCAGGCCGGGCGATCGCAGTTCGCCGGCGGGGGCGCCGCCGGTCATGTCCTGTATCGATCCGATCGCCTCCGCCAAGTCCTCCAGCACGACCGCGCCGGGGCGCAGCAGGCGCGGCGTCGCTTCGGACAGGTCGAGCACGGTCGATTCGAGGCCGATCAGGCAGGGTCCGCCGTCGAGGATGAGCGGCACGCGCGCGCCGAGCGAGGCCGCGACGTGCGCCGCCGTGGTCGGGCTGACGCCGCCGGAGCGGTTGGCGCTCGGCGCCGCCAGCGGGACGCGGGCCTCGGCCAGCAGGCGCTGCGCCACGGGATGGCGCGGGGCGCGCACCGCCAAAGTCGGCAGCCCGGCGCTGCACAGCAGCGAGACTCGGCAGCCGGCGCTGCGGGGCAGCACCAGGGTGAGCGGGCCCGGCCAGAACCGCGCGCTCAGCGTCCGCGCGCGGTCGTCGAAGACCGCGTACGATTCCGCCTCGCGCGCGCCGGGCACGTGGACGATCAGCGGGTTGAAGCGCGGCCGTCCCTTGGCTTCGAAGATTCGGGCCACGGCTTCGTCGCTGGTCGCGTCGGCACCCAGGCCGTAGACCGTCTCTGTCGGGAAGGCCACCAGCGCGCCGGCGCGCAGCAGGCGCGCGGCCTCGGCGTACGCGGCGGCGTCGGGTTTGCGAACGGCCGCCGCGACGGCGCCGGTGCTGGGTGAATCGCTCTGCGTCATGGCGCGGACTTTATCCCAAGGGCGCGCCGAGGAAAGCGAAGGCTGCCGTGCCGTCGGCCGGTACTCGGGAAACGCGAGCAGCCGCGATAAGATACGCGGCCCCAATGAAACGCCAGGAGCCGTCAATTTCATGACAGCTCCTGGGAAATGCTCTCTGGCATTTGCTCGTTCGGTGCGACCCCATCCGCGGTAATGAGACGCCCGATGAGTCACCGCACAGGCATTGCGGCGGCTAAAGCGTCATCGGTTTTCGCCGATCACGTAAAAAAAGTCTGCGCCTCCGTGCGGCGCAGGTCAAGGGGGTGCTAGCAAAGATCATTTTCCTCAAGACGGAACGCAGGATGAACGTCGCGCGGAATTCGCCGCGCAGGTTTCGCGGGGCGCGCAATTTTCCTGACCGTCAAGGCCGCGCGGGCGCGCATCGTGCCGAGATCGGAATCGGAGTCGTTCGGCACGACTTCGACTTCGCCTTGTCGCGCCGGCCGGGCGGATGCAAACTCGCCTTGCGATCCCCTGCGTTCCTCCAGCTTCGCGAGCGCCCATGGCCCAAATCTTCACCGTCGCGCAACAGAAGGGCGGCGCCGGCAAGACCACGCTCGTTGCCCATTTGGCGGTCGCGCTGACCGCGGCGCGCCATCGCGTCGCCCTGCTCGACATAGATCCGCAGCAATCGCTCACCCAGTGGTACCGCCAGCGCGCCGCGCGACTGGGCGACGCCGGCGCCGGCGTGCTGCTCGAATCCGTCGAAGGGTGGCGCACCCGCAACGAGGCCGCGCGACTCGCCCGCGGCCACGACATCGTGCTGATCGACAGTCCGCCGCATGCCGAGACGGAGGCCAAGATGGCGGTGCGCAGCGCCGATCTCGTGATCGTGCCGGTGCAACCTTCGCCGATGGATGTCTGGGCGACCCGCCCGACACTGCGCCTCGCGCAGCAGGAGAAGGTGCCGGCGCTGGTGGTTCTCAACCGCGTGCCGCCGCGTGCGCGGCTGACCGACGAGATGGTGGCGGAAATCGAGAAGACCGGCGCCGCGTTGGCCGGCGCGCGCCTCGGCAATCGGATCGCCTTCGCCGCCGCCCTGGCCGAAGGACGGTCGGTCGGCGAGACCCAGCCGCGCGGGCGGGCGGCCGCCGAGGTCGATGCTCTGGCGGACGAGATTCTGCGCCTCGCCGGGTGCACCGCCCGATGAGGCCGCGCGCCGCGGTCAGGCCTTCCCGCGGGCGATGAAGTAGGGGTTCTCGAACCCCGGCTTGCCGTAGTCGAGCGGCTCGCCAGTCTCGGCCTCGACGACGCTGCCGCCGGCGGCGAGCAGGACCGCATGCCCGGCGGCCGTGTCCCATTCCATGGTGCGGCCGAAGCGCGGGTAGAGGTCCGCCTTGCCGCTGGCCACCAGGCAGAACTTGAGCGAGCTGCCGGCGTTGACCTGTTCGGCGACCCGGTAATCCGCCAGGAAGGCGTCGAGGGCGGTGGCATCGCCGTGCCGCCGGCTGGCGACGACCACGGCGCCCTCCTCGGGCGTCGTCCGCACCTCGACCGGGACCGGCGGCTCGCCGGGCTCCGAGAAGGTGGCGCTGCCGCGGCCGGCGCCGGCCCAGGTCATGCCGAGCGCCGGGGCGTGCACCACTCCGGCGACCGGCTCGCCGTCCTGGATCAGCGCGATGTTCACCGTGAACTCGCCGTTGCCGGAAAGGAACTCGCGGGTGCCGTCCAGGGGATCCACCAGCCAGAACAGGCCGCCGCTCACATCGGGGATCTCGCCCGCCGCCGCGGCCTCCTCGGAAACCACCGGGATATGCGGCGTCAGTGTGTTGAGCGCGCCCAGTATCATGGCCTCGGCCGCCTCGTCGGCCTCGGTCACGGGGGTCTGGTCCTCCTTGCGCCGCACGCCAGGCTCCTTGCCGGGGCCGTAATAGCCCAGGATGACCTTGCCGGCGCGCTCGGCGATCAGGCGCAGGACCGCGAGGAGATCCTCGTCTTCGTCGTCTTCGAAGTCGTCGTCCGGATCCGATTCCGAATCCGAGCCGTTGGTCTGGCCCATGCGGTGCCCGCTCTTTCGTCGTCGCGGCAGCAAGAGCCGGCGATCATAGGGAAGGGGGGCGCGAGGTCAAAGGCCCAATCCCGGCGCCTCTCCCGCGTCATTCCGGCGACATGGCGTCCACCGACAGCACGATGGCCTCGACCTCGATGGTGCCGGCATGCTCGAACGTCAGGGTCAGAGGAAGCAGGTCGCCTTCCGTGAGCGGCGCGGCGAGGCCCATCAGCATGACATGCAGGCCACCCGGCTGCATGACCGTGGGCGAGCCGGGGACGATCTTCACGACGTCGACCGGGCGCATCTTCATGACGCCGCTGTCCATGATGGTCTTGTGCAGCTGCGCGTGCTTGGCGGCCGGGGTCGAGACGGCCAGCAGGCGGTCCGGCTCCGAACTTGCGACGCTGAGGGTCATGTAGACGGCGCCATTGAGGCTCCCGCCCGCGGTTGCCCGCGCCCAGGGGTGGACGATTTTCACCGACCCGATCTCGTACTCGTGCGCCGCGGCGGCGCCCGACAGAAGTGCGGTCAAGGAAACCGCGAGAGCCAGAATCAGACCTTTCATCTTGTGTCGTCCTTTCGGTCAGCTCGTCGCGTGCAGATAGCCGCGGATGGCCTCGGCCAGTTCGTTCGGCGGCGTCTCGGGCGAGAATGCGGTGAGGTAGGCTCCGTCCGGCGCCATGAGGTAGAGCAATGCCGAATGGTCCATGAGATAATTGTCGTCGCCGGTTTCGCCCGGCGCCTTGGCATAATAAGCGCGGTAGGCCATCGCGACCGCCGCGATCTGCTGCGGCGTGCCGGTCAGGCCGAGAATCCGCGGATGGAAATGGCCGACGTAGTCGGCCAGGACCTGCGGCGTATCGCGCGCCGGATCGACGGTGATGAACAGCGGGCGCACGCGCTCGGCGTCGTTGCCCAGCAGATCCAGGGACTGCGACACCTTGGCCAGCGTCGTCGGGCAAACGTCGGGGCAGAAGGTGTAGCCGAAGAACACCAGCAGGAATTCGCCGCGAAAGGTCTTCTCGGTGACGGTCTCGCCGTTCTGCGAGACCAGTGTGAAGGGGCCGCCGACGTTGGGCCGGTCGGCGACCGTTTGTTGCTCGAGAATGGTCTCGAGCGGCACGGGGCCGAGGTACCAGGCCGCGATACCGCCGAGTGCGGCGGCGAGGCCGGCGGCGGCTGCCAGGGCCGCGGTGCGAGGTTTCATAGGGAACGCTCTCCCGTGACGACGGTGTGACACTGCACGCAGGGCAGCGCGGAAACCGCGCCGCCGATGCGCGAAAAGGTCGTCAAAGCGTCACGGGCGGGGCGCGGATCGCGCGCGGCAGCAGGGAGACCGCGCCGAGCGCCGTGCCAGCCCCGCGATAGGGCAGCGGCGCCTCGGCGCGCCGGCCGAGCGTGGCGAGGGGCGGCGACTTCGGCAGCACCAGCGCCGTCGCGTGGCACGGACAGAAATGACAGGGCTTGGCCGGCGCGGGCTTCGGCGTGCCCGGCCGCCCGTTTTCGTCGAGCGCCACCCAGATCACGCCGTTGCCGGTGCAGATCGCCACCAGGCGCTCGGCGCTCGGCGGCGCCGCATCGGGTCCCGGTCGCGCACCGGCCGCCGCGGCATAGGCCGGCAGCAGCGCCTGGAAGAGAATGGATAGCGCCGCCGCCCAGCCCCAGCAGCGGCGCAGGCGCATGGTCCGCCGCCTGCCTTTGTCCCGTTGCCTGGGCCGATCCAACCGCATGCCGATTCCCTTTAGAGGGGGGACGCGGTTATAGCAAGCCGTCTCGCGGCCCGGATTGACGTGCATCAAGACGCCGGATGGCGAGGCACGCACGCACCGACCCCGGCGGCGCCGGCCCCGTGACCCGGCCGAAGGTCTCCTATTCGAAGGCCTCCTCCCAGGTGCCGCGCGTGGCGGCGCGGGAATATTCGGTCGCCCGGTTCTCGAAGAAGTTCGTGTGCTCGACGCCGTTCAGAATGGCGTCCAGCCACGGGAGCGGATTGCGCTTCGAGCGGTAGATCGGCTGCAGGCCGAGCTGCGTCAGGCGCCGGTCGGCGATGTAGCGGATGTAGCGCTTGACCTCCTCGGCCGCGAGGCCCTCGACGCCGCCGAGCTCGAAGGCGAGATCGATGAAGGCATCCTCGTGCGTCACGATGGTCTCGCAGGCGCGGTACAGGTCGCGCTCGAGCGCCTCGTTCCACACCTCGGGGTTCTCGGCCACGAAGCTGCGGAACAGGCGGATGATCGACTGGGTGTGCAGCGATTCGTCGCGCGCCGACCAGGAGACGATCTGGCCCATGCCCTTCATCTTATTGAAGCGCGGGAAGTTCAGGAGGATCGCGAAGCTGGCGAAGAGCTGCAGGCCCTCGGTGAAGGCGCCGAACACCGCCAGCGTGGTGGCGATGTCGGCCTTGGTGGCGACGCCGAAGCTCTGCATGTAGTCGTACTTGTCCTTCATCTCCCTGTAGTGGAGGAAGGCCGAGTATTCGGTCTCCGGCATGCCGATGGTGTCGAGCAGGTGCGAATAGGCGGCGATGTGCACCGTCTCCATGTTGGAGAAGGCGGCCAGCATCATCTGCACCTCGGTCGGCTGGAACACCCGGGCGTAGTGGCGCATGTAGCAGTTGTTCACCTCGACGTCGGCCTGGGTGAAGAAGCGGAAGATCTGCGTCAGCAGATTGCGCTCGCCCGCCGTCAGCTTGTGCTGCCAGTCCTTGACGTCGTCGGCCAGCGGCACCTCCTCGGGCAGCCAGTGGCTGCGCTGCTGCATGAGCCAGGCATCGTAGGCCCAGGGATAGCTGAACGGCTTGTAGACGGGATTGGCTTCCAGCAATGACATTTCCTGTGGTCCCTGCGATCGCTTGTTATGGGTATTGGCCGCTTCGTGCCGTCCGGTGGGGCCGGCCCCCTACGTGGAACCCGGCCCCCGGCAAGCCCGCCCTTATTGACAGGCGAGGCATTCCTCGTAGTCGGTCGTGCCCGCGTCGTCGGCCGCCGCGCCGTCGCGCGGGCGCTCGCCCCCGTTGACCCGGCCGAGGTGCGGGATGGCGCCGCCGCGCGCGGGCGCGGCCTCGGCGCCGCCCGCCTCGGCACGCTGCATCGACTTGGAGCGGCAGTAGTAGAGGCTCTTCACGCCCTTCTTCCAGGCCAGCAGATGGATCTGGTGCAGGTCGCGCTTGTGCACGTCGGCCGGCAGGAAGACGTTAACCGACTGCGACTGGCAGACGCAGGGCGCACGGTCGGCCGCGTGCTCGATCAGCCAGCGCTGGTCGAGCTCGAAGGCGGTCTTGAACACGTCCTTCTCGTCGGCGTCGAGGAAATCGAGGTGCTGCACCGAGCCGCCGTTGATGGTGATCGACGACCAGGTCTCCTCGTCGTTGTGGCCCTTCTCGGCGAGCAGCGCCTCGAGGTGCTTGTTGCGCACGTTGAACGAGCCGCTGAGCGTCTTGTGCGTGAAGCTGTTCGCTGCGATCGGCTCGATGCCGGGCGAGGCGCCGCCGCAGATGATCGAGATCGAGGCGGTCGGCGCGATCGCCAGCTTGTTCGAGAAGCGCTCCCGGATGCCGAACTCGGCGGCGTCGGGGCAGGCGCCGCGTTCCTCCGCCAGCTTGCGCGAGGCGGCGTCGGCTTCGGCGCGGATCTTCTTGAAGATGCGCCGGTTCCACACCTTGGCCATGACGCCCTCGAGCGGGATGCGGTTCATCTGCAGGAAGGAGTGGAAGCCCATCACGCCGAGTCCGACCGAGCGCTCGCGCATCGCCGAGTAGCGCGCCCGCGCCATGCTGTCGGGGGCACGCCGGATGAAGTCCTCGAGCACGTTGTCGAGGAAGCGCATGACGTCCTCGACCAGCCCGGCTTCGTCCTTCCACTCGTCGTAGGTCTCCAGATTGAGCGACGACAGGCAGCAGACCGCGGTGCGTTGCTCGCCGCGGTGGTCGATCCCGGTCGGCAGGGTGATCTCGCTGCACAGGTTCGACATCTTGACCGACAGGCCGGCCAGCTTGTGGTGCTCCGGGATCGCCCGGTTCACGTGGTCGCCGTAGAGGATATAGGGCTCGCCGGTCTCGACCCGCGCGGTCAGGATGCGGATCCACAGGGCCCGCGCCTTCAGCTTGCGAATCACGGCGCCGTCCTTCGGGCTGACCAGGGGCCAGTCCTCGTCGTTCTCCACCGCGCGCATGAAGGCGTCGGGGATGACCACGCCGTGGTGCAGGTTGAGCGCCTTGCGGTTGGGGTCGCCGCCGGTCGGCCGGCGCATCTCGATGAATTCCTCGATTTCGGGGTGCGACACCGGGATGTAGCAGGCGGCCGAGCCGCGCCGCAGCGAGCCCTGGCTGATCGCCAGCGTGAGCGAATCCATGACCCGGATGAAGGGGATCACGCCCGAGGTCTTGCCGTTCATGCCGACCCGCTCGCCGATCGAGCGCAGGTTGCCCCAGTAGCTGCCGATGCCGCCGCCGCGCGCGGCCAGCCAGACGTTCTCGTTCCACAGCCCGAGGATGCCGTCGAGCGAATCGCCGGCCTCGTTGAGGAAGCAGGAGATCGGCAGGCCGCGGTTGGTGCCGCCGTTCGACAGGACCGGTGTCGCCGGCATGAACCAGAGGCGCGAAATCGCGTCGTAGATCCGCTGGGCGTGCGCCGTGTCGTCGGCGAAATGCGCCGCCACGCGGGCGAAGAGGTCCTGGAAGCTCTCGCCCGGCAGCAGGTAGCGGTCGTTCAGGGTCGCCTTGCCGAAGGCGGTCAGCCGCGCGTCGCGCGTGCGGTCCAGGCGGACCTTGATGCCGCGCTCGTTCTGGAAGACGTCCCGGATTTGGCCGTTGCCCAGAACCGAATCGGAATCGGCGCCGGACTCCGGACTGCCGGCCGACCCGGCCGTGGCGTTATCCACATCCGCCCCCGATGCGCCAACGGCTTCGAAATCCAGCAGACTTCCGGAACCTTCCATGCAAACCCCCCGCTTTTCCACAGATGTGGAGCGAATTTTGTGTGGAGAACCACAATATCTTGGGATCAACCTGGGCCACGTTACCATACCTTGTGGTCTTGTCGAGAAGAACAGAAACGGAACATACGGAGCGTATCGAGTCGCCGAAGCGGTGGCAACGGCATTGGCGCGCCGCGCCGCCGCGTGCCGGATGCGGGCGATCGCACGCCGAAGCGACCGACGACCCGCAATCACGGTTCCTCGCTGCGCGCCGGTAAAGAGCCCCGCGGTTTCGCGAGATGACGGCCGCTGGGTCGGGCCGAGCCTTTTCTGGCGGTCATCCGCGTAGTAGCTTGGAAACTCATTCGGAGGAAAACATTGACGACGTTGGACCGATCGGCGCGGCGCACCGGGGGGCGGGAGGCCCGTCGGATGCGCCGGGCGCAGCCGAGCCGCGGTGTGGTTCGTCCGGGCCTCCGGGGCGGCGACTACAAGCCGCTGGCCGATCGCGACATCCAGCGCATTCACGAAACGGCGCTCGACCTGCTCGAGCAGGTCGGCATGGCCAACCCCCTGCCTGTCCTGCGTGAACGCGCGCTGGCCAGGGGATGCTGGCTCGACGACCATGGCCGCCTCTGCTTTCCGCCGGCACTGGTGGAGGATGTCATCGCGGCAATGCCGCGCAGCTTTGTGATGCACGGCCGCGATCCCAGGCACGATCATGAAAGCGCGGCAGGGCGAGTCTATTTCGGCCCCGGCGGCGATTCGATCTCCACGCTCGAAGTAGACGGGCGTCGGTACCGGCCGTCGACCATTGTCGACGTCTACGATTTTGCTCGCTTGATCGACCGGCTCGAGCATGTGCACAACTTTTCCCAAGTGGTGGTTGCGACGGACATCGAAGACCCGCGGGTTGCCGACATCAACATGGCCTATGCCGCCGTCGCCGGCACCAACAAGCACGTCGTGCTGTCGCTCAACGATGCCCGCCATGTCGACGACGTGATCCACCTCATGGATTCGGTACTGGGCGGCGAAGGCAAGCACAGGGAGCGCCCGTTCTGTTCGGCCGGCGCCTGTTGCGTCGTCTCGCCGCTCGCCTACGGCACCGAAAGCAGCGAGGTTTGCCTGGCCGCCACGCGAATTGGCGCTCCGGTCTGGGCGGTGATGGCGCCGCAGGCGGGGGCGACCGCGCCGGCCGCGCTCGCCGGCACGCTCGCGCAGGTGACGGCCGAAAGCCTGGCCGCGCTGCTCCTGGTCCAGCTCGTTTCGCCGGGCCATCCCATGGCCTTCGGGCCCTGGCCATTCGTCTCCGACCTGCGCACCGGGGCCTTTAGCGGCGGCGGCGGCGAGCAGGCGGTTCTGGCCGCGGCGGCGGCCCAGATCGGCCTGTTCTACGATTTGCCGACCTCGGTCGGGGCGGGCATGTCCGACGCCAAGTGGCCGGACGCCCAGATGGGTTTCGAAAAGGGCGTGAGCGTCACCGCCGCGGCGCTTGCCGGCGGCGACGTTTCGGAGGTCTGCGGCATGATGGCCAGCCTCATGGGGTGTTCCTTCGAGGCCATGGTGATCGACAACGAAATGCTGGGCACCATCCAGCGCATGCTGAAGGGCGTCGAGGTCAACGACGAAACCCTATCCTTCGAGGTGATCCGGGACGTGGTTCATGGCCCGGGCCATTTCTTGGGCCACGCCCAAACCCTCGCCCTCATGGAGAGCGAGTTCCTGTACCCGAGGCTCGCCGATCGGCGGTGCCAGGCGGAATGGCAGGAGACCGGGGGCGCCGACATCCTGGAATCGGCCAAGGCACGCGTTCGCGAGATCCTCTCGACGCACTATCCCGCCTATGTCGACCCCGCCGCCGACGCCAAGATCCGCGAGCGCTTCGACATCCGCCTGCCCGCCACGACCATGCGTCCGGGAAACGGGGGCCGCTGACACGCGGCCTTAAGGACTCCCGCTTATCTCGAAAGCTCCTGCCGAGGGGCCCCGCCCCCGGGGACCCGTACGGCTGCCCGGCAAGTCACCGTCGATATGTTGAGTGCAGCGGCGGACTTTCCCCCGGGGATCCGTACGGCTGCCCGGCAAGCCACCGGCTTTGGGTCCGTTCGTTACATGATCGATATTTAAAGTCCTTCACCGCGGAAAGAACAACTGGCCGGAAGTTGCGTAAAAATTTAGCGAAATCCAAATTATTAAGAGAACGTAAATGCTTTTATTCTAGATTATTACAAGGCGCTTTTTAGCCGCCCAACCCGAATCCACAGAACTCCGGAGTCGCACACCATGTTCCGCCGGTTTCTCGATTTTCAGGTGCTGGCCAAGCGTTTCGCCGAGGACGAGCGCGGCTCGGTGATCGTCTTCTTCGCCGCCTCGCTCATGCTGTTCGTCGCGCTCTCGGCGGCGGTCATCGACCTCGGCTATCTCTACGGCATTCACGGCCGGCTGCAGGCGACGACCGACGCGGCGGCACTGGCCGGCGCCAGCCAGCTCGACGACGAGACCGCGGTCAAGGCGGCCGCGATCAGCTACGCCGTCAAGAACATGCCGACGGCGCAGAACGGCAACGTGGTGACGGCGGCCGACGTGGAGCTCGGCTACTGGCACTTCACCAATCGGACCTTCACGCCGGGCGGCAGCCCGACCAACGCCGTGCGCGTGACCGGCCAGCGGAGCGAGGGAAACAGCAACGGCGTCGGTCTTTTCTTCGCGCAGATCATCGGATTCAACGAAAGCGACGTGGCGGCCCGCTCCGTCGCCGCAAAGCTGACGGTGGAGCCGCCCTGCCTGCTGGCGCTCGATCCCAGCGCGCCCCAGGCCGCCAAGGTGAACAACGGCACGGTGAAGGCCGAGGGCTGCGCCTTCCACGTCAACTCGGCCGATCCCGACGCGCTCGACATCGCGAACGGCGGCGTGCTCGAGGCCGATTCGGTCTGCGCGCGCGGCGGCGTCGGCGGTGCCGGCACGTCGACCCCGCCGCCGCAGACGCCCTGTCCCAACATGGACGACCCCCTGGCCTCGCTGGATCCGCCGACCTACGGCGGCTGCGACTACACCAACCTCCACTACAGCAACGGCTCGCACACGCTGTCGCCCGGCGTTTATTGCAAAGGCATCACGCTGTCGAACGATGCCCAGGTCGAGTTCGAGCCCGGCACCTACATCATCGACCAGGGCTCGCTGAGCACCACGGGCGGCGCTACCCAGATGGCGGGCGAGGGCGTGACCTTCTATTTCACCAACGGCGGGTCGCTCAGCCTTGCCGGTCAGGGCAGCGTCGACCTCAGGGCGCCGACCAGCGGCGACATGAAGGGTATGCTGTTCTTCGGGGATCCGAACGAGCCGGCCGGGCTCGACCACACGATCACCGGCGGAGCAACCATGAACTACGAGGGGACGATCTACTTCCCGACCGGCGACCTGGCGGTGACGGGCAACGGCACCGCTTACGCCGGCAGCGGCTACACCGTGGCGATCGCGCGGACCTTGAAGTTCAGCGGCAATGGCAGCCTCACCTTCAAGTACTACGACGGCGGCGACGTGCCGCTGCCCGACGCGCTCGACGGCCTGAGCACTTACACCAGCCTGGCGCTGGTCGACTGATCGCGGCAATCGGCGCTCCGCAAAGCGGAGGGATCGACATCCGCGGCGCGGCAGGCTAGCACTCCGGGCCGGGAGCGCGCCGCGGCATGAAGGCCGGGCGTGCTGTGACGATGGCGCCGGAGAGAGGCCTTGGCGGCCCACACCAGACGACTCGCGATTGCCCGGCTCAGCCACGAGGGCAACTCCTTCACGCCGCTGGTCACCGAGCTCGCGGCGTTCCGCCGCCGCGAGTGGACCGCGGGAGACGCGGCAGTGGAGTTCTATCGCGGCACCCGCTCGGAGCTCGGCGCCACGGTCGACTGGCTCGACTCGCATGCCGACTGGCAGGGCAGCTTCCTGCGCTGCTGCGCCGCGCCGCCCGGCGGCCCGGTCGCGCAGGGCCTGCTCGACGCGATCCGCGACGAGATCCTGCGGGGGCTCGCCGGGCAATCCTGGGACGCGGTCTATCTGTCGCTGCACGGCGCCATGATCGGGACCGGCGATCCGGCGCCCGACCTCGCGCTCGTCCGGGCAGTGCGCGCGGCCGTCGGCCCCGTGCCGCTCGCTGTTACGCTCGACCTGCACGCCAATCTCGATCCCGCGATGGCCAGCGTGGCCGACATCGTGACCGGCTATCGGACCTACCCCCATGTCGACACCTACGAGACCGCCGCGCGGGCGCTCGATTTACTGGCGTGGGCCGCCGACGGCGAGATATCGCCGGTCTGCCACGTCGAGCCGGTCGGCGCGCTGCTCGGCAGCTTCAACATGCGAACCGAGGCCGGCCCCATGGCCGAGGTCGAGGCCCGGGCCGAGGAGATCGCCGCGGCGCGCGGCCTGCTCGACCTCACGCCGCTCGGCGGCTTCGCCTACGGCGACGTACCCTGGGCGGGGGCCAGCGTCGTGGCCTGCGCCGACGGCGACCAAGCGGCGGCGCGCAGCGCGGCGCGGGACCTCGCCGCGTTCTTCCGCGCCCGGCGCGACGCCTTCCAGATCGCGCTGCCGGGCCCCGAGGCGGCGCTCGGCCAGGCGCTTGAGCTGGCGGATGCGGGCCCGGTCGCGGTGCTCGAGCCGGCCGACAATCCCATGTCGGGCGGCATCGGCGACACGCCGGGCCTGTTTCGCGCGCTTCTGGCGGCGCGGCCGCCGGTCCCGACGGTCTTCGCCTTCTTCTGGGACCCCGGCCTCGTCGCCCGGGCGCGCGCCGCCGGCCTCGGCGCCGTGCTGTCCTGTCGCCTCGGCGGCCGCCTCACCGCGGATTATGGAGAGCCGGTTGCGGTCGAGGCGCGGGTCGCCGGCCTGACCGAGGGGCGCTTCGTCAACGACGGGCCGATGGAAACCGGCCTGCCGGTCGATCTCGGGCCGACGGCGCTGCTCGAGGTGGACGGCATCGCGGTGATCGTGACCAGCGCGTGCCAGTCGCCAAACGATCCGGGTTACTTCGCCTTGCACGGCCTCGACCCGGCCCGCCCGGGCCTCGTCTGCGTCAAGGCCAAGAACCATTTCCGCGCCGCCTTCGGCAGCGTCTTCCGCAGGATCGTCGATTGCGACAGCGCCGGGCCGGCGGCGCTCGACCTCGCCCGCCTGCCGTTCCGCCATGTCCCGCGGGAGCGTCTGCCGCGGCCCGGCCCCGGCACGGCCGCTTGAACCCACGGCCGGCGCCCGCTTTGATGGCGGGCATGGCACTGGAGGGTTCAATCCCGCGATGTGCGGCCGCTATTCCCTGACCACGCCGGTCGAGGCGCTGGCCCGGCTGTTCGGCTTCGCCGAGCGGCCCAACCTCGTGCCGCGCGTCAATATCGCGCCGGGCCAGGAGGTCGCCGCCCTGCGCGCCGATGACGAGGGCGCGCGGCATTTCGCTTGGCTGCGCTGGGGCCTGGTGCCGTCCTGGGCCAAGGACGAGAAGATCGGCTATCGCATGATCAACGCCCGCGCCGAGAGCGTGGCCGACAAGCCCGCCTTCCGCACCGCCTTCCGCAAGCGGCGCTGCCTGATCCTGGCCGACGGCTTCTATGAATGGCGCGCCGAGGCTGGCGGCAAGCAGCCCTACCGCATCACCCTGGCCGACGGCCGGCCATTCGCGTTCGCTGGCCTGTGGGAGTGCTGGGAGGGCGCCGGCCGCGACCGGCCGCTCGAGACCTGCAGCATCGTGACCACCGCGGCCAATGCACGCCTGCGGGCGCTGCACGACCGTATGCCGGTCATTCTCGAAGGGGCCGACTGCGCGGCCTGGCTCGACCCGGACGCGACCGCCGCGGCGGCCCGGGTGCTGCTGCGCCCCCTGGCGCCGGAGGAGACGACGTTCCATGCCGTGTCCCGGCGGCTCAACAGCGCGGCGGCCGACGACCCGGCGCTGATCGCACCGCTGAAGGGCGAGGCGGGGGCCGAGGTCGCGGCGCCGGCGCCCGAGCGGCAGCCGCGCCTCCTGTGAGCGTCCGGCGGCGGCCACCCTGCGTCATAGACCACTCTGCGTCACAGAGTTGTCACGGTCGCGTCCTCGGCATTCAACGCGCCGGCGTTAACGCTTGCGCTAGTGTGATCAGTGCCGCCGGCGGCGGGCGGCCGGGGTTCATGGTTAACGAGGCGGACGAGTCGACGGCCCGTTAGTCTTTGTAAACGTTGCGTTAATTCGATGCGCGCCGTAGATTTGTCGGTGTCGAGGGGGGCGGGATCCCATCGGGGACGCCCGTCACGGCGGGAACGCGGCGCATCGAAGAGCGCAGGAGATTGAGGAAGGGTAGGCGAAGATGAGCAAGGCACGACGTCTCTCCAGAACGGCCCAGCTGTTGGCCGGCGGTGCGTTGGGGCTGGCCCTGATCGCGGCACCGGTCGGCTTCGACGCCAACGGCCTCTCACTCGATAGGCAGGTCGCCGTCGCCAAGAACAACGGCAACGGCGGTCAGGGCAACGGCCACGGCGGACCCGGCGGCAATCACGGCAGGAGCGCCGATGCCGGCCAGGCCAAGGGCCACGACAAGACCAACGCGGTGGCGGCGGCCGGGCTCGACGCCGAGGTCGAGGACGGCGGCGTCGGGAACGGCCACGCCAAGGGCCAGGGCCTCGGCCATGCCAAGCACGGCGATATCAGCGGCGTCTCGGCACAGGCCGGAGGCACGGGCCTTTCGGCCGCGAGTCTCGATGCCCTGGGCGACCTCGAGGGCAACCTCAACGCTGCCCACGCCTCGGCCATGGCCATGGCCAACGCGGCGCCGAACTCCATGCCCGGCAAGATCGCCGCGGCGGTGGCGGCGTCCTATAAAGGCGTCGATACCGACGAGGATGGATTGATCGACACGGTCGGTCCGCTTGACGATCCTGCGGACGCCGAAATAGATGCCGATGTGCTCGCAAGCGAGTTGGGCGAGATCAGCAACAAGGCGACCGAAGATCCCGAAACCAGTGCGTCGACTATCGACCAGGGCATTGTCGATGCGGTGAGAGACCTGACCAATCACAAGGTCTCCGTCGATGCCGCCGAGGCCGATGGGGAGGAAAGCCCCTAGCCGGAGCCGCACGACTCCGCGCAGGCTCCTTCGCGGCCGAAGGCGCGGCAATTGCCAAAGCAGCGAACGCCGAACCCCGGCGGGGCCGCCAGCCCCTCCGGGGTTCGTCTTTGGATCTTCGGATCGTCTGCCCCTCCGAGCTTCGCCGGGTTCGGGCCCTGCATCGGCCGCGGGCACGTGATTGAGCGCGCCGGGACGGTTTCGCCGCACCAGGGAACGACCATAAAGAAATCGGCTCGGCGCCGAATTTCTTGGTTAATATAATATTAAATAATAAAAGTCGGACAAAATATTCTATAATTACAATATTTGTTCTTCGAACGGACATCCGGTATTATTCCAATTCAAGTAAATCTGCGGGCCGAAACCGGTCGGGCCCGTAGGCGGATCCTTTTGCGCTCCCCGAATTCCGAGCTGTCGTGACGGCCGGTCGAGAACGATGAGGTGCATGACGATGCGAAACGATCGACATCTGTCCAAGGCGATGCTGCTGGCGGCGGCGAGCGCCTTGTCTCTGGCCCTGGTGGCCGCGCCGGTCTCCCTCTCCTTCGACGGCCCGTCGCTCGACGGCAAGCCGGCTTTCGCCAAGAACGGCGGCAACGGTGGCAATCACGGCAACGGCGGCAACCATGGCAACGGCGGCGGCAAGGGCAACGGCGCCCAGGCCGCAGGCTCCGGCGCGCCCGGCGGCGACGTGGCGGCGGCCGGCGACAGCGACACCGAGTCCGGCACGCCGGGCGGCGGCAAGGCCCTTGGGCATGCCAAGGCCGGCAACGCCAGCGCCCAGACGGGCGACGTCGCCGGCATCAATGCCGCGGGGAAGGCGAAGGGCAACGTCAATGCCGCGCACGCCTCGGCCTCGGCGATGGCCCACGCCTCGTCGAGCTCCATGGTCGGCGCCGTCCGCGCCGCCGTGGCGAGCTCCTCGACCGATCTCGACGGCGACGGCATGATCAGCGCCAACGAGATCGACGATGCGGCCTTTGCCGACGCGCTGAGCGCGATCAGCAACAAGGGAGCCGTCTCGGTCTCGAGCGTCGAAGCGAGCGACACGGAAGCGAGTGACACCGGCGACGCATCGGCGACGAGCGAGGCGAGCGTCGCCTCGGCCGACACCGGCATCGTGGGTGCGGTCAAGAGCATGGTCGACGGCAAGGTCGCGGCCAGCAGCCCGGACGACGCGACCGCGGACACGGCGGACTCCACGGCCGATAGCGCGGTGAGCGACAGCACCGATAGCGAAAGTGCCGATTCGGCCAGCTCGGATAGCGGCGCCAGCGACACCGGCGACACGGACACCGGCGCTACGGACACCGGCGCTACTGACAGCGGCGCTACTGACAGCGGCGCTACGGACACCGGCACCGGCGATACGGGCACGGGCGATACGGGGACCGGCAGCGCCGAGGGCGGCGACAGCATCGACAGCGGCTCGCTCTCCTAAAGCCTGGTCGGCCGGACCTTCGATCGGCGAGGTTGGCGAAGACGAAACCGGCGGGACCGCGGTCCCGCCGGTTTTTTTTATGATTGAACTTTGGATACTACTGCGGGAAGCGCCGCCGCCGGCGGCATAACTGCCGTCACCGGGGGTGCCCTATCCCAGCGTCCCCTGGTCGGCCAGGAGCTGCCGCAGCAGGTCGGGCGCGATCCCGCCGTCTCCGGCCAGGTCGCGCGCCTGGCGATAGCTGTCGACGGCGCTGCGGGTGCGCGGCCCGACGAGTCCATCCACCGGCCCCGCGTCATAGCCCAGTCCGTTGAGCATGAACTGCACGTACATGACGGTGGGCATGTCGCCGACCCCGGTGTTTTGCGTCGGGCGAAACGCCTCGGCCCAGGCCTGGGCGCGCGCCCGCGCCGCGTCGGACAGCTTGCCGGCCAGCGCGTCGCGGACCTCGCGCGCATCGGCTTGCCCGTTGCGCTCGGCGAGCAGCAGCCAGCGGTAGCCGCCCTCGGGATTGGCCGGCACGCCGAGCCCGCTGGCGCGCGACACGCCGTAATGGAACTGGGCGTCCGCGTGGCCCTGCAGCGCCGCCTTGCCGTACCAGCGCGTTGCCCAGGCGCGGTTCTTGGCAACGCCGTTGCCGTTGGCGAAGGCCTGGGCCAGCAGGAACTGGGCGTCGGCATGGCCCTGCACCGCGGCCTCGCCGAGATAGGCGACGGCGGTCTCGTAGTTCCGCTCGACGCCGAGACCGTTGTAGTAGGCGGCGCCGATCAGGTACTGGGCGCGCGGCTCGCCCGCCGCCGCCGCCTTGTTGAACCACTCCGCGGCGGCATCGTTGTCCGGCTCCGTTCCGACGCCGTTGGTGTAGGCCATGCCGGCCTCGTAGGCCGCGGCGGGATGACCCTGCCGGCCAGCGTCCTCGAAATGCTGGAGGGCCTCCGAGTCGCGCCCTGCGGCGCGGGCCGCCAGGCCGGCCTGGTAGGCCGCCTCGCCGGCCACGGCGCCGCCGGCGTCCTCGTCCGCGGCGGCCGGCGCAGCCGGCTCATCGCTGCCCATCATGGAATCGATCTCGGCCGAGGCGTCGCTCAGGGTCTGCTTGACCTCGGCGCAGGCGCCCAGCCCGAACAGCAGCACGGCGGCGACCGCCGCGTGCGACACGGATGCCCGGAATCGCATGTCGTCCACCTCTTCGTCATCCTGGTCTTCGGCTTCGGGTGATCGCCCGGACTCTAGCAGACGAGGTGTAAGCCAAGGCTGAATCGGCTGTGACAATGCAGTGATGCCTGGGCGAAGGCGCCGATCCGGCCGGCCCGGCGGTCCGAGCTTGTGCCGCGGCTAAAATGGCATAAGATATGCTGAAATCGAAAAATTTAACTGTTTCATCATGTACAAAATGCGCCGGCGCGGTGCGCGTGCAGGGAGTTCGGAGCGATGAAACGTCTCGTGACGCTGCTGTGTTTCGTTCTGCTGGCCGGCGGCGGGGCCGCCGGGCTGCGGGCCGCGGAACCGGCCACGCCGCTGGTCGACGCGGCCTGGCTGGCGCGCCATCTCGGCCAACCCGGCCTCGTCGTGCTCGACGTGCGCAACAAGCTGGGCGGCGCGTCGGAGCGGACCTATCGGGCCGGCCACGTCCCGGGCGCGGTCTACAGCGACTACCTGACGGCCGGCTGGCGCAGCGAGGTCGACGGGGTGCCCGGGCAGCTGCCCTCGATCGCCACCCTGGAGGCGCTGATCGGCGGCCTCGGCATCGACGAGGGCAGCCACGTCGTGGTCGTCGCCGGCGGCACCAGCGCGCTCGACATGGGCAGCGCCACGCGGGTGTACTGGACCTTCAAGGTGCTGGGCCACGACCGGGTATCGGTGCTGGACGGCGGCTACCGGGCCTACGCGGCCGATCCGGGCAACCCGGTCGAAACGGGCTGGAACGAGCCCGAGCCGGCGATCTTCACTGCGGACTTCCGGCCCGGCATGGTGGCCGACTATCGCGACGTCCTGGCCGCCGAGGCGGCCGGCGCGTCCCTGGTCGACCTGCGGCCGCCGGAGCAGTATCGCGGCGAGACGCGGCACAGCGCGGCCAAGCGCGCGGGCACCATTCCCGGCGCGGTCAACCTGCCGGAAAGCAGCCTGACGACCGACGGGGGGCGCTTTGTCGCGCCCGAGAAGATCTCCGCCCTGCTGAAGGCCGCCGGGGTGCGCCCCGACGCGCCCAGCATCGCCTTCTGCAACACCGGGCACTGGGCCTCGCTCGGCTGGTTCGCCGAGAGCGAGCTGCTCGGCAGGAAGGACGTGACGCTCTACGATGGCTCCATGGTCGACTGGACGGCGCACGACGAGCTGCCGGTCGAAGTGCCGGCGCACTGACGGCACCGCCGAGGCCAGGTTAGGGGCTCGCTTGGGATGACGGCACGAGTTCAGGATGTGGCCTCGGGGCGCCTGCCGCTCGGCGCGCTGCCGCGCGCCGACGGGCGCCTGCTGGGCGGCGCCCTGGCGCTGCTGCTCGGCGGCGCGCCGGCGATCGCGGGCGGCTACGGCTGGCGTCCGGCGGCGCTCTACCTGCTCGGCGGCGCCCTCGGCGTGGTGCTCTATCACGCGGCCTTTGGCTTCGCCGCGGGCTGGCGGGCGTTTCTCGCCGAGGGGCGCGGTGCCGGCCTGCGCGCGCAGATGCTGATGCTGGCCGTCGCCACGGCGATCTTCCTGCCGGTGCTCGATGCCGGCACGCTGTTCGGGCAGCCGGTGGCCGGAGCGGTGGCGCCCTTCGGCGTCTCGGTGCTGGTCGGCGCCTTCCTCTTCGGCCTCGGCATGCAGCTCGGCGGCGGCTGCGCCTCGGGTACGCTCTACGCGGTCGGCGGCGGCTCGGGGCGCATGGTCGTCACCCTGGTGTTCTTCATCGTCGGCTCGCTGATCGGCAGCCTGCACATGCCCTGGTGGCTCGCCGCGCCCAGCCTCGGCTCCATCTCGCTCGCCCGCAGCCTGGGCGTGGCCGGCGCGCTGGCGCTGCAGCTCGGCCTGTTCGGGGCGATCGCGCTGGCCAGCGCGCTGGTCGAGCGGCGCCGGCACGGCGGTCTCGGGGTCGATCTGGCGAGCGGCCTACCGCCGGCTGCACGCCCCCGCCTGCTGCGCCGGGTGCTGCAGGGGCCCTGGCCGCTGGCCTGGGGCGCCGTGCTGCTCGCCCTGCTCAACGTCGCCACCCTGGCGCTGGCCGGGCATCCCTGGACGATCAGCTTCGGCTACACCCTGTGGGGCGCCAAGGCAGCGACGGCACTCGGCGTCGACCTGAGCGCCTGGCCGTTCTGGACCTGGAGCTATCCCAAACAGGCGCTCGCCGGAAGCCTGTTCACCCAGTCGACCTCGGTGATGAACTTCGGCGTCCTGGCCGGCGCTTTCCTGGCCGCCGCCCTGGCCGGCAGCTTCGGGCCGATCAGGAACCTGAGCTGGCGCGGCGCCCTGGCCGCCGCGCTCGGCGGGCTGCTGATGGGCTATGGTGCGCGCTTGGCCTTCGGCTGCAACGTCGGGGCCTATTTCAGCGGCATCGCCTCGGGGAGCCTGCACGGCTGGCTGTGGTTCGCCGCCGCCCTGGCCGGAACCTATGCCGGCATCAAACTGCGCCCGGCCTTCGGCCTGAGCGTGGCGCACGACCGGCCCGGCGCCCGCCGGGCGAGGTGAGGCGGCGCGGCCACGCCCCGGCGCGAAACCGCGCCGTCGGGTTCGCGCCCGGCTTGCGCGCCGAGGCCGATCTGCGTTATACCGCTTTGAGTTTTTGAGATTCTTCGTATCGCGGCATCGGCGAGTTTTCACCGTCGCCGTCGTGCGGCCGGGTCGGCAGAAGTGCCGGGCCGGGGTGCCGGCGACCTCGAGAGGGGAAGAGGGGGGACATGAAGGCCAAGGGAATCCTGATCGGTGCGCTTTTCGCCCTGGCGCTGGCGGCGCCGGCCAAGGCCGATCCGATCTTCGACGTATCCAGCGGGCTCGGGCTCGAGACCAACGGCATCGAGTTCATGAACACGCTCTACGAGGGCTACTCGGCCCTCTCCGAGGAGCGCACCTGGGCGACCGATCTGACCGACGGCGAGCACTTCAACCACAAGGCGCGCACCGCCGCGCGGCGCTCGACGGTCAACCCGGACGAGATCATGGACCGCGACCTGCTCGACGACGACGCCAAGGCCCTGGCGGCCGCGCTCGATCGTCTGCGCATCGCCTACGACCGCGGCGGGCGCTACCTGGCGCCGGTCGCCGCCGGCAAGGCCCAGGTCGCCTATGACTGCTGGATCGAGGCGGCCGAAGGGGCGGCCGGCCGGATCGGGCTGGCGAGCTCGGCCGAGGGCCGCCGCAAGGACGCGGAGAAGTGCCGGTCCGACTTCGAGACCGCCATGTCGACGGTCGAGAGCGTCTCCTACTTCCGCCTGACCGAGTTCCGCAAGCCGGCGGGCTCGCCGCAGATGGTCGAGACGCCGGCGCCGGCGCCGATGGCCGCGCCCAAGCCCTTCGTCATCTACTTCGCCTGGGACAGCGACAAGATCGACGCCGCCGGCATGCGGATCATCGATCAGGCCGTCGCCATGGCCGGCGAGCTCGGCATCGTCGACTTCTCGGTGACCGGCCACGCCGACCGCTCGGGCCCGGAGGAGTACAACCTGGCCCTGTCGCTGCGCCGCGCCAACCACGTGCGCGATGCCCTGGTCACCCGCGGCATCAAGGCCGGCGGGATCAGCGTCGCCGGGCGCGGCGAGGCGGAGCCCGCGGTGCCGACCGCCGACGGCGTGCGCGAGCCGGCCAACCGCCGGGTCGAGATCATCTTCCTCTAGGCCGGCAACCCGGCGAGGGCCGCAGCCCGGCCCATCGAGGAACGAGGAATCGGGCGCCGCCCCCCTGGGGGCGGCGCCTTTTTTCCATGCCGGTTCGCTTTCCGCCCGGCGGCGCGCGACCCGCCGTAAAGACCTCGAAGGCAGGCCCGGCGCGCGCTCTGCGGGGTACGGCAAGACGAGGCCCCGATTGCGGTCGGCCGTTGCTCGATTCCCAATACTATAAAGTATATATCGGGTCGATATTACACGACCTGTGTCAGCGGATATTCTAAGCTTCATGGCGCGTTAACTGAATTAGTCTTGAAGGTTAACAAGTACATAGAGAATGTTAACCATTTTCTTATATTTATTTTGTCGCGCGCCGTAAACTCATACATGTATGCATAGTTATCTTTCCCAGTCTCGTTGAATTTATGAAGGATTTTTCACAAACTCTCCATGGGTGACATTCCAATCGTCGAAACCGCCACCGCGCTGGGGCCTGAGGGTACGCGAGCGGCGGTCCGAACGTCTAGGAGGACAGGGGTTATGACCGACGATCAGAGCCGCGGCTTCGGCGACCACAGCGACGGCACCGCCAACATGGACGGCACCGCGGACCACGGCACCGAGAACGGCGCGGACTACGACGCGGCGGCCTTCGCGGGCGCGGCCGGCGACGACGGGCTGGTTGGCCAGACCCAGGTCACGGTCGACAAGCCGGCGCCGGGCGAGACCCTCGAGCTGACCGCCGAGCCCGGCCAGACCTACGTCCTCGACTTCGACCCCGGTCAGGCGCAGGCGCTGGTCGACGGCGACAACTTCGTCCTGATCTTCCCCGACGGCAGCCGCATCGTGTTCGACAACCTGGTTGCCCTGGTGCAGCAGGAGGACGGCCCCCACCTGCTCTATGCCGGCGCCGACCTGATCCCGCTGCTGGTCGCCCAGGGCATCATCCCGGGCGTCCTGCAGGGCTTCGAGCTCAACCAGCCCGACCCCGGCCAGACCATCACGGTGACCGCCGAGGCGGGCCAGCGCTACATCGTCAACTTCGACCCCGCGGCGGCCCAGATCCACGTCGAGGGCGACAACCTGGTGCTGGTCTTCTCGAACGGCGGGCAGATCGTCATCGAGGGCCTCGGCACGCTGGCCGGCGGCCCGAGCCAGCCGGTGTTCGACATCGCCGGCACCGAGATCACCGGCACGACCCTGTTCGGCCAGGCGGTCGCGCTCGGCGGCGAGGAGGCCGGGCCGCAGACGCCGCCGACGCTGGAGACCGCGGCCGGCGAGACCGGGCCGATCGGCACCGGCGCCACGCAGTACAGCGACGATCTTGGCAATCTCATCGATCTGCCGAACCCGCAGGGCGTGATCCCGCCGGTCGAGCTGCAGTTCGGCCAGATTTTCCTGCCCCCGGGCAATGTCGAGACCGTTCCCGGGACGCCCGGCCTGACCACCGACTTTCGCACCGCGGTGCCCGGCGTCGGCACCTTCCCCGGCGGCTTCGAGGACTGGCAGCCGCTGCAGAACGAGGGCGACACCTCGGTGTACCCGATGCAGATCGTGCCGACCTTCACGCCGGCCGACTCGAGCCAGACCCTGACCAGCCTGACCATCGCCGGCATCCCGTCGGGCGCGACCTTCTACGTCGGCGGCACCACGGCAGGCGATGCCGTCGCCGTGGTCGGCGGCCAGGTCACCCTGACGCCGGCCGAGATCGCGAGCGGCCTTTACCTGCTGCCGCCGGCCGACAGCGACAAGGACATCCCGCTGAGCTTCTCGGCCACCTACCATAACGGCGACGGCTCCAGCGACACCGTGACCGCGACCGGCACCGCCGTGATCGACGCCGTCGCCGACAAGCCGGTCGGCGACCTCTACCAGGGCGAGGGCGGGGCCGGTCTGTTCTTCGACGGCTACGCCGTCGGCGGCGAGGGCAACGGCAGCATCTATTTTTCCGGCTACGACGACGGGTCCGTCGATCAATACGGGTCCGCATGCATTCTCGAAGACGGCACGATCTCCATCGATATCGGCGCGCTGTTCGGCGACTTCACCGACGGCTCCGAGGTCCACACCTTCGTCATCGAGGGCGTGCCGGCCAGCTGGACGCTCGACAACCAGTCCGGCGTGACCTTCGTCGATCAGGGCGGCGGCACCTGGGTCGCCACGGTGACCGGCGCGAGCCCGAGCGGCAGCGTCGTCTTCGACATCAACAACGTGACCGCCGACACCAACGTCGACCTGACCATCAGTGCGGTGGCGACCGAGACCAACCTCTCGGGCGGCGAGCTGACGCTCGCCAACAACGTTGCCGAGATCTCCGCCCAGGTGCAGATCTGCATCGAGGACGGCGTGCCCCAGATCTTCACGCCCATCGACCTCACCGTCGACGAGGCGAACCTGCCGGACGGATCGTCACCGATCATTCCGCCCGTGACCGACAGCGGCAGCGTCACGGTCGACTATCAGAGCCATACGGACATTCCCGGCGGCGACGGCGGCACCGAGCAGGATCGGCTCGACGCCTTCGCGTTCCAGAGCGGCACGGCCTCTGCCGCCGCCCCGGACGGCCAGGACATCGTCTACACCGCGGCCGCCGACGGCCAGTCGGTGACCGCCAGCATTGGCGGCGTCGACATCTTCACCGTCACGCTCGACAGCGCCAGCCTAATCGGCACGCAGGTGACCTACGGCTACGACGTCACCCTGCTGGCCAACATGAACAACGTGTTCGGCGACAACAGCACGGCGGGCTTC
>Ga0210124_1000292_pt1 | contig 27101 bp, 25 predicted proteins | sample Muzzi_PWC_D2_FD_185554 | JGI IMG/M metagenome (GOLD analysis project Ga0210124, IMG submission 185554) | Wetland microbial communities from San Francisco Bay, California, USA, that impact long-term carbon sequestration - Muzzi_PWC_D2 (SPAdes) | ecosystem: Environmental > Aquatic > Marine >... | reverse complement strand
TAATAGGTTTGGCATATTAGATAGATTCTTTCCATATAAGAAGCAAATACGGAGATTTATAGGGAAAATAATTGGCCTACACCTTGTTGTTAGCCTGCTTGCTGACTTTGAGGAACAGGTTTTTCAAATATCGAATTTGGCATCTCAATAAGAATTACAAAAGTCATGAAAAACGCAGAGAAGTTCGCTTTAGGTACAGGAATAATTGGTTTGATTGCTGACCTTATTACCATTGGGACTGTAATTATTACCTTATCTGAAAATGGTGTACCGATAGGCTTTCAAATAGATTTGCCAAGTTCTATTCAGGCTCTCATTTTGATTTCTTTAGTTTATAGTTGGCTTCTGGCTTCTTGGTTTCTGGTCCGGCGTATCTATCTCCAGTTTAAAACTCGAACAGCTAAAGTTGAATGGAAGTATTGGGAAAACCTACGCTTTGCTCATTCGAAGGCTTTTTTACAGTATGTAATTGGAGCAGTTTTTGGATTGGCCGTTTTTATAGTCCCACTGCTGTTTCTGTTTGGGTTGAATGGGCCTGATACTCTTAGATACATTTTGGAAGGATTCTTCATTTTGATTGGTGTCGGTGTCATAATCTCTCTGATTATAATGCTTTTAATGCCCATTATCTATCCTGATGTAGAAGCTGACTTGTTTTCCATGTTGCGTATGCTTAATCCATTTCATTCTTCACGAAGATAACGAGGTTAAATCTAAAGAATCTTTAAATATCAAAGTGCAAGCTAATCAGTCATTGCACGCGAGCAGCCTAACAGTGCTTTTTTGGGGTTTCTGGGGTGACGATATTACCTTAAATTCTGGCAAGTCTCATCATCTCCTGCTATCGTATCAATTCTCCTGTTAGTTTGCGGATACAATTCTTCAAAATTGAGCAGAGAACGGTTTGTAATTGAATGGCAAAATCTATAGTAGATAAAACATTACGGGTCGGTTGGCAGTTGTTGGTACGATGAGAACTATCCTCCAGGGACAAAAGTGGAGCTTATAGTTACTGCGACAGGTCGGTTAATCCATCAGCAGAGAAAAACATAATATTTTTAGATATTTTGCAAAAGGAAATGTATTTGCCACCAAGTTTTTCCTTATTATGGTATAATATCGTTTAAGTGACTCTCACCGGAGTTGAGAAATTTGCGCTATACTTTTGAATGGGATCCAGACAAGGCCAGCAAAAATTCACAGAAACACAAAGTAAGTTTTGAACGTGCGGCTGAAATCTTTTTGGACCCATTCGCAATTTCTATCTTTGATGAAGAACATAGTGACGAGGAAGAACGCTGGATAACGATGGGTAAAGACAGCCACGAAATTGTCTTGGTTGTGGTTCATACCTTTCGAGAAGTAAAAATCGACGAGTGGATTATCCGAATTATTTCGGCTTGGAAAGCCACCAAAAATGAAATCAGGCAATACGAGGATTATGAAATATGAGAAAAGAATACGATTTTTCTAAAGGGGAACGTGGTAAATTCTACCGCCCAGATGTTGAATTAAATTTGCCAATCTATCTTGAACCCGATGTCGCCAAGTTTGTACGTGAGGTAGCCAAAGCAAAAAATATAGCGGTTGAGTCGTTGGTCAATGACTGGTTACGTCAAGATATCGCCTTAATTGGAGAACGTACTCCCCAACAAAGTGTCAGCTAATAAGCAAATTATGGCTGCCATTTACCCTCAACCGGCTTAAGCCGCCTAACACCCATCTAAAGCCTCTTCGCTTTTGGCGAAGGGGCTTTTTGCTTTATAATAATGGAACCACCCTGAAAATTTGCTTTAAAAACAGGAGAAAAGTACACTTTGATTGGACTAAAGTATGCTCTATAATTAATATAGAGGGATACCACTATGCACGACTTTAAATGCAATCCTGAGATGGAAATTACTGGCCAGACGTTGCTGGCCTATCTTGATAACGTTCAGGTTGATATTATCGGACCCATTTTTAAAAAACATGGGATGATGGACATTGAGCCAGAAAAGTGGTATCCCCTGCAACCCGTCTTAGATGTCTTAAAAGAGTTGAGCAGCGGCCAGAATGCCACCGCAAATCTTGTGGCAGTTGGGGTTAAGATTGCTGAATATGGTGTACAACCTGAAGACATCATTAATGCACCCTTGCCTGTTGTTCTGGAGCACTGGCACGATCATATGCAATACAATTTTCGCAATGGTGATCCCGGCAAAATCATTACCGAGAAAGTCCACGATAAATTTTATAAAGTCACCCAGATAAATATGTTTCCCGACGCTTTATGTTATGGGCTTGCCTATGGGTTTGCTCGCAGCCGCCTGCCCTTAGGCACCAACTTCAGGGTCTGGTATGAAGATAATAACAATCGCCTCGATAATGGTGGTGGCGACAAGACGGTTATCTGTGTCGAGTGGGAGTGATCCTAAAAGCAAATCATAGGCACTATTCAGTTGTCGCTGCACAAACACCCATCTAAAGCCCCCTCGCTTTTGGCGAAGGGGCTTTTTGCTTTATAATACGATCCAATCCTACTAAAGGACATCCCTATGATTTGCTCAAATTTTCTCAACCCGCGACCACGGACCACGGACCGTTGACCGCGGACATCAAGGACAAGAGATGACAATCGCCGATTACAGCAAAGACGAACTGCTTACCTTCTACCAGCGCATGCTCCTCATCCGCGAGTTTGAACTGCGGGCCATCAACGAGCGCAAAGGCGGCTTAATTCCCGGCTTCATCCACGCCTGTATCGGGCAGGAGGCCACGGCGGTGGGGGCTTGCGCTGCCCTTCGCTCGGATGATGTGATTACCAGCACCCATCGCGGGCATGGGCATCTCATTGCCAAGGGCGGCGACCCCAAATATATGATGGCCGAACTGGCCGCTCGCAGCGATGGGTATTGCGGCGGCAAGGGTGGCAGCCTGCACATGACCGACTTCGATTTAGGGATTTTGGGCGCGAATGGCATTGTCGCCGGGGGTATTCCGATGGCCTCCGGTGCGGCGCTGGCCTTTCAAATGCGCGGCGAGTCGCGAGTGGCGCTGGCCTTTTTTGGCGATGGCGCGGTCAACGAAGGCGCGTTTCACGAGGCGGCTAATCTGGCCGGACTGTGGAAGCTGCCCCTCATTTTTTTCTGCGAGAATAACCTCTACGGCGAAGGGACGCCACAAAACAAGCAAGCGCCGGTAGCCGACCTCTCCATCCGGGCCGAAGGGTATGCCTTCCCCGGCATCATTGTAGATGGCAACGACGTGTTGGCCGTTTTCGAGGCCACCCGGCAGGCCGTTGAACGCGCCCGTGCAGGCCAGGGGCCAACCTTCATCGAGGGCAAAACCTATCGCTACCGGGGCCACTATGAGGGTGACCCGATGGTCTATCGCAGCAAAGCCGAAATGGAGGAATGGCGCAAACGTGATCCCATCGCCACCTTCAAAAGCAGATTGTTGGCGGAGAATTTAGTCACTGAAGCGGAACTGACCAATATCGAAGCGCAGACTCAGGCCACGCTCGATGAGGCGGTGGCCTTTGCCGCCGCCAGCCCGCCACCGGCTCCGGAGTCGGCTCTGGAAGGCGTCTTTTTCGATACCCATGCCGGGAGGGTCTTTTAATGGCCCGTCAAATATCCTTTAGCGAGGCCTTGCGAGAAGCAATGGCTGAAGAGATGGGGCGAAACCCCTCTGTCTTTTTGATGGGCGAGGACGTGGGTCTGTTTGGGGGCGTCTTTGGCGTCACTGCTGGATTGATTGATGAGTTTGGCGAAGGTCGTGTCCGTGATACGCCGATTTCGGAACAGGTTATTGTCGGGGCCGGTTTGGGCGCGGCCCTGGTGGGCATGCGGCCCATCGTCGAAATTATGTTTGCCGATTTTGTGACCGTGGCGATGGACCAGGTGGTCAATCAGGCAGCCAAAGCGCGTTACATGAGTGGCGGCAAGGCCAAAGTACCGCTGACCATGCGGATTGTCAACGGCGCGCCCGGTTCGGCGGCGGCCCAGCACTCGCAAAGTCCTGAGAGTTGGTTTATGAATGTGCCTGGCCTGAAAATCGCCATTCCGGCCACGCCATACGATGCCAAGGGGCTGCTCAAGACCGCCATTCGCGGCGAAGACCCGGTCCTCTTTTTTGAACACAAAATGCTCTATGCCGAAAAAGGAGATGTGCCAGAAGAAGATTATACCGTCCCGTTTGGGCAAGCCGCCATCCGGCGCGAGGGAACTGAGGCAACCGTCATTGCTATCGGCGGTGTTTTACCCAAAGTCATGGAAGCGGCTAGTCAATTGGCCGATAGGGGCATATCGGTTGAGGTAATTGATCCGCGCACCCTGGTTCCATTAGACACGGGGATGCTGGTCGAGTCGGTCAAAAAAACCAACCGGGCCATTATCGTCCACGAAGCTCATCGCCGGGCCGGACCGGGCGCTGAAATTGCGGCTATCTTGGCCGAAGAAGCCATTGGATATCTCGATGCGCCCATCATCCGGGTAGCGACAAAGAATGTGCCTTTCCCCTATCATCCCCAACTAGAAAAGTTCATTCTCCCAGAACTTGATGACATTATCGAAGCGGTTGAAGGTGTGGTAAAATACCAACTCTAATCTTGTATTTTGTGCAGAAGATGCTTCTGTGTTAATATCCTGTATATTTATGGAATACAAAGTTTAGTAATACTATACACTTTTATCTTCACCGTGGAGGGTAGTAATATTGAAGATTGGCGAACGTATCCGCCAACAACGTAAAAAACTGGGCTTTAGCTTGCGAGAACTTGGGTCACGCACCGATCTGACGGCTGGCTTTCTCAGCCAACTTGAGAACGACCAAATCTCCCCCTCCCTCAACTCGCTGCAAAGCATTGCTACCGCCCTTCAAACACCCATGTTCTTTTTTCTCGACGGTACGCGCCCTAGTTTGGTTGTTCGCTCCGATGAACGTCGCAAACTTTATTTTCCGGATTCTCAGATAGGGTACGATTTGTTGGCCCCAGAAATAACCCGACAAATGATGCCCCTTCTCATCAGAATGGAGCCTGGTGCTCATCGAGTGGCACAACCTCTGGCCAAACCCACTGAGCAATGGTTCTTTGTATTGCAAGGCCAGCTTGAAATTACGGTTGGTGATGAAACCCAGTTGCTAGAGCAAGGCGACAGCATTTACTTCGATGGAGATTTATTGCGCGAGTTTGGTTCGGCCAGCGATGAAGAGTTGATTGTTATTTGTTGTATGACTCCACCTGGATTGTAATAACTTTATACAAGAAGTTGACAGCGGAGACACAGTCCATTTAAATTGCAAAATAGAGGAGGTAAAGAGTATAGGCATATTCATTATTCAAGATGATACAAATGTATCGCCCCCATTTACTATAACGACCCCATCTACTATTAAAAGGAGAAGAACAATCCACTATGAAACGCATTTGGTTTCTCATTATATTTGTAGTGTTGCTTTCTCTGATGGTAGCAGCCTGCAATAGCGCTGCACCTGCCCCAGCTCCAGCAGAAGAGAAAGCGGCAGCCCCGGCTGAGGAAGAAGCGGCAGCCCCAACAGAAGAAGCGGCAGCCCCAACTGAGGAAGAAGCCGCAGCCCCAACAGAAGAAGCCGCAGCCCCGGCTGAAGAAGCCGCCGCTCCAACAGAAGAAGCCGCAGCCCCGGCTGAAGAAGCCGCAGCTACCGGGCTTGGGGCAGTCTGTCCCAATCCGGTTGTAATACAGACGGACTGGTTCCCCGAAGCCGAACACGGCGCGGTGTATGAAATGATCGGGGATGATTACACGGTTGACACCGAGCGAAAAGCTGTTCTAGGCTCACTGGTGGCATCCGGTAAGGACACCGGGATCGACATTGAGGTTCGAACCGGCGGTCCAGCTATCGGCTTCCAAAACCCCAATACCCAGATGTATATCGAGACTGACATCTTGTTGGGCTACGTTTCGACAGACGAAGCTATTCTTGAGGGTGCGGATGCGCCAACCCTGGCGGTCGTTGCTCCCCTGGAGAAGAACCCTCAAATCATCATGTGGGACCCCGCAACCTATCCCGATGTCAAAACCATTGCCGACCTGGGTAAGAACGGAACCACGGTCAACGTGTTTGCCGGAGGAACCTTCATCGATGTCTTTGTCGGTGAGGGCATCCTTTCCGCCGACCAGATCGACCCCTCCTATGATGGCTCACCAGCCCGCTTTGTGGCCTCCAACGGAGCCATCGCCCAACAGGGCTTTGCCTCCGCCGAACCTTACCTCTACCAGAACGTCATTGAGGAGTGGGGTAAACCGGTCGCCTTCCAGTTGATCCACGATGCCGGCCTTCAAATCTACTCCCAGGCTCTGGCCATTCGTGCCGGTGAACTCGAAGAACATCGACCCTGCCTCGAACAGCTTGTCCCCATCATCCAGCAGGCTGCTGTCGACTATGTCGCCAGCCCTGACCGGGCCAATGCCATCATTGTCGATGCCGTCGAGCAGTATCAAGACTTCTGGGTCTATGATACGGACCTGGCCAACTACTCGGTGGCTACGCAAGTTGACCTTGGGTTGGTTGGTAATGGCCCCGATGGCATCCTTGGCAATATGGACCCCGACCGGGTGCAAGGTGTTATCGATAAGATGGTAGCCGCTGGTATGGAAATTCCTGAAGGTATGCAGGCTTCCGATATCTCTACCAACGAATTCATCGACGATAGCATCGGTCTGCCTGAGATGGAGTCCGCCGATGAGGGAGCGATGGGGGAGATGGCCCCGCTCGGAGATGTCTGTCCCAATCCGGTTGTAATACAGACGGACTGGTTCCCCGAAGCCGAACACGGCGCAATGTATGAAATGATCGGTGATGATTATACAGTCGACACCGAGCGAAAAGCTGTTCTAGGCTCACTGGTGGCATCCGGTAAGGACACCGGGATCGACATTGAGGTTCGAACCGGCGGTCCAGCTATCGGCTTCCAAAACCCCAATACCCAGATGTATATCGAGACTGACATCTTGTTGGGCTACGTTTCGACAGACGAAGCTATTCTTGAGGGTGCGGATGCGCCAACCCTGGCGGTCGTTGCTCCCCTGGAGAAGAACCCTCAAATCATCATGTGGGACCCCGCAACCTATCCCGATGTCAAAACCATTGCCGACCTGGGTAAGAACGGAACCACGGTCAACGTGTTTGCCGGAGGAACCTTCATCGATGTCTTTGTCGGTGAGGGCATCCTTTCCGCCGACCAGATCGACCCCTCCTATGATGGCTCACCAGCCCGCTTTGTGGCCTCCAACGGAGCCATCGCCCAACAGGGCTTTGCCTCCGCCGAACCTTACCTCTACCAGAACGTCATTGAGGAGTGGGGTAAACCGGTCGCCTTCCAGTTGATCCACGATGCCGGCCTTCAAATCTACTCCCAGGCTCTGGCCATTCGTGCCGGTGAACTCGAAGAACATCGACCCTGCCTCGAACAGCTTGTCCCCATCATCCAGCAGGCTGCTGTCGACTATGTCGCCAGCCCTGACCGGGCCAATGCCATCATTGTCGATGCCGTCGAGCAGTATCAAGACTTCTGGGTCTATGATACGGACCTGGCCAACTACTCGGTGGCTACGCAAGTTGACCTTGGGTTGGTTGGTAATGGCCCCGATGGCATCCTTGGCAATATGGACCCCGACCGGGTGCAAGGTGTTATCGATAAGATGGTAGCCGCTGGTATGGAAATTCCTGAAGGTATGCAGGCTTCCGATATCTCTACCAACGAATTCATCGACGATAGCATCGGTCTGCCATAAACGTTTTTTTGAATAATGATTAATGGTGTGGTGGGCGGCGGAACGGTCATAGATTGTTCCGCCCGCCCACGCTACACACCCCTCAATGGGGGAGAGAATAATATGAGATTTGCCCACTCACTTTATAAGATGGACTTTTTGCGTTGGCTGTCAATATTCATTCAAGGTTGCTTAATTTGCCGAGAGGGGGTGTAGCTATGACCGCTGAGATGACACCAACCGCAACGACGGGAACCAAGGCTGTATCCTTCTCAAATATCGGAATGATCTTTCCAGACGGTACCGAGGCGCTACGAAATGTCACCTTCGATGTGGCGCCGAAAGAGTTTGTTACCATCGTTGGACCTTCCGGGTGTGGGAAATCAACCATCCTTCGCATTGCTGCAGGCTTGCTCAAAGCGACGACAGGTGACGTGTCGATCAACCGTGAGCGGTTGGGTTATGTATTCCAGGATGCCACCTTGATGGAGTGGCGTACTGTGCAGGGGAATGTGGAACTCCTGACTGAACTGCAAGGTTTCGATGGTAAGGAGAGAAAGCGCCGGACTGCCGAGGCCATCGAGCTGGTAGGGCTATCTGGCTTCGAGAATCACTATCCTAAAGCTCTATCGGGCGGTATGAGGATGCGAGTGTCGCTGGCCCGGACGCTCACCCTCAAACCTCCTCTATTCTTGTTCGACGAGCCTTTCGGGGCTGTGGACGAGATTACGAGAGAGCGCCTCAATGAGGAGACACTCAAACTGTTCGAGAGAGAACAATTCGCCGGACTCTTCATCACGCACTCAATCTACGAAGCCGTGTTCCTGTCAACCCGTGTCCACGTTATGTCGGACAGACCGGGGACGCTCATTGCCAGTTTCGATGTGCCATTTAGCTATCCAAGAGAGCCTGACCTGCGCTTTGATGCGGATTTTCACAAACTGACTCGAGAAGTTTCTCATGCACTACTGGAGGGCCATTCATGAACTCTTCAATCAAGACCGATGAAGTTACAGCCGAAACGACAGCGGATACTTTTACCCCACATCGCCCCGGAGACAGTACTCTCCGGCGCTGGAGTGAAAGATTTCTACCTCCAATCTTGCTTGGCATTCTTATCATAGGGTTGTGGTATTTCATCTCTTACGTTGTACTCGATGAGCAGCGACGTTTCTTGCTGCGCCCGCCCCATGAAGTTTGGCTGGTAGGGTTTGCCAACTGGAACAACTTCTCCGAGATTCTGGGTGGGTTGTGGTCCAGCACCAAAGTCGCCATCATTGGGTTGGCACTGGCCATCACAATTGGCATCTCATTGGCAACGCTTATGAGCCAGAGCAATCTTATCGAGCAAGCCATATTCCCCTATGCGGTTACACTCCAGGCCATTCCAATCCTGGCGATTGTGCCCCTCATCGGGTTCTGGTTTGGTTTCGGCCTCAGTGCACGGGTAATTGTTTGCGTTATCATTGCCCTATTTCCAATTATCGTGAACACATTGTTCGGACTCCTCTCAGCAGACCGTGGGTTGCACGACCTTTTGACCCTGCAACGCATTGACCGCCTGACCCGTCTGCGTAAGCTGATGTTTCCGGCGGCGTTACCTGCCATCTTCGCCGGATTGCGCATCTCAGCTGGCCTATCCGTGATTGGCGCGATTGTTGGCGACTTTTTCTTTGGTCGCGGCGACCCCGGTATCGGCCAACTATTGCAACGGTATGCAAACCGGCTGCAGGGGGAGGAACTGCTGGCTGCGATCATAATGTCATCCTTATTAGGGGTGGTGGTATTCCAATTGTTCGGATGGATACAGGGCCAGGCAATCGGAAAGTGGCATGAAGAGAGAGATGCGGAGTTCTAGGTGAATTCAGGCAAAGATGTCTGAGCAAAAACAACCAACCCGTGACAATATAAAAAGCTGGGTAGAACAGCACATTAAGGCTTTGGAAGCCAGAGATATTTCGGCGTTTATGGCCGACATTCATGCTGATATCAAAGTTGTCTGGCCCAGAGCAGAGTGGACAGGGGCGAGTCAGTTTCAAGCGCACCTGGAAAAACACATTACTGGTATACAGAGCCTTCGCTTTTATCTTCGTCGGTTGCTGATTGATGTTCAGCAATCGGTAGCTGCTCTGGAATGGGTTTGCCGGTATGTCGCGCAGGACACAAAGATATGCTATGAATTTTTGGGAGGCGCTGCCCTAGATTTTACCGACGATGGTCAGCTTTATCGCTGCCAATTTCACTTAGATTTTGATCGCAGCGGCTTAGTTTCTGCCCTGGAACTTCCCTGGCCTCACGAGCAGTGGTCGCCTTGTCAGAATCCTGGTCCACCCCCTGACCGCGCCCAAAGTGAGCAGCTTCTTCAGGCTTACACCCGAGCGTGGTCAAGCAGTGATGTGGAAACGGTTGGGCAGTTGCTTCATGATAACGTTTACTTGTGTCCGCCCTGGAATTATCAGGAAGGGAAAGAAGCGGTGGTAGCCGTGGCTCACTATCATTTTACTCACTTTCTCGACACCCAGGTAACGCCTCACCGCATCATCTTTGACGAGAGTCAACCCTATTTTGGTGTCTGCCAACAAACGTTTGCCTGCACCAATCCCAAAACAAATCAACGCGGTGAAGACTCCGATTTTGTCTTTTTTGAAATTTGTGAGGGGAAGTTACGCTATTGGCGTAACTACTTTGATACAGGTCATAGCATTCAGGACGAATACAAAAACAGGTTACAAACTATGCAATCTGGGATAACCACCAAAACAAGTCGTCAGTTTATTGATCATATCAGCGCCCAACATCATGCGATGGCCGGGGCGGTTATTTCCGTTTCCGCGGCCCAGGCTGTGGCCTTAGGCGAGGCATGTATCCGTATCAGTCTGGAACACCAGCCCGATACGCTGGATACAAACGATGTATCCAACCGCGCCGAGCAGATGGCCGACATTAAAAATCGGCTGGCCCAATGGTGCAACAAGGATGCCACAGCCATTGCCGAGTTTGTGGCCTTACGAGAGGTGGGTGAAGAATTAAAGGGACAACAACTGCTGTGTCAGGCCCCCGCTGAGATTAGCCAACTCTCTATTCAAGCGGCGACTATCTTGCAAGATTTTCGGCCACTGGTATCTGAGCGGGTTCATGACGACCTTGAAATGAGCATCACCCTGCTGGCCGGAACCGCTCAAGCTGCGATGTTGCTGCTGGATAGCAATCTCCGTATTTGGCCCGAAAAAGCATTGCTGAATGAATATGAACCCATTCGGGCTGATTTGGAACAGCAAATCGGTCAACTCACCCCTACCGCAAGAATCAGAAATGATTAAGAAGACGAATTAAAGAGGTGTATTTATGACTCAGCACAAAGCAATCTTCACCACAGAGCGTGGACACCGGCACCAGCAAGCTGCCTTGGATGCGGCTCCTGGTAATCTGGATATCACCATGCTGCGTCAGCCCGATAAAGAAACTCTGTTATCTCACCTTGCTGAAGCCAAATACTTTATCTCTGAGCGTACCGGTATCATTGACGCCAAGATGATTCAAGCGGCGCCGCATCTAAAATTGATTTTACGCCTGGGTTCTCTAACCTACGATATTGACACTGAAGCCGCCAAAGCCGCTGGCATAGCAGTCTGTTACTGGCCCGTCGGCAGCGTGATACGAGTGGCGGAGCATTTAATTCTGCAAATGTTGGCTCTCAGTAAAAAACTGCGCGAGACCGAGGCCATCGCCCTGTCCGCCAGCACCGAGTGGGGCGAAAGCAAACGCACCAACGAAGACACTTTCGCCTACAACTGGTCCAACCGCCCAGATGTAGAAGGGCTTTGGCAAAAGACCATCGGCATTATGGGCTTCGGCGAGATTGGGGCCGAGTTAGCCCGTCGACTCCAGGGTTGGGGATGTACCGTACAGTACAACAAGCGCCGCCGTTTACCAGAATCGGTGGAGGCTGAATTAAATCTTACCTACGTTGATGTTGATACACTCTTTTCTGAAAGCGATTATATCGCCAATTTACTGCCTTATTCCCGTAATACAGATTTAATGATTAATGCCGATTATTTTGCCAAAATGAAAGATAGCGCATGCCTGGTGAGCTGTGGTAGCGGCAGTGTCATTGATGAAGCCGCTCTGGCCGATGCCATAACATCTGGCAAACTGGGTGGGGCTGCTCTGGACACGTATGAATGGGAACCCATTAAGGCCGATAACCCACTCATTGCCCTGGTCAAAGCCAACTATAATGTATTGTTAACACCCCACACTGCCGCCGGAGCCAGCGCCGCCTCAGCCAGAGAACGTCTGGCCGATTATACGAATATCACCAATCATATTGAAGGCAAGCCATTAAAATATCGGGTTGCATGAATGTTGGACAAACTGTTAGTTTGTCCAACATTTTTTGCCCTGCATTTTCTGGAGGCTAAATGGGAACCATTCTTATAGAAAACGGTACTGTTGTGACCGTGAATAATAATGAGCAGATATTTACGCCTGGCTACATCTTTATTGATGCTGACCGTATTACAGGTATTGGTCAAGGGCAAGCTCCAACAGAATTTCGCAGCCAAGCTGAAACCATCATTGATGCCTCTTTGATGGCCGTGATGCCGGGAATGGTCAATGCCCACACCCATCTCTTTCAGACCTTCATTCGCGGTTTAGCCGACGACAAACCACTCCTTGAGTGGCTCAAAGCAGCCATTTGGCCAGTCGCAAAATCTCTTACAGAAGAACACATCTACCTGGCGGCTATGGTAGGCATGGTAGAAAATATTCGCACTGGTTGCACTTCGGTGAACGACCACCACTATATTCACACCAAACCCGGCAACGATGATAGTGTTTTCCGCGCCGCCGAAGAGGCGGGCATTCGCTTTATGATGGCGCGTGGTTGGGCTGATATGGAGTACCACGACGCCTTTATGGAAACCGAAGATTATATTATCAAAGAGATGGCACGGCTACGCGAAGCATGGCACGGTAAGCACAATGACCGCCTCCGCCTTCAATTTGGCCCGCTCATTCCCTGGGGATGTTCTGATAGTACGATGCGCAACACCTTTCAATTAGCCAAAGAATGGGGGATGGGTACACACATCCACATCGCGGAAAGCAAAGCCGAAGTTGAAATCGATTTAGAAAAGCGGGGCAAGCGCCACGTTGAATGGATGGACTCGTTGGGTGTGTTGGACTCCAGCGTACAGTTGGTTCATAGTGTCTGGCTTAACGACGAAGAGTTGGACATGATTGCGAAACATAGCGCCATAGTGGTTCACTGTCCAGTCTCTAATATGTATCTGGCTTCGGGTGTGGCCCGTATCCCAGAGATGCTGCAAAGAGGTATTACCGTCGCGCTGGGAACCGATGGCCCCGGCAGTAACAACAGCCAGGATATGATGGAAACTCTCAAGGCAACGGCTCTGCTGCAAAAGGTCAACACTTTAGATGCAATGATTTTATTGCCGGAAGACGTGCTGCGTATGGTTTGTCGGGGCGGTGCTGAGTCTTTCGGTTTACCGGAAGAGATTGGTTCCTTAGAAGTTGGTAAAAAAGCTGATGTGGTACTGGTCGATTTGAATACACCGTTTGCCATGCCGGTCCATCGGGTTCCCTCGGCTCTGGTTTATAATATCAATGCCCGTGAGGTGGACACCGTCATTGTAAACGGCGAAATCCTAATGCGCCACAAGGAAATCCTATTTGTTGACGAAGACGCTCTGTTGGATGAAGCTCGTAAGTCGTGTCAGAAACTATTTGAGCAAGCCGGAGTAGTGGTTGATTAGTTTAATGTTTATCCGTAAAGTGGCGTGCAGACGTCAGTCTGCGAATTTAGCAGAATAAATTTCGCACCAACGTATGAGTTGAGGAGTTAAAGTTGTCCCAAACCCCCGGTGCGGTTGCATCTAAAAGTAAAATAGGGCTGTTTTTTGGCATTGGCGTGCAATTTATTATCACCATGTTTTTAATCCGGCTGGTTGTGATTACCAGTATGCGAATGGTTTATCCATTCATCCCGCAATTTTCTACCGGGTTAGGGCTAACAGTCGCAGGGTTTAGCTGGCTTATCTTTATTCGCTCTATGGTTGGTTGGGCCGGGCCGCTATTTGGCATCCTGGCTGATCGACACGGACGGCGAAAACTAATGACGTTTGGCTTACTGGCCCAAAGTATCGGCTTGGTCTACATAGCCCTGGCTCGGCAATGGTGGGCAATCGGGGCTATCATTATCCTTGGCATTGGGATAACGGCCTTTCTACCGGTTCAACTGGCCTACCTTAGCGATCTAGTTGCTTATGAAAAACGAGGCCGGGCCTTGGCTACGGTAGATTTGTCCTTTGCCACCACCGGTATTGTTATCCTGCCCATTTTTGGCTGGCTAATTGATACCATCGGCTGGCAAGCCCCTTTTTTAATTCTAAGTGTGCCCAGCTTGATAGCCGCCGCTATTACCTGGTTTCGATTCCCAACCGTTGAGCATCAAACCGATGGCAAGTTGCCCTGGTCGGCAATACTGGGCATTGCGGTTAAGCCCAACGTATTGGCTTCTATCGTTGTGGGTGTGTTGTTGCTTTTCGCTTCCAGTTCTTCGATGACCGTTTGGAGCATATGGTTCAGCGATGAATTTGGGCTTGATGCTGCTGATCTCGGATTGGTAGCCACCAGCATTAGCCTGGCCGAATTGGGTGGAATCGCGCTCTCGGCTCTCTTTATTGACCAGATTGGCAAGCGGCGTGGCAGTCAAATAGGGTTATTGTTAACCGCGGTGGCTTTTCTGTTGTTACCCTTCACCCGGTTCACTCTACTTCCGGCTGTAGTAATATTGGTTGGCCTGGGCGGGGTGCTGCAATTTGCCACTATATCTTTATTTTCGCTCTATTCTGAGCAAGCACCCCAAGCCAGAGCTATGATGTTTTCGTTAGTGAGTCTGGGATTGGCCACAGGGATGGCCCTCGGCTCGCCGGTAACAGTCACCTTGTGGGAAAATGCTGGTCTTTGGGCGGTGAGTGTTGTCAGTACGGTTTGTCTTTTGCTTGCTTTTATTCTGGTGGGACGCTTCTTAAAGGAAACACCCACACCACGTCTACGCACACCTATGCCTAAGTCGGTCCCGAGTTAATAACCGCTTAATTGCCATAAAAATCAGGAGATAGCTGTAAATTATGTGTTTAAGATGTTCTAATGCTTTAAATGGGACACGGATCGTGCGGATTGAACAGATTTTTAATGTTTTTATCCGCATAATCCGCATGATCCGCGTCCTATAATTTCTAAGTACATAATTTGACACGGTGCCTAAATTGGGGGAGCAATGAATCCAACAGGTAAAACAGCACTTATTACCGGCGGAGCACATCGGGTTGGCAAAGCCATCACCGTGGCTCTGGCCCAGGCCGGGGCCAATGTTGTCATCAATTACAACACCTCTTCAGAGGCCGCTGACAACACCGTTATCGAAGCGAAGGCTTTAGGTGTAGAAGCTCTGGCCGTTCAAGCCAATGTTTCTGACTACCAACAGGTCGAAAAGATGGTTGGGGCTGCCAAAGAAAAATTTGGAGGTATAGATATTCTGGTTAACAGCGCCTCATTGTGGCGAGAAACACCCTTCCCAACCGATAATTTAGACGACTGGCATCTGGTAACCACCATTCTCATCAATGGCTCATTTTATTGTGCCAATGCCGTTGCTCCGCTGATGCTGGAAAAGGGCGAAGGAGCCATCGTCAACATTATCGATTTGTCGGCCTGGGAACCCTGGTCTAACTTTATTGCCCATAGCGTAGGTAAAACCGCCCTGCTGGCGTTGAGTCGCCAGCTAGCTCTGGAACTTGCTCCGGCAGTGCGGGTGAATGCCGTTGCTCCCGGCCCAGTACTGCCACCACCCGATTTTGATGAAGAAAAAATTATTCGGACCGCACAAAAGACGTTGCTCAATCGTTGGGGTACCGCCGAGGACGTGGCTGAAGCCGTACTCTATTTTGTTAAAGCCAACTATGTTACCGGCGAAGTCATAGCCGTCGATGGTGGTCAACGTTTCGGGCATCGAAAAAAAGAACATGGGTAGGCCAAGTTCACCTCGTTCCCAAACTGGATGCGAAGCGTGGGAATGAGAAAACACAGGCAGGAGTTTTTCTGTTGAGTATAGATTTCGGGTGGGAGCTTCCCACTGGCAACCGCCGGATGCCGAATGGCACAGAAAATTATAAGCCACACGTATGTAACATCCTGGATCATATCAATGGTCACTTTCATTCAGTCTGGATGCCCGACCACTTTATGAACCAGAACCATGATGATTACCCGGAATCCCTGGCTACGATCAGTTTTCTCACAGCGTTGTATCCTCAGCTTCACTTTGGGCCGGTGGTGCTGGGGCAGAACTATCGTAATCCTGCGCTGCTGGCAAAAATGGCAGCAACTATCCAGCAACTTACTGGAGGGCGCTTTATCCTTGGGATAGGCGCGGGCTGGAGGGCCGAAGAATACCATGCTTACGGTTATGGTTTTCCACCAGCCTCTACCCGTATTACGCAACTGGCAGAGGTCATCCAGATTTGCAAAGCTATGTGGAACCCGGCTCAAGCTGAGGCCACTTTTCACGGCCACTATCATCATATCGAGAAAGCGGTTTGTAACCCCAAACCATCACCCGCGCCGCCGGTGATGATTGGAGGGGCCGGTGAAAAGTTGATGCTGCGAGTTGTTGCCCAATACGCCGATTGGTGGAATCTGGTTGGCGCGTCGCCGGAAGGCTACGGACATAAAATCGAGGTACTACACCGCCACTGCACCGAGGTGGGGCGCAACCCGGCTGAAATTCGCAAAACCTGGATGGGTGTGGTCAGTATCGCCTCTACCCGCCAGCAAGCCGAGGCCGCCATGAAAAATTATCCCATCTGGCCCGGTGATGTGCCTATTGTCGGCACTCCATCCGAGGTCGTCACAAGCTTACGGGAGTATATAGCCTTGGGAGTTAACCTCTTTATATTGGCTTTTGCCGATGAACCGCAGTTGACCGGCATCAACCTCTTTCTGAACGAGGTTATACCGGTTGTTCAATAAATACTTATTAACGATGAGGAAGAACCTTCAATGAATACAAAGCTGTTTCAAAAAGATTTCATTAGTACCCAAGATTGGACAGTGGAAGACCTCAATACAATGCTAGAGCTGGCCTTTCGGCTGAAAGGCGAATTTGCGATGGGCGTACCTCACGACCATATTTTACGAGCCAAAACGCTTTATATGCTCTTTTTTGAAGAGAGTACCCGTACTCGCAATTCGTTTGAAACCGGCATGACCCAATTGGGTGGTCATGCAGTCTTTCTCACCCCCAAAGCCACCCAGATTGGTCATGGGGAAAACGCCAGAGACACCGGCATTGTGTTAAGCAGTTACGGTCATGGCATTGCCATTAGAGACTGCCGCACCGATATTGGTCAAAAATATCTGTACGAGATGGCTGAACATGCCGATGCGCCTATTTTCAGTATGCAGGAAGATGTTGACCATCCCTGCCAGGCCATGGCCGACTTGATGACTTTGATGGAGCTGTTTGGACGCGATTTGCGTGGTCGAAAATTTGTGATGTCCTGGACCTATGCTCCCAAGTATGTACGCCCGCTTAGCGTACCCCAATCGCTGGTGTGGTTGATGCCTCGCTTTGGTATGGATGTAACCCTAGCCTACCCCGAAGGTTATCATCTCATGCCGCATGTCATGGAGGCCGCCCGCAAAAATGCGGAGGTGGCTGGCGTCACCTTGACCGAAACACACGATATGGAAGCTGCCTTTGAAGATGCCGATTTCCTTTACCCCAAATCGTGGGGGCCTATTATGGTTACAGAAGAAGAGGCCGAGGTAGAAGCGATGGCTGCCAAAAATGAAAGCTGGCGAGTGACTCAGGACAAGATGAATTTGGCAAAAAAGCACGCTGTCTACATGCATTGTATGCCGGTTGATCGCGGTCATGAGGTGGATGATGAGGTCATCGACGGGCCGCAATCGGTGATTTATAAACAGGCCGAAAACCGGCTGCACATTCAAAAAGCCTTAATGGCTCTAACAATGGGGGGACGAGCTTAAGAGGTATCAATGTCCCACGAAAATCTGAACATTCCTGATAAGCTGGCCGATGCTGCCGAACGCGTGCGCCATCACGCACATAGCCTCAAGCAGGCACAAATCGACTTTTTGGCCGATCTAATTCGTCTAAAAAGTTACACCGGGCAAGAGGGACCGGCAGTTGAACGCACTATAGCCGAAATGAAGGCTTGCGGTTTTAACCAGGTTCGCACCGATAGGGCCGGGAACGCCTTGGCTACCATTGGCGCGGGCAAATTTCGCCTACTATATGATGCGCATCTGGATGAAAACGAAATTGCCGATGAGAAAGCCTGGCCCCACCCTCCGCTGGAGCCTACGATTAAGGATGGCAAACTGTATGGCTTGGGCGCGTCCGACTGCAAAGGTGGCGTGGCCTCAATTGTGTATGGTGCTCGTATTGCTGCCGAGTTGAACTTGACCGGCGACTGTACTATTACCATTAAAGGCGCCACGCTGGAGGAAGACGCCGAAGGCTTTGCCATGCGCCACTTGATTGAGCAAGATGGCTTTCCATCTCCTGATGCGGTGCTGCTGGCCGAGGCCACAGACCTGACCCTCCGGCGCGGTCACCGAGGCCGGTGCGAAGTGAAAGTGCGGGTCGAGGGCAAGGCGGCCCATGCCAGTACCCCTGAACTCGGCGAGAATGCTATCTTAAAAATGCGGCCTGTACTCAATGCACTGGAAGCGATGACTGCCGGTTTGCCTGATGATCTGGTGCTGGGCCAAGGAACCCAGGTTGTCACCGTCATTGAGTCGCCCCATACACCCAACAGTGTTCCCAGTTGGTGTGAAGCAACCATCGACCGACGACTAACACCGGGTGAAACACCGGAAAGCGTGGTGGCTGAAATCAAAAAGGCTGTGACCGGCTTGGGAGCTTCGGTAGAGGTTCCTGTGCAGCCGGTTACATCTTGGACCGGGGTGGACCTCAGCGGCCCGGCCTTCTTTCCCGGCTGGCTACTGGCCGAGGATGACCCGTTACTGGAAGTGGGCAAAATGACCTATGCGGCCCTGTGGGGTCAGGTTCCACGGGTGGATGTTTGGAAATTCAGCACTAACGGCACCTACTCAGCAGGGGTGGCGGGTATTCCTACGCTGGGCTTTGGCCCTATGGAGGAACAATACGTCCACACACCGCAGGATCAGGTCGATCTTGAAAAATCACTCAAAGGCGCAATGTTCTACGCCCTGTTTCCACTGGCCTATAGTCTATTAAGATAGAGAGGTAATTCCTGTTATGACTTAGAAGTAAGATGGGTGAACCAGGTTGCGGAGCAATGAAAGTCTAGTCATCAAAACGGCGTCGCTCAATGTGTCTCATGAACTCTAACCGTACTTCTTTATCGTTCTTGAAAGCACCCTTGAAGGCGGAAGTAACCATACTGGCATTGGCTTTTTTCACGCCACGCATCACGCTACACATATGTACGCCTTCAATGACTACCGCCACACCTTGAGGCTGTAATATTTCGTCGATAAAGTCAGCAATCTCTTGGGTCAGGCGTTCCTGCACTTGCAGGCGGCGGGCAAACATCTCAACGATACGAGGAAGTTTGCTCAAGCCGATCACTTTACCATTGGGAATATACGCCAGGTGTGCCCGTCCGTAGAACGGCAACATATGGTGTTCGCACATCGAGTAATAGTCGATGTCCTTGACGACAACCATTTCGTTATAGTCCACATCGAACAGCGCGTCGTTGATCAGCTTGACGGGGTCAACCTTATAGCCGGCGGTGAGTTCATCGTACATACGGGCCACGCGGTTTGGGGTACGCTGGAGACCATCCCGATCGGGGTCCTCGCCAATGCTCTTTAGGGTTGTGTGAACAGCTCGCTCAATGGCTTGCTTGGGGTCACTCAAATGATGTCCATTACCGTTTGGGCTAATTTGAACTGTCTTCTCAAGTTGTTCGAGAGTCATATGTTTCATTAATAATCTCCTTATACTTCCTTGAATTGAAGGGAGGATAGTTGCTGTAATACTTGTGTAACGTCGGGACGTAGCTGCATGTTATGTTCTTCTAAACGAAAGGCTTGAGCTATCTGCTGTAGGGTTTGATCCGTTTCTGGATGAACATAAGTGGGCGCAATCTCTGCCAGCGGAATAGCCACAAATGATCGTTCCAGCAGTTCAGGGTCAGGAATTTGGCGTCGGCCCAGGGTGAATATCTGCTGATTGAATAAAATGATGTCGATATCGATCGGGCGGGGGGCAAATTTATCAAGCTGCCTTACTCGACCAAGGCCGTACTCGATTTTTTTTATATCCTGCTTCAACTGTTCAGCGGTCAGTTGGGTCTCAACAATGGCAGTAGCGTTTAGGTAATTAGGTTGATCAGTCGTGCCCAGCGGGCTGGTTTCCCAGACTGACGAAACCGCCACGAGCCAGGTCTCTTTGGCTAGTATTTTTACTGCCTTTACCAGATTAATTGCCGGTTCGATGTTGGAACCTAAAGATAGATAAGCTCTGTTCAGCATCATGCGATTATTCTGCGGCAGACTCGGCGCGCGATCTGTCGACCGTTACACCTACGGAGCGGGCAAAACGTAGCGCACCGGGCTTCTCAACCGTTACGATCGCTCGCTCTACACGTGGGTTGGCTAAACAAATATCTACAATTTCTAACGCCATTTTTTCTACCAGAAAGAACTGTGAAGTCTCTACTAGCTTGATAACCTGTTTTATGATCGTTCGATAATTAACAACATCGCTAATATCGTCAGATACAGCGTCAGTATGATTGGTATACATGGTGATATTGATCAGAACATCTTGTTTGTTGCGACGTTCCTCATCATTAATGCCAATAATGGTGCGTAAGAGGAGGTCTTTGATATGAATTTGATCGATTGCCATAGATAAAGCACCTTTATAAATCAAGAAGATAAAATCGCCAGGCTTTTGTTAAACACTAGCGGCAATATTATCACAAACAATATGTTTTGTCAATATTTTGCACATATTTTAACGGTTAATACAGACAATATCTGGATATCAAGCTGGTCACGTATTGCTTTTTCTGCAGAGATGATTCTCTCTGGCATATGTCACAAGCACTAAATATCTGACGTTGGATCGCAGCGTGGTCTTACCCGGTGAGTCGAGATTAAAATGATCCCAAAAAGACCGATTCAGATCATGTTATGTCATTCTATTAATATATACGTTTGAGAGGCAACTACAATTAGCATTCAAAATCCAAAACCGAAAATTCAAAATTCAAAATCGCCAACCGTTGTTGTTCTCATTGGCACAAACCACTACCTGCGAATGTTCAACCAAGCCGCCTGGGATAAGCTGCGTAGCTTTGCCAATGTCATCGAACATTCCGGCGGGGAACCCGCCACCAAAGCCGATTTGCTGAACCTGCTACCCCAGGCCGATGGCTGCATCACCAGTTGGGGTGTGGCTCAACTGGACGCCGAGGTTATCGCCGCCGCGCCGTGTTTGAAAGCGATGGCTCATATGGGCAGCAGTGTCAAACGTTTTGTCAGCGATGCCTTGTGGGAGAAGGGAATCCGCGTTACCACCGCTGCGCCCGCCCTGGCCGAAGATGTCGCTATGACCACCCTGGGGTTGATGATTGTCGGTATGAAGCGTATCTGGCCTCTAAGCCAGCACCTCCGTGATGGGGGCTGGCGCGAGAGCGCCTACTGGCCTTCCCGCGAAATCCGGCACAAAAAGGTCGGTATCATTGGGGCCAGCCACGTGGGGCGACATCTCATCCGGCTGCTTGAGCCCTTTGATGTCCAAATTCTACTGTACGACCCTTTTGTAACGACTGAACAGGCAGCGGACCTAGGTGTTGAGCAAGTAGAACTCGATAGCCTGCTTGAACAGGCCGATATTGTCACCTTGCATGCCCCGGCCAAACCGGATACCTATCATATGCTTAATGCCGAGGGACTGGCCCTGATGAAGGATGAGGCGCTGCTTATCAACACCGCGCGAGGAACCCTGATTGACGAAGCAGCCCTCATCGCTGAGTTAAGCAAAGGTCGCTTTTTTGCCTTTCTCGATGTTACCGACCCTGAACCACCAGCCCCTGATAGTCCCTTGCGCCGTCTGAAAAATGTGGTGGTTGTCCCCCACCTGGCCGGGTGCATTGATGATTGCAGCCACATGGGCGAAATGGCGGTTGAAGAATTACGCCGTTTTTTTGCGGGCGCAGCCCCGCTCTATCAAGTTAAGCCCGATATGTTCGGACGGATTGCCTGAAGAATAATGGCTAATACGCATCAAACCCCGCCTTTGGGATCGTTAAAGTTAATCAAGGGTATTCCTAACCCCAATGGAGCCAGAGACGTCCATCTGTTTCTGTTCACCGGAGACCCAATCACAGTGCCTATACGCGACATCGTTTTGGATGATGATGTTGACTTGCCCCTTCCGCGTGAGGATTTATCAGCTCATCCCTTTCGCTTGAAGATTTTGCACATCAACGATTTGCATGGTCACATCTCACGCTTTGACACATATGGTGATAGACCTGTGTTTTCTAAAATCGCCTATCGGCTACGCGAAGTTCGACGGTTGCGTGGTGACGACCCTTACTCAGCCATTTTAGCGATGTCTGCCGGTGATGACCTGGTGGGTGCTGTTTTCGATGAGCTGCTTGGCGATAATCCCGACAGCCATGTTGTTCATGCGGGCTATCGCCTCTACTCGAAGGCCGGAATAGATGTGGTAACGCTGGGCAATCACGACCTTGATATGGGGACCCAATTATTAGCCCACGCCATCCGGCAAGAGGCTCGTTTTCCTCTGTTATCGGCCAATCTTGTTGGCTGTCCCGGGTTAGCCAACCTGTACTATCCCGCCGCGTTACTGGTGGTTAAGGGGATTCGGGTGGGGATAATTGGGCTAATTACGCCTACCAGCATTACATCACGGTTTGATACCGGGCTAGGTGTTATCAATCCAATTCAGGTCGTTCATAACCTGCTACCGGCAATACGCCCCTTATGTGACGTGGCGATTATTTTGAGCCATCTCGGTTATAGTTTAGAATCCGGTACTGCTGCCGTAAGCCAAGCCGGTGATGTAGAGTTGGCTCGCAGTTTATCACCCGGCAGTGTTCACCTTATTGTTGGCGGGCATACCCACAACGTATTGAATGAGCAAGGTTTGAGTGCCTACAACATTGTGAACGGGATTCCTATTGTCCAGGCCGGTACGCTGGGCCGCCATCTTGGAGAGGTGGATATTACCGTTCGCCAAAGTGCAGCCGTAACTAATGTCCGACTCACCGCTACTGCCGATTTACCGGTGGATGAAGAGTTCGAGCAGCAGGAAGTTCAACCCCTGGTAGAGTTAGTTCGGCCTCTCTTTGCCCGGAAATTAGGACGGATTGCGGACCACCCGGACCTCACAACGGATGCAGTACGTAACGCATTCGCTACCGGCGAGTCGGCTCTGGCTAACTTTATCACCGATGCGATGGTTATTCGCTGCCGGGCCAAGGGACACGATGTTGATTTGGCGATATTGGATGCGCCCAATGTTCGTTGTGGTTTATCTACCGGTGATGAACTTTCTTTTGGCGACTGGTTTAATTTGATGCCCTTCGCCGACACCATCCGTTTGTGTTGGATAACTGGTCATCAGCTTAAGGCTTTGCTCACTGACAATGCCTATCGGGCTGACCGGCCCGGAGAGCCGCATACAGAGCGCGGCTTTTTGCACTTTAGTCGGCAAGTTTGTTATAGTATTGAACTAGGTCAGAGCCATTGCGATGCTCGAGCAACGCATATTACAGTGAACGATATTCCTATTGAGGAGCAATTAGAGCATCACTTTTTGATTGCTTGCAGCAGCTTTGTTCGTCAGGCCGCCATCACCTGGGAAAAGTATGCCGCTCAATATGCCAACCTGTCTCTCGTGAATATACACGTTTGGCCTCGTCTCGACACTAACCTGTTCTTGCGTGACGAGATAATCACCTACATCCGAGAGAATGGCGGTATAACTGAACAAAGCGGCGCCAGACAAGATGGCCGCATCCAGATAATTTGGCCCAAATCCGAGCTAAAGAATAATAACGATGTCAGTAACCCGTAGATTAAACCACATTTTCAGAGATAATGGGCGTGCCTTGATTGTCGCCTTTGACCACGGTATGATTGACGGTCCAGCCAAAGGCATGGAACAACCGGCCAGTACTCTGGCTCAAATTGTTAAGGGGGGCGCAGACGCTATCTTGACCACCTTTGGGATGGCGTCTCGCTTCGCCAAAGAAATTGCCCCATTAGGGCTGATTCTGCGGTTGGATGGTGGTGGCACCAAGTTGGGCAAAATGGATGGCCCTGGCGCTCAGTTCTATACTATCGACGATGCCTTACGGCTCGGAGCCGATGCTGTAGCTGTCTCTGCCTTCCCTGGCTCGCCCAAAGAGGAGGCCACCCTGGAAACTCTGGCCCACATCGCCGCAAAGGCCCATGCCTGGGGTCTGCCCGTTATGGCCGAGATGGTTCCCGGTGGCTTTGATAGCGGTCCCGAATTTCGCAGCGCCGAAAGTATCGCTATTTCTGCCCGTGTAGCTGCTGAACTGGGTGCGGATTGGGTTAAAATCCCCTATACCGAGGGCTTTGAGCAAGTGACAAGTAGTTGTTATGTCCCTGCTGTAATTCTGGGGGGGGCCAAAAAAGGCAGCGAGAGAACCATGTTAGAAACAATCAAAGCCTCGTTATTAGCTGGTGGCGTCGGCGTCGCCATTGGACGTAATATCTTTCAGGCTGAAGACCCAGCAGCAATGACAGCCGCTGTTGCTGCTATGTTACACCAGAACGCCTCAGTTGATGAAGCAATGGCAATTCTAAAAAAAGAAGCTAAGTGAATTGGAGTGCAGACTTCAGTCTGCGAATCTTGGCGGAATAAATTCCGCACTCCAATATTTTTCAGTTAGAGCGTTAGCATACCTAAAAGGAGGCTATATCAGATGGAAATTCACGTCACCATTAATGGCACAGAAAAAACTTTCACCTGTAAACCGAATGAAACTTTAATGCGTGTCCTTCGGCGGGAAGGTTATCACAGTGTTCGCTTTGGCAGCGACACCGGCGAAACCGGTGCAGCCGCCATTTTGCTGGATGGGCGTTTGGTCAGTAGCGATATTCTATTGGCCGCACAAGCCGATGGTCACACGATCGAAACGGTGGAAGGGCTGGCGCATGGCATCCAGTTGCACCCCATTCAGGAAGCCTTTATTCGGACAGGGGCCATTCAATCGGGGTACTCAACCCCGGCCATGATTTTGGCGACCAAAGCGTTATTGGCGCAAAACCCCAACCCCACTGAGGCCGAGGTGCGTGATGCTCTGTCTGGTATCCTTGACCGAGAAACGGGCTATGTCAAGCCAGTCCAGGCTGTGTTAGAGGCCGCAGCGGTTATGCGTGGTGAGGAGCCGACCAAAGTTGAACCCAACGTGCTCACCCCTATCAGCTTCCCTGGCCAGGATTTTGGCGACCTCTTTGCCCCACCTGATTCACCTCCCTCTGAAGCAGGAACAGACCCAACCCCGGAGATTGCCGGTGGAGGTGGCAGCGTAGGCACAAAACGAATCGTTCTACCCAAATTTGTGGTAGCTCCAGAAGCTCCGACTTTGCAGGTAGTTGGTAAATCAGAAATAAAAGTGGATGCGCTTAAGCTCGCCAAAGGCAACCCGGCCTTTGTTGATGATGTCGAAATGCGAGGGATGCTCTACGCCAAGCTACTCACCAGCCCCCACGCCCATGCCCGTATTTTAGATATTGATGATAGTGAAGCACGGGCGCTACCGGGCGTCCATGCAGTTATTCATTACAAAAACATCGCCCGGATACACTATGCCTCAGGAGGACAATCTTACCCCAATCCCCTACCCTACGACCAGGTTAGCTTTGACACCAAGGTTCGCCATGTTGGCGACCGGGTAGCGGCGGTGGCCGCGGAGTCTCTGGAAATTGCGGAACGAGCCGTCAAATTGATAAAAGTACAGTATGAGATATTACCGGCCATTTTTGACGAGAATGAAGCGATTAAAGATGGCGCTCCGGTCATCCATGATGAGTCAGATGTGGAGGGAATTCACGATGCGGCTCACAATATCAGTCACTACATCGAGGCTGCTGTGGGCGATGTTGAGCAAGGCTTTACCGAGGCAGACCATATCTTTGAGCAAACCTATCATGTACACCAGGTTCAGCAGGTTCCTATCGAACCCCATATCGTTATCAGCTATTGGGACCCCGATGAACGGATGGTTATTCGCACCTCTACCCAGGTTCCTTTCCATGTCCGACGCATGGTCGCCCCCCTACTGGGTTTGCCGGTTAAACGAATACGGGTTATCAAGCCTCGAATTGGTGGCGGCTTTGGTGCTAAACAAGAAATGCTCATCGAAGATATTGCTGCACATTTAACAATTGCCACCGGCAAACCGGTTCGATTAGAACTGACCAGAGCTGAGGAATTTATGTCGAGCCGGACTCGCCATCCCCAAACTATCACCTACAAAACCGGGGTCAAAAATGACGGCACTCTGGTTTCGCAGCAAATGACCGTCATTGGTAACACCGGCCCTTATGGCACCCACGGCCTGACAGTACAGACAGTCACGGGTATGCGTGGCCTGAGTACCTACAACTGCCCAAATAAACTTTTTGAGTGCAAGGTGGCTTACACCAATATTCCGGTGCCTGGTGCGTATCGAGGGTACGGCGCACCGCAGGCTCTCTTTGCTCTGGAAATCCATATGGAAGAAATTGCCGAAGCAATGGGTATGGATGTTATTGAATTTAAGCAAAAGAATTGGGTCAAGGTGGGTGACCCCTTGGATATTGCCCCTCAATTGGGAGAGGGTGAAGCCGACGTCTCCGCCGTCCCCATTGTGAATACCAGCGGTCTGGCCGAATGTATCGCTCAGGGGGTACAAGCCATTGGTTGGCACCGGCGTAATGACCCTAACTGGAAGATAGTGCCCGGTAAACCTCATCTCCGGCGGGGGATAGGGCTGGCTGTTTGTATGCATGGTACGGCTATTCCTGGTCTGGATATGGGGGGAGCCAGTATCAAAATCAATGACGATGGCTCATTTAATGTCCTGGTCGGTGCTACCGATCTGGGAACCGGTTCGGATACGGCTTTGTCGCAGATTGCTGCGGAGGTATTGGGCGTACCTTTGGAAGATATCATTATCTACTCTAGCGATACCGACATGACCCCCTTCGATACGGGGGCTTATGCCTCAAGCACCACCTATATTTCTGGTACGGCGGTTC
>Ga0210124_1000290_pt1 | contig 27356 bp, 18 predicted proteins | sample Muzzi_PWC_D2_FD_185554 | JGI IMG/M metagenome (GOLD analysis project Ga0210124, IMG submission 185554) | Wetland microbial communities from San Francisco Bay, California, USA, that impact long-term carbon sequestration - Muzzi_PWC_D2 (SPAdes) | ecosystem: Environmental > Aquatic > Marine >... | reverse complement strand
TCGTCGGTTTCTATGGTGTCTTGCAATGGCAGGCTGGGCCTCAGACAACCAGTGCAAACCCTCCTGGTGGCAAATATGCCAAGGACGCCGGCGCGCAAAAAGTCATCACGAACGATCCGGATCCTGACCCTTACCCCCAACCGGAAGACCCCGTCGATCCGGATGATCCGGGTGGGGGCGGGGGTCCGGTTCCCGTGCAGACCTCCATCATGTTCGTGATTGATAGCTCGCAGCACATGTATCCGCGTGTCGGTCCCAATTATTTCGACATGGCCAAAGAGGCGATCGTGGGTTTTATCAAGAGTCCCGGGTTTCGCACTGACGGCCGCTACGAGATCGGAGTTGTCCAGTTTACAGACAGGGCGTGGGCCAAATACGAGGAGCAAATCCATTGGTTGTCGCCTTGGCGCGTTTATGGGAAGACCTCGTACAATCATCTAAAACTACTTGCAGGGGCGCTTCGTCGGTCCACGCATCACACCGCAAGCCTGATGGAAATCGGAATCCGCGAGGCCACAGACCTGCTTATGACGGAGGCCGACCCCACTTCTGATAAGCACATCATTCTATTGACAACGGGCGAATACCGGCTTCCCCAACCCTGCCCACCTGACGGGTTTTCCTGTACGGATGCTGGCTGCAGTACCGCGAGTTGCGATCTGGAGGGCATAGGGTATTGCAGCTTAGATCAACCCGACGGCATCTGTATGCGGGCATGTCACATTCGCTATTTCGCAAACCGCGCAAGGGATAACGACATAAGGATATCAACCATCCGCTTGGGCGCGGACTGGTTCAATCATGCGGAATCCTCATTGGATTCGTGTCCGGAACCCGACGATCCCTACGGCTCGCCGCCGAACTACTGCCTGACGCCGAATCAGCCGGATCGAGGGGGACTACTTCGTGAGGTCGCCAACTCGTCATCCTGCGACGCCACGGCGCCGGTCGGGAATTATGCGCGGATTAATCCCGCCATGGGAATCGGTTGCACGGGCGACTGCACACCCGGTACGGCGCGCACCATCGTCGACACGATGGTGCGCTGGATGTGCGACTGGTACGCCGATGACGACCCGGATAATGATGTCGTGCCGGATTTCTGCGATAACTGTCCGGATACAAGTAATCCGCGTCAACGGGATTGTGATCGCAACGGACTCGGCGATCTATGCCAGAATCCTCCCTCGCAATGCGGGCCTGGTACTGACGATGAGGATTGCGATGGGATAAGGAACGACGCTCCCGATCTCTGCCCCGACGCCGACGATTGTCTCGTCGCGGATTGGGTAGAGGCGCGAGGCTGTGAACTCGCCGACTACCCGGATTACTGCTGGTATGACTGCGACAACAACGACATCGAGGATGCCTGCTCGGAAGCGCAAACAGTAACGGCAATGGCCGGCACACCGGCAGGCACGACGTGGCCGCTGGAGGATGTTTGGCTGTATCGCGATGATAACATCGACGGCGAGCTGGACTGCTGCCAGGCGTCGCGTTTCATTTGCGATGACACGGTGGCGGGTTGCTGCGACTCCGGCGGGCTCGACTGCTATATCGATTTCGATCCGGTCTGCTGCTTGGACAACCCGGCGTTCTGCGAGTGCGATCCACATCCGGAACTGTGCGATGTGCCCACGGAGACGCTGTACAATCCAGATGAAGGGCTCGTGGAAGAGTTCAACGTCTGCGATGGCAACTGCGGTGTCAACTTCTTCCCCGCTTACCAAGACGAGAACGATGGAGGCGTTGCGAATACCTCGGGTTGGCGTCTCACCGCGGAGAGCTCAACCGCGGTGAATGCCGTGCAGGTGCTCGAGGAGACCGACGAGCGCGACGCCGGCGACCCGAACGATGACGTGACGTTCCGTTACGTGCGCATCGGAATCGATTCCGGTTCAGATACCTCCGGCGCTTCTCCCTTGATCATAGATGGGCCGGCGTTCCACATTCCGCTTGGCGGTTGTGCCATTTCCAACTGTGCGATTGACGAGACCTATCGGTAAGCGCCCACCAGAGCCATTGTTGACGGGTGGGGTATGCTGGCCCGCGTGTTGATTGGCGTGGTTTTCCACCCGGAGGTCCAGCATGGCTCGTTCGTCCGATGCGCAGAAGCTCTCGCTGTGGCGAGGGAGATTTCGACGGTTTTTGGATTCGGGTCTGTCGGTGGCCCGGTTCTGTACGGCCGAGGGCTTATCCGAGTCCTCGTTTTACTACTGGCAGAAGAAGCTGAGGCCGCCGGCGCGGCGCCGGGTTGCCCGGGTGCATGGCCGAGGCGGCGGCACTTCAGGATCCCGCACGGGAAGATCCGGCACCGCAGGATCCGGCACCGGCGAGCGCGATGGCTGTGGTCGCGTGGGAGGCCGCGGTGTATTCCGACCCGTCATGGTGGTGCCGGCCACGAGCGACGTTGTCATTCAACTGCCCGGCGGCACACGGATCGAAGTGGATGCCAGCCGCCTCGACGCCATTCGTGCGATCGTAGCGGAGATGATACGGGTCGATCATGACCAGGCGGCCAGGCCGCGCACCTTCGCCGACAACCAGTCGCACGCCGCCGACAACCGGATCGTCCGCCAACGCAACGGTACGGCGTCATGCTGAACGTGCCCGCGACGGTACCGATCTTTCTGTGCACGCAGCCCACCGACATGCGCAAAGGGTTTGATGGTCTATCCGGCATCGTGCGAAGCACGTTCGGCGCCGACCCGTTGGACGGGAGCCTCTACCTCTTCATCAATCGCCGGCGGGACAGGATGAAGATCCTCCATTTCGACGGCGGCGGCTACTGGCTGTACTACCGACTTCTGGAAGCGGGTACGTTCGAAGTCATGGCCTCGGAAGAGGTGTGCGTGCAGATTGACACCACGCAGCTTGCCATGTTGCTCGGCGGCGTGTCGTGGGTCGGCGCACGCCGGCGCAAGCGATACAGCCGCGCGTCGTAGTCGAGGACATAATTACTTTGTCGTGCTCACGGTTCTCACGAATGATGCCACGTGTCTGGCACGCAACGTGCTATACCTTCTGGCATGAGTCGTGCGAAGAAGGGCAAAGATGCTGCGACGAAGATCACGATCCCCACCAGCTTGGACGCGTGTCACGCGCTGATCGAACAACTGACGTCTACCGTTGATGAACTAACCGACGCCAACGAGACGCTTCGTCAAGAGAAAGAACGGATCCAGGCGGAGTTTGCGTTGTACGTGCAGCGTATCTTCGCCAGGCGTAGCGAGCGCTACATCAACGACCCCAATCAGTTGAAGCTCGACCTGGGCGATAACGGCAACGCGGCGGACGCGGCCGAAGGTCTGGCGCAGGCGGTCGAGGAATCGGGGATCGAGGTCAAGAGCCACGTTCGCCGTACGCGCAAGCCGCGGAACGAATCACTGCCGGAGAACCTTCCGCGGTACGAGGTCGAGGCGGATGTCCCCGAGGACGTCAAGAACTGCGCCGCGCACGGCCCACGTCAGCTGATCGGCTATGACACGACGGAAACGCTGGAGTTCGAGCGGCCCAAGCTCCAGGTCCGCGTGACGAAGTATCCCAAGTACGCGTGCCCGCAGGATTCCGCGTGCGGCGTGGCCTCGCCCGAGCGTCCCATCGGCCTGGTGGAAGGCGATCGCTACGGCGCCAGCGTAGCCGCCGAGATCATCACGGCGAAGTATGGCTACCACCTTCCGCTATACCGGCAGCAGGATCTATTCGCCGGAAGCGGTTGGACGCCCCAGCGTTCGACACTACTGAACATCTTGACCGCGGCGGCCTTCGTGATCGAGCCGCTGGTGGCCCACTTCAAACGGGCGGTTTTGGCGGATGACGTCCTCGGGATAGATGATACGCGGGTGACACTGATCGTGCCGGAGGCGGTTCCCAAGCTTGATCCGGATGATCCGAAGTCCAAGCGTGCTTATGAAGTATTGAGTAAGGCGGTCGAGGAAAAGCGTCCGAGCGTGCGGGCGCACATGTGGGCCTATCGGGGGATCACCGTGCCGCTGAACGTCTTCGACTTCACGGTGAGTTGGCATCGCGACGGCCCCGAGATCATGCTGGCGGATTTTGAGGGGACCGTGCTGGGCGATTGCTACGCGGGCTATGAGGGCATCGCGCTGGCCAGCGATGGTCGTATTCGACGGGCGTCGTGCTCAGCCCATGCGCGGCGCAAGTTCACCGATGCCAAGACGGCCTACCCGCTGGCGTCGGCCGTGGTATTGGCGAAGTTCCAGCAGCTCTACGATATTGAGGATCAGGCCAAGGCGATGTCGCCTGAGGCACGCTTGGCGCTGCGTCAGGAGGAAGCGGTTCCGGTGTGGGCCCAGCTCGCGGCGTGGCTCGACAGCGACGCCGCCAGCGGCGCATTGCCCAAGAGCCTGCTGGCCAAGGCCGTGGGTTATCTGCGGAATCAATGGGATGGCCTGCAGACCTACCTGACCGACGGGCGCATGCCGATCGACAACAATGAAGTCGAGCAGTTGATGAAACAGGTGGCGATCGGCCGGAAGAACTGGTTGTTCGTGGGCAGCGTCGATGCCGGGCAGCGTGCGGCCAACTTCCTGACGCTGGTCAGCAGTGCGGTCCGCAATGACCTGGATGTCTGGTCATACATCAAAGACGTCCTCGCTCAGCTCCTGGCTGGCAAGACGGATTACGCCGCACTTCGCCCGGACGCGTGGGCCGCCGCGCATCCGGACAAGATCAGGGCGTACCGCGCCACCGAACGCCGCGACCGCGCCGAACGAAAAAGAAACCGCCGCACCGCCCGCCGCCGAAACCGCCGCCAGTCAAAACGTTGAATCGCAAACCGGCCCCAGGCTCGCCATCGCGCCTGCGGCCCGCCCATGGCGGTGATGGGCGCTTACGATTTACTCGCCGATGCGGGTTGGAGATGTAGCGTCCTCGTTGTGTCGCGTGGGACATTTACATTCGCGAGCTTCGGTCTTTTGTTCCTTTTCTTCCGATCTCGGTGGTTAGCACCTCCAACTCCTGCCTTCGGCGTCACGCCCCTCTTTGCGCAGGGGCCTCCACGGGCCTTTATCCCGTGGCAACGGAGAAACGGGCGCGCAGCTTGGCTATCTCACGAATCAGCTTGTGCAAGTTAAAGGCTGTACAGGACCACAGCCACTCCGTCCGTACCTTTGTCGTGCCGCGTAATAGAAACTGTCGTAGGCCCATCCATGTTTTGATGAACGCGAACGGCGTTTCCGCAATCCAAGCACGCCGACCATAAACTTCGCGGCCCCGCTCGGATGCCATCCGCGCGGCCTGCGCCTCGCGCAGTGGCTCGTGTTGATCACGGGATACCGTACGTGTCCGTGCTTTCTTGCCCAGGCATTCAGTCGCCAGCGGACAACCGCTGCAATCCGCGCAGCGATAGAGTTGATAAATGGACTCGCCGCATTGCTTGCGGTCCCTCGTCGTTCCACTTCGATTCATCGTCCGACCCATGGGGCAGTGATAGCAATCCTTGACCGCATCGTAGACGAAGCCGGCACGGTCCAGCTTCTTCGATTGTGGATTGCGCGGCAGTTTGGGCCAATCCTCTTTGGCTACCGGCTGCGTGGGATCCGGACGAAGCGCCGGGTTGTCCTCTTGCAGCCGGGCCCGCTCCACCGGCATAAAGGCTTCCACGCCACGACGCTGTAGGTCAGTCAGGTTTTGTCCCGTCGCAAAGGCCGTATCAGCCAGGAATTGCCCCGGCTTCGTGCCCAGGTTTGCATCGATGCGCTCTATCGTGGGGATCACCGTCTCGGCCTCGGGCGTGCCACTGACCACGTCGGCATCCACGATGAATCCCCTGTGACCATCCGCGGCTGCAAGTGGATTGAAGTTCGGAGCATGTCCGCCTTCCTTATTGGGCATAATCGCCGAGTCCGGATCGGCTACCGGAACCTTGGCGGCTTTCTTGGGGGCGTCGCTTCGCCTCTGCCGCCTGGCGTCCATGGCCTGTGCAGCCTTCAGTGCCTTGCGAAGCGATTTCTGACGGCGTTTCATGTCCGCCAATGACCGTGGTAGCGATGTCGATGAACAGCGGTCACCGAACAGATCCTCCTGGTCGTTCTGATCGATCTGGGCGAACATCTCTTCGATTTCGGCATCCAACGCCGCGAGTCTCTCATCGAGGGTCTTGGCCGATACCGTATGCTGCCGACTGCTGTTGGCCTTGACTCGCGTACCGTCGTAGGCCACTTGGTTCAGGCGAATCAGCCCCATGCGCATGGCGATCAGATTGATTTGGCGAAACAGATCTTTGAGTTCTCCTTGGAAACGCGTACGAAAACCACAGAAGGTCGAATGATCGATGACCCGGCCTTCCGTCAGCCACATGAAATCGATCGAATGCCCGCACATGTATTCCAACCGCCGGCTCGAGCGAATCCCCAGCGTCAACCCGTACAGTAATGTGCCGGCTACGATCTTGGCATGAATCGGCGGCTGGCCCTCGACCAGAACGTAATGCCCCTCCCAGTCCGCCCAGTCATGGATGTCGAGAATCTCCGCGATGAGTCTGACGCTGTGATCATCGGGAATCCGATCGTCGAGCGTCGTGGAGAACAGGACGAGCTGCTCGCGTGGTACCGGCGTTTGAGCCCATCTCATCATCAATGGCCCTCCTTGGACGACCTCCAGCACGCCATGCGCACAGCCAAGCCCGGTCGCAAAAAACTGATATCAAGAACCGGACCAGTTAAATCGACAAGCCCTGAAACGGGCTGGGTCTGGCAAAACGTAGGGAGGGCGCTCCGACCGGCCCTGAAGGACCGGCCTAATTCCCGCTTCGCGGGAAAGCCCCGTGAACGGGGCTCGGTTACTAATGCGATTGTACGCCTGCCTCGATTCACCTGATATTGCGCATGCTCTCGTATCAGAGCCGCGGGCGCGAGCCCGCGGACATTGATCGCGTGTGCACTCTGACGGAAGGATCGCCAGTCAACGGGCTTGCGCCCGGTGCTCTGCCCCGGAGACGCCTGACGTGTGAAGCGGCACCCACATTTTCATGCGAATTAATGCACTACCTTGTCTCGCACATGATCCTTCAGCGCCGTCGAGACGGTGCGAATCCGCTCCGGCGATAATTCGTTGCGTTCGTTGCGGATGTAACCGAGGAGCCGGGTATCGTTGAGGACCCAGATCGGCGGCGTGGGTCGCGGTTCGTTAACCCACCAGCCGGGGAAGACGACGACGGGGCGGACGGCGATGTCCAGGCCGATTTTTTCCTTGATGAGTTTACGTATGAAATCCGCCAACGCCTGCACCTGTTTGATCGGATCACGATCCGGCTCGAAGCCGGCAACACGGATGGTCTTTCCGTCATATTCCACACGTTGATCGGGCCCGGCGACATCGGTGCTGCCCGGCGATTCTCGATCGACCTTCGACCGCATCTTTGTTTCGATCACAAATACGCCGGTCGGCCCTACGACGACATGATCCACATTGAACCCGTCGCCCGGAATGTCATGAATGATCTGGTACCCCTTCGCCTTCAATTCATCGAGCTTCTCGGCCACCGCCTTCTCGCCGGACAGGCCGATTTGAAGGCGGCGGAGTTCCTTAATCATTGGGACAACTTTGATTGCCACGATGATACATGCGACGCTGGCAAGCCCCGTGACCAACCAGGGGTTCGGTGGGACGGTTTTGTAGTATCGCAGCCATTCCGAAATGGCCGCGCCGACGAACAGCGCGCCACCCACAACCCAGAAGAAAATTCGCTCGTACAAGAGCAAGTTGAACCGTTTCTGGATGGATGCACCCGCGTCGCGGAGGGCCGGTCTCTTGATGGGGGATCTTGTGGTACGTGTCATCATGGGCTCACTTGTCGTGCGATTCACGTCGGTCGATCCGGCGTGGCTTCTTCCGACGCGCGCCTGGATGTCCCTCGCGCGCGCCCTAACTACCACTCCCTGCCAAGGAGATACCCGCAATAGGAATCTGCTTCACATTTGGCACCGGGTCGGAAAGTGGTAGGGGCGATCGATGCTCCGTGAGGACCCGGACACCGTAAGACGTATTTGCAGAAGGAGGAGTGCAAGGTGAACTGCCCCGCGCCGTAGCTCTTTGCCACGTTGCGACTGAGAACCCGCTGCCGTCACGTCGCCAAACTGAATGTCGTCGGTTCAAATCCCATCACCCGTTTATCGTGATGTAACTCCCTGCCAAGAAAAGGGTTAGCGGTTCTTGTGCCTGCTATTCACTCGCCTCTCGCGAGTCCGAAGGGGGTACCGAGTGTCCTATTGTCGGCGACCTACCAACTCGCGGATCTTGGCCGCGATCGCTTCCGCACCCTGGTCGTAATTGGACATGACGACACCCGTGTAGCCCGAGTCCAGAAACATATCCAGGTTCGAGTTGATGCCCGAAAACCCGCCGCCGTGGCCGACGATGCGGTCGCCATCCGCACCCGTGCGGACCCCAAACCCGAATCCGTAGTCCGGTGAATTCAGTTCCGGTTTGCCAGACCACACCATTTCCGTGTGTTTGCTATCCAGCAACTTGTGACCGCGAAGAGCGACGTCGAATGCGAGCAAGTCCTCGACCGTCGAGAAACCGCCGCCCGCGGGCCCGCCGCGAATGACGTGCTTGTAGAGATTGTTGGTCCACTCGACCCCGTTCGGTCCCGTTTCCTTCGAATAGCCTATGGCCAAGTTGGGTACCGGCTTGTCCATGTCGTAGCAGTCGGAGTTGATCATGCCCGCCGGTTTGTAGAGCTTCTCGCGGATGTACTCGAAGTAGTTTTGGCCCGTGACCTTCTCGATCACCACGCCGAGCAGGAATAGCCCTGTGTTGCTGTAGGCCCAGTCAGTGCCCGGCTCGAAGGCCAGCGTCGAGTCGGAGATGAGCGGCTTGTAGTCGTCCAACTCACGAAACAACGCCCGTGATGATCTATCGTAGGTCTCGTTGAAGTAGCTGCCCAAACCCGACGTGTGCGTCAGCAGATGCTTGATCTGAATCTTGTCTGTGATGTCCCTGGGAAGCCAGTCCTCCGAGAGGAACTTGCTCAAGTGGTCTTCCAGCGACAGCTTGCCTTGCTGCACGAGCTGCGTGATCGCCACGCCCGTGAACATTTTGTTCATCGAGCCGAGGTTGAACTTGGTGTCGATCTTGTTGGGCGCCTTGAAACGTTTGCTAGCAAGGCCATGGGCATCTTTGAACAGGACCTTGCCATCTTTCGCCAACAAGACTGTGCCGGAGAATGCACCGGCGTCGACCAGCCGCTTCACGAACTTCTGGAGTTCCTTCACGATGTCTTCGTCGCTCAACTTTGCGGCCGGCGGCAGGTCGCTCGGTGGCCGTGCCGGCGCGAACTGCAAACCGGCGATGCGATGGGGTGGGTTCGGCTCGACGCTCATAACAAAGGCCTGCCAGCCCTGCGTCAGCTTGTTGCGGACGATGATCACGGTCTCGTCAGGTGGCGTCTCTTCGACGTACTTACGCACGGCGTAGAATTCAAGCCCGTTGGATTGGTTGTAGACATCCGCGAAGACGCTCAGGTGCATCTCCATCGGTGCGAAATTCCGAAACTCGGGCGTGACGCGCTTCTCCATAAACGCCTTGACCTTCTCCGGATCGTTGGCATTGATGGTGTCGAGCAGCTCGGTAATCCGCGCACCGACGGGTCCGTCCGGCATCTCACGAATGTCCGTGTAATCGCCCCGCGATCGTTGCCCGAAAGCCGGACCGGTGACGATGGAGAGAATCCCGGCGAAGATCAGGACGCCCGCTTTGACAGTAAGAGTCTGTGTTCTACCCATCGGTTTTCTCCAATAGCAACGCATCAATATCACACGTGTGGCGCTCGCCAAGACAAAACGATACGCGACGATAGACGTGCCACTACGGCACTAGGGCTCAAGAAATCCTTACAACGTTCGGCTTTGGTTCGTGTGCCGACGCAACGGTGTACCGTTTTGGGTCGCATGCACTACCTCGCCAATCGGCTGATCGTCATGTCAACGGCCTGAACCCAAGTTCGCACAAACGCGAAAGCCGCAAGCATCAGGATGATTGCCATCCACCGCGGTCGACTCCGGTACCACAGAACGACAGAGATAATGAGCGTACACCACAGAAGGAGGATCGTGACCAGATAGGCTTCAGATCGATAGTAAATGTGAAAGAACGGCCAGTCCATCGTGTAATCGCGCCAACGCAGTACCCGAGTCCCCGCGCAGAATAAGGGCCAGAGTGGGGCGAAGATCATCGTGTACATCCCAACGATACACCAGAATCGGAATCGACGGGGAAAGGTCCAAACGCGCGAGGGCCCGCGCATCGAACTGGCGGCGACTAGAGCAGCTAACGCGAGGACTAACAGCACCATCGCCGTGAATAGAAAGACGGGCGATAGCCATCCATGAGTGAGCCTCCACCGCAAGGACGCGCCAAGCGCGAAACCGAGTTGAATCCAAGCCGTGAGGCAAAATGAGAGCAAGAACACCATCAGTGCAGGCGCGTGTTGCTCGTCAAAACGCAGCCGGAGTGCGAACGCCCTCGGCCGAAACAGCATCAGCGCAATTGTCTGTAGCGTCCGTGGAATGACGGCGAAGCCGTGTGCACCGAAAACGGGCGAACCCGGCCGCCGGAGTTCCGGATCGAACTGTTGAGTATCCAGATCAAACGCGGTACCGCATTCCGGGCAGACGTTTCCCGTCAAACCAGTGAGGTTGTATCCACACCGCAGGCAACTAAGCCCGGTATCTTCCATCCGCGGTTTCCGTTGTATTGCAACCCGGCAGGGCAAATAATCCGAACGCGCCGCGCAGGCCAATCCTACCCCTTCTTCGCTTCGGAGAATCCAGAAGATCAACGGATTTCTGCGTTTTATTGACGCATTTCGCCCCTGGCGCTATGATGCCCCTCTTTGCCCGGGACGGCCGGCGCGGCGGCGATTGGCACGTCGCGTGCCTGTCTTTTGGGGGCGGCGGCGACGCGCGTGTCACCGCCGGAGGGATGATTTTCTTTCATTTTCGACTAGAATAAAGGTTCTCACGACATGTTTGACAATCTCGAAGCACCGGCCAAGGGTACCCGGATTACCATGACGGATAAGGGACTTCAGGTCCCGGATGAGCCCATCATGCCCTTCATCGAGGGCGACGGCACGGGGCGCGACATCTGGCGCTCGTCGGTGCGCGTGTTCGACGCCGCGGTGCAGAAAGCCTACGGCGGAAAGCGCAAGATCCAGTGGTTCGAGGTCTTCGCCGGGCAGAAGTCGTTCGACAAGTACGGCACCTGGCTGCCGGACGACACCGTCAAGGCGTTCAAGGAGTTTCTGGTGGGCATCAAGGGCCCGCTCACCACGCCGATCGGCGGTGGCATTCGCTCGCTCAATGTCGCCCTGCGGCAACAGCTCGATCTCTACGTTTGCCTGCGCCCGGTGCGCTACTTCCAGGGCGTGCCCTCTCCCGTAAAGCGCCCCGAACTGGTCGACATGGTCATCTTCCGCGAGAACACCGAAGACATCTACGCCGGCATCGAGTGGCAGTCCGGCACGCCCGAGGTCAAGAAGGTGATCGCCTTCCTGCAGGACGCCATGGGCGTCAAGAAGATCCGCTTCCCGGAGACCAGCGGCATCGGCATCAAGCCGGTTTCCAGCGACGGCACCAAGCGGTTGATGCGCGCCGCCGTCAACTACGCCATCGCCAACGGACGCAAGAGCGTCACGCTTGTCCACAAAGGCAACATCATGAAGTTTACGGAGGGCGCCTTCCGCGACTGGGGCTACGAGGTGGCGGACAAGCAATTTGCCGACCAGACCTACACCTGGTCGCATTGGGAGATTACCAAGAAGGACAAGGGCGAGGAGGCCGCCAACGCGGAGCAGGAATCCGCCCTCGCCGCCGGCAAGATCCTTGTCAAGGACGCCATCGCCGATATCGCCTTGCAGCAGGTGCTCACCCGTGCCAAGGAGTTCGACGTGATCGCCACGCTGAACCTCAACGGCGATTATTTGTCAGACGCGCTGGCCGCACAGGTTGGCGGCATCGGCATCGCCCCCGGCGGCAACATCAACTACGACACAGGCCACGCCATCTTCGAGGCCACACACGGCACCGCCCCCAAATACGCCGACCAGGATAAGGTCAACCCCGGCAGCGTGATCCTCTCCGGCGAGATGATGCTCCGCTACATGGGCTGGAAGGAAGCGGCCGACATGATCATCAAGGGTGTAGACGCCGCCATTGGCGCCAAGGAAGTGACCTACGACTTCGAGCGCCTGATGCGTGCGGAAGGGATCGATGCCAAGCTTCTTAAGTGCTCCGAGTTCGGCGATGCAGTGATTAAGCATATGGGGTAGGAGAGCGACGCAGCGACGAAGCGACGAAGCGACGAAGCGACGAAGCGACGCAGCGACGAAGCGACGAAGCGACGCAGCGACGAAGCGACGAAGGAGGCGTGGGGCGCGACCATCAGAGCCCCAAGCGCGAGCTTGGGGACAGACGGCTGCGATGGCCAGGCGTAGGGTGCGTCCCGGACGCACCGTCGTTCGCAATGACGGAAGCGACCGCCAACCCCGTACCGCAGGCATCCTTGCCTGCATCTGAGACGGCGAACCAATTGTAGCGACCGCTTCCAGGGGCCACCGATCGGTGCCTTCACGGCGCGCCAGTGTTTGACTTCTTTAGCAGTGGTTCGACCGGGTCACGACCTGCTCTGTGCCTGCCACCTCTTGCTGAGGGTGCCGCCGATTCATAACGCGCAAACCACGTTCGGAATTGTTGCTCGACTTCTGGCCAAACCCTCGGACACCGCGACACAACGATGTCTTTTTCTTCCTTGGCGGCTACTCGTGCACGTGTGACTCGTATTTCTTTGCGGGTGATCAAACCATTGAAAAAGACTGCGAGGACGAGGGCAAGACGAAACGCGTGATGAAGGCACTGCTGGTGGCGTGGAGGGCTGCTGTGGCCTCCGCGGAAGACGGCGCTTCAGTCTTTCTGCCGCTTGATCTCTCAGACGAATACACCGGCTGCCTGCGATGCACGAGAAAGCAGGACGCGCTGGAGATCACGCCAGGATGGTCACACATCGCGGGATATCAGGTTTCACCAGGCAATCCCGTCGACTATTTCTCCAGTGTTGAGGATTTCGATCCGGGCCATGGATGGGTGCAACAGTGGACGGTGGCCGATTTCGTCGCCAAGATCGACGAGTCGATCGCGGCACTGGATGGTCGATGATCGACCGGCAGCGCAGATTGGCGCCTGCCCGTGACATCCACGGTGCTTGCACCGGGCCGGCACACCCATCTATGTCAGTGTGCATGAATGCGCGCCGCGCGTCCCGTGCTATACCTCGGGACCCACGGGCAAGCTGCCGCTTGCCCATGCCACCCAATGTGGCGCCTCTTCACGCACGGTGATTTAGGTCGGCGCCGGTGGTACCCGCGTGCCTCCGTTCTACCCATCATCTGGCATTACACGTGCATGGCAGACCTGCGGGTGCGGTCTGCGCCAAAAACACCCCTTGCTGGCGTTGGTTGACGTGGGGTAAGGTGTGTGCTGCCGTATTCCAATCGGCGTGACGCGGAGGTCGGCGGTTGCTTTCGCGTGGTACGATCTGTCCTGAAGAAGAAAGGATCGGCTCATGGGTCCGTGGTGTATGGCGATTCTGCTGCTGGCGGGGTGGGGTCTGTTCGCGTGGTCCGCATGGCGACGGTGGAAGCTGATGATGGTGGGGGCGCCGGAGTCCCGCTGCGACAATGTCGGCGAGCGGCTCAAGCGCACGTGGATCTACGCGCTGGCACAGCTTCGCATGCGGCGGTATCCGCTGGCGGGCATCGCGCACATGCTGATCTTCTTCGGCTTTCTCGTCCTGCTGCTGCGTACGCTCATCCTGTGGGGTCGCGGATTCGACGAGAATTTCAGCCTTTGGATCTTCGGTCACGACTGGGCCATCGGGCGGATCTACTCCTTCCTGAAAGACATCTTTGCCGTGCTTGTGCTGCTCGGGTCGCTGGTCTTCGTGTACTACCGCATGATAGCCAAGCTGCCGCGCATGACGCTGAGCACCGAGGGGCTCATCATCATCTGGATCATCGTGGTGATGATGGTGGCGGATATCTTTCACGACGGGGCGATCATCGCGCGGCATCGGCAACTCGCGAGTGGTGCACAGGCGGTGGCACCGCTCGTCGTTCCGGCCGGCGACCCCGATTCCGATGCGCGAGATCTACGCAGGTTTGCGAACAAACAGCTAGATCACCAGGTCGAGGAAGATTCACCGCCGGCATTGAGTCAGCGCCGATTCGTCTGGTACGAGCCGGCCGGTTCGATTGCCGGAATGTTGTTATCCGGTTGCTCCGAGGGTTCGCTGAGTTTCATCAAGCATCTCGGCTTCTGGACGCACACCGTACTGGTGTTGATCTTCCTCAATTTGCTGCCGTACTCCAAGCACTTTCACGTTATCACGGCCATCCCCAATGTGTACACGCAGAGCCTGCACCCACCGGGGCGATTGCCGCCGATCGAGGACATCGACGGCCGGCTCGAACGCGAAGAGACGCTGGGCATCAAACGGATCGATCAGTTCAGTTGGAAGTCGATCATGGACTGGTACACCTGCACGGAGTGCGGCCGGTGTAGCGATCATTGTCCGGCCACCAAAACCGGCAAGAAGCTGTCTCCCAAGCACTTTACGCTCGACCTGCGCGATTTCCTCTACAAACACGAAAAGGCGCTCGTGGCGGCGAAGCGGGACGGGAACGGGCAAGGGGCCGCGGACGGCGAAGCGGACACACCGGAACACCACAAAGACCTTGTTGACGGTGTGATCGATCCGGAAGTGCTGTGGGCGTGTACGAGCTGCCGCGCTTGTGAGCAAGAATGCCCGGTCTTCATCACCTACGTCGACAAGATCGTGGACATGCGGCGCTACTTGGTGCAGGAACGAGGCGAATTCCCCAACGAGCTGCAATCCGCGTTTCGCAGCCTCGAGTCGGCCGCCAACCCCTGGGGCTTCCCGGCCGAGGATCGCGCCGCGTGGGCCGAAGGGTTGGATGTTAAAACGATCGCCGAGCATCCAGAGGCGGAGTATCTGCTGTGGGTAGGCTGTGCGCCGTCGTTCGACGAGCGTGCCAAGAAAGTGACACAGAAAACGGTCAAGCTGCTGCAAATGGCCGGCGTGGATTTTGCGATCCTCGGGGCCGAGGAACAATGCACCGGCGACCCGGCACGTCGGGCGGGTAATGAGTATCTCTTCCAGATGTTTGCACAGGCCAACATCGAGGTGCTCAACGGCTACGGCGTGGACAAAAAGAAAATCATCACTATTTGCCCGCACTGCTTGAATACGCTGGGTAATGAATACGTCGATTTCGGCGGGCACTACGATGTCATTCATCACACGACGCTGTTGGCCGACCTGGTGCGTGAGGGCAAACTGACACCCGAGAAGCGGATCGATAAGCGAATCGTCTACCATGACTCGTGCTATCTGGGGCGTTACAACGACGTCTACGATGCGCCGCGTGACACACTACGAAGCATCCCCGGCCTGACGGTGCTCGAACCGGCGCAGACCCGCGACCGCGGCATGTGCTGCGGCGCCGGCGGGGCGCAAATGTTCAAGGAAGAAGAACAGGGCGACACGCGGGTCAGCATCATGCGTACCGAGCAATTACTCGCGACGAAGCCGGACATCATCGCCAGCGCTTGCCCGTTCTGTACGCGCATGCTCACTGACGGGCTTGCGGACAAGGGCCAGGAGCAGATGCCGCAGTTGGATATTGCGGAGGTCTTATGGGATGCGATGGGGGAGGAAGCGACGGAGGGGAAAGCAAACGAGCAGAAAGCCTGACCAAGCGACGCAGGCATTTCGGGAAGACCCCGGAGGGGTCACGGCGTGTAGCCACGGGTGAAGCGTAGTCCGCCGTGAGGCGGACTTTAGCGCAACCCGTGGAGGGCGTTCGCGCCGAACGGCACCGCCCCGGAGGGGCGGAGGAGGAATGGCTGAGGTTTCATGGACTCATCAGCGGCGTAGGCTGGGTCGTTCGAACCACTTCGCTTTGATGGATTCGGCGGCGACAATGACTCGAACCGCAAAGCGCGCTCTGACTGTGGTCCTGTTGATTCTCCTGTTCGCTTCCGGTGCGCTGGGTACGTACGTCTGGTGGATAAGCGGGGCACTTCAGTCTGTGGTCTGGGAAACGCGCGATGCCGGACTTCGTATTCAGTATGTGCCCGGGAAAGCGATGTCCAGTCTCTTCGTTTCAGAGGAATTCACGGCGGGGAGCAAGCGCGAATGGGTATGTATCGAACCGGGAGCGACGCAACGGTTCATCGGGTCGATTGCCGTTCCGGATCCTGAAGAACTATTTGAACGGGCACGAATCCCGCGCTGGCATTCCCATTCCGCGGCGCTGTGCCGATTCTATCCGGAAGCCAACGATTCGCAGAAAGCGGAAATCCTTGGCATACTGGAGGAAGATGTTCCGCTCTCAGTGGGAATTGTCGAGTGTCTCGCCAATTTGGCGGCGCTTGGAGAGGAAGCAGAAGACGAGAATACTAGACGAATTCGCGAGCTTGTCCTCGCGACGAACAACCAATAACAAATGGGTCAAATGCCCCGCCCTACATGAAAGAGGAATCGATGACAATCGCACGAAAAATGGCCCAGTGGGCCAACGCGTTGAAGTACGAAGATCTGCCGGATAAGACTATCCACGAGGTAAGGCGTCGCGTGATCGACTCGCTGGCGACGACGTTTGGGGCGTATCGCTCGCACCCGGCCGGTGTGGCGAGGGCCAAGGCCAAGGCGGTCAACGATCCGCCGCCGGCGGCCACCGTGTGGGGTAGCAAGCACTACTGCCCGCCGGATCTAGCGGCCTTCGCCAACGGCACCATGGTGCGCTATCTCGATTACAATGATACGTACCTGAGCCTGGAGCCGGCGCATCCTTCGGACAACATTCCGGCCGCCGTGGCCGTCACGCAGACGGCAAAGAAGATGGGGAAGGATCTCATCCTGGCCACGGTGATCGGGTACGAGATTCAGTGCCGCTTGTGCGATGCGGCCAGCCTGCGCGCGGGTGGGTGGGATCACGTGACCTATGGTGCGCTGTCGACCGCGCTTCTCGCGAGCAAGCTCTGGGATTTGACCGAGGATCAGATGGAGCACGCGCTCGGGCTGGCCGGCGTGTGCAACATCACCACGCGGCAGACGCGCACCGGGCAGATCTCCGACTGGAAGGCCTGTGCCTTTGCCAACGCGGGTCGCAACGGTGTCTTTGCGGCCGACCTGGCGCGGCGCGGCCTGACCGGACCCAATGAGATCTTCGAAGGCCCCAAGGGGCTCATGAATCAGCTCGATATTCCCACCGCCAAGGACGTCGTGCTCGGATCCCACGGCGATTTCATGATTGACAAGACGTACATCAAGTTCTGGCCGGCGGAGTATCACTCGCAGTCGGCCATCGACGCATGCTTGCAACTCCGCCCGCAGATCGAGGGCAAGGAGATCGAGAAGATCCACATCGGCAGCTTTGAGGCCGCGGTCAGCATCATCGGCAGCGAGCCGGAGAAGCTCCGCCCGACGTCGCGCGAGACGGCGGATCACTCGATGTTCTACTGCTGTGCGGCCGCCCTGGTCGACGGCGACGTGACGCTCGCCACGTTCAATGATCCGCGATTGACGGATCCCAAGCTGCTGGACCTGATTGACAAGACAACGATTGTCGAGGATATCGAACTCAATAAGGGCTATCCCAAAGGCATTCCGAACGATATCACGATCACATGCAAGGACGGTACGAAAGTCAACAAACGCGTCGACTTCCCGCGTGGACACGCGGAAAACCCGATGACCGACGACGAGGTGGTCGCCAAGTTTCATCGTATGGCGAAAGGCGTGATTTCGGATGACACCGCGACGGCCATCCTCGACCAGGCGTGGAAGCTGGATCAGCTCGACGATGTGACGCCGTTGTTTGCATTCGACGTCATCGAGTAGAGTGGCGACGTCGTGCAGCAATGTAGGGCAGCGTCGTTCCTCCGCCACAGGCGGAGGGTTGACCTGCCTGGCGTGGGCGGTGGGCGGCCATCAGCTGTCAGCCATCAGCTGTCAGCCATCAGCTAATACTCCCGCTCGCTTGCGCTCTGAGCTCTGATGCCGTTACAGATTTCGCAAGGTTTGCGCACGCGGGTGCCCCATCCATTGCGCAGCCATGGGTGGGGGACGGCTCGCCGAAAGAAAAGCCCGCGTGACGAGCACGCGGGCTGTAGTATTTTTGTGACAAATCTCTGTCGCTTACGGCGCGGATCAGTATTCGCGTAGCGAATTAGAACTGGTTCCACAGATGCTGGTTGGTCACCTCGTGGTGGAACATGATCTCGCCGCGCTTGACGTTCACGCCGAGTTCCTTGGGACAGCGGTCGGCCGACATCTGCTTGAGTTCGACGTACTTGCCGTGGCTCACCTCGCCCAGGAGATCCGACGCCAGCCGGCTCGACTTGAAGAGCCGGATCGCGTCGTGAATGTTGTCGGGCAAGAATCGCGTGCGCGACCGTTTCCCTTCAGCGTCCGCGGGATCCGGCAAGGGGCCCTCCAATCCCGTCCGAAGAAGGGTGTAGAGCAGCAGGTAGGGATTCGCGTCGGGCGCGACGGAGCGGAATTCGATCCGTGATGTACGCTCGTTGCCCAAGGGGATGCGGACCATGGCCGCCCGGTTGGTGGCCGACGCCTTGATCTGATTCGGTGCCTCGAAGTTTGGATCGAGACGCCGGTACGCGTTGACGCTCGAATTCGAGACCAGGCAGATGTCGACCGCGTTGTTCAGAACACGGTCCACGAACGTCCAGGCGAACTCGGACAGTTTGCTCTCGCCGTCGGAATCGTAGAACAGGTTCTTGCCTTTCCGGTTCAGTGATAAATTGCAGTGCATACCGTTGCCGTTTACGCCCGCCACCGGCTTGGGCAGGAACGACGCGGTGAGGCCGAGACCGGCCGCAACCTGCCGGCAGATCAATTTGTACAGTTGAATCTGGTCCGCGGCGATCATCGCCTCGGAGAAGCAGAAGTTCATCTCGAACTGAGAAGGCGCGACTTCCGGATGGTCTTTCTCGTTGAGGAAGCCCATGGCACGCTGGGCCTCGGCCGCACGGTCGATGAACTGGCGGAGCGGGTCCTGCGGCAACGAATGATAATAACCGCCGGTCGAGATGTATTCGAAAGCCCCCGTTTCGTAATACGTCCGCTCCGCTTCAGTGCCTTTGAAAAGGAATCCCTCAATCTCCGGCGCGACGTGCAGGACCATGCCTTCTTTGTGGTACAACTCTTCCGTAAACTGCCGGAGCTGTGAACGGAAGTCCGATGGATAGGGCGTGCCATCCTGCGAACACACCTCGCCAAACGCGACGACCTTGCCGGGGCCAAAGATGTCGGCGGGAAGCCAGAAAAATGCCGGCCAGTCAATCGACAGTTTTAAATCTGACTCACTGATGGCGGAAAAGCCGCGGATGGACGAGCCATCGAAGGTGAGGTTGTCCGCCGATCGAAGCAGAAACTTCTTGTCGTAATCGAGCATGTGAAAGCGGCCCTCGAGGTCAGAGAAGCAAACCGTGACCGCCTTGAGACGCCGCTCGTCCGTCAAGTACTTGCGTCGTTTCTCTTCGACCGTACCGCGATCAACGCGTTCCAGACGCTCGCCTTTCACTTCGAGGTTCATCTCCTCGAGTTCTTCGTAGGGGATTTCGAGAAACGTCCGAAGGTGATTTCGTTCCAGCATAGCCCTCACAGCCTTTAGAAAGTGACTTGGCGGTTCGTTTTGCCACGAAACAAGAAATTTATACTAGTGAGAGCCTAATGTCAACTATATCAAGAAGAATTTAATATAATTTCTGGTTCGTTTATACTAAATAATGTCACAGGTGTTGGATTCTCGATCATTGACAGATCCCTAGGCCCTCGCTAGCGTACGAAAAAGGGTGGGCAAGCGATATCGGGGCTGAAATGCCCCGTTTTTTCTGCCCTGGCGCTAGGCTCGTTGGACTTTCGGAAGCGTACGAATGACCGAAACACGGCTTGAAAACACCTGCGTATTTGGGTTGAGCTGGGGCGACGAGGGCAAAGGCAAGATCGTCGACCTGCTGTCTCCCCATTTTGACATCGTGGTGCGGTACAACGGCGGTGCGAACGCCGGACATACGGTCTGCGTGGGTTCGGAGAAATACGCATTGCATCTGCTCCCGACAGGCGTGCTGCAGGAAAGCGCTGTCGGCGTGATCGGCCCCGGCGTGGTGGTCGATCCGTTGGGGGTGATGGAAGAGATGGACGGTTTGGCCGTCCGTGGCATCGACGTGGCACCCAAGCTGAAAATCAGCGAGCGCGCTCATCTCGTGATGCCTTACCATAAGGTCGAGGATCGGCTGAGCGAGCGCGCCTTGTCCGGCGATACCCGCATCGGCACGACGTCGCGCGGGATCGGCCCTTGTTATGCCGACAAGATGCGCAGGACATCGGCCATACGTTTTGCCGACCTGCTGTATGAGGACGGGCTGGCCGACCGCGTGCAATCGATTGTGGCCGGCAAGAAGGCGTACTTTCAGGCGGCGTTCGGTGATGACGAGGGTCTGGCCGCGAAGGATGTACTGGCCGTCATCGACAAGGCGCGCGATCGACTTGGCGCTTTCGTTGCGGACACGACGGACTATCTCAACAGTGCCGAGCGTTTGGGGCAGCGGATCCTCTTCGAGGGCGCCAACGGTTTGATGTTGGATATCGATCACGGGACGTACCCGTTCGTGACTTCGAGTTCGACGGGTCCGCACGGCATCGGTGCCGGCGCGGGGGTGCCCGGATCGGTATTACGGTATCGCATCGGTGTCGCCAAGGCCTATTCGACGAGGGTCGGCGCCGGACCGTTCGTGACCGAGCTTGCCGACGCGACGGGCGATCGAATTCGCGAGGCCGGTCACGAGTATGGCACGACCACGGGTCGGCCGAGGCGTTGTGGTTGGTTCGACGCCGTCGCCTGTGGTTACGCCGTCCGGATTAGTGATGCCACGCATGTGTCGCTTATGCACCTGGATACGCTGAGCGGTTTTTCGGAGGTCGGTGTCTGTGTGGCCTATCGGATCGGTAGCGAGACGATTCGGGCGTTTCCCGGTGCGTGCAGTCGACTCGAGCGCGCGGAACCCGTTGTGGAGATGATGCCCGGTTGGGACGAGGGCCTGCGCTCCGTACGTGTGTTCGAAGACCTGCCCGCCAGCACCCGGGCCTACATCGACCGCATCGAATCGCTGGTGGGCGCTCCGGTGGCCATCGTGGGCGTCGGTCCGGACCGTTCGCAAACACTGGTGCGCGAGCCGCTGAAGCGTCTGATTCCCGTTCCCGAGTCCACACTGACGTAGGGTGACATGGATAAGCCACCGCTTGATCCCGAGCAGGTCCTGGGCATAACCGCGGGCCGGCTGCCTCGCCACATCGCCATCATTATGGACGGCAACGGGCGGTGGGCGCGGCAGCGCGATTGGCCGCGGATTCGGGGCCATGAAGCGGGTGCCAAGACCGTCCGCGAGATTGTCACGCACTGCGCTCGGCTCGGCATCGAAGCCCTTACCCTCTACAGCTTCAGTACGGAGAACTGGAAGCGCCCGCAGGCGGAGGTCGATTTCCTCATGGGCCTCTACGTGCGGTACCTGATCGCCGAACGCAAGACGATCATGGACAACGACATTCGCTTTCGGCACCTAGGGCGGCGCGAAGGGCTGCCCGATTCCGTACTGGCGGAGATGGACGAGACCATCGAGGCCAGCCGTGACAACACGGGTTTGACGCTCTGTCTTGCCCTGAACTACGGGTCGCGCCACGAGATCACGGATGCCATGCGCGAGATCGCCCGTGCGGTGCAGGCCGGTCGGCTCGATCCAGAGGATGTCGACGAGGCGTTGATCGACGGCGCGTTGTATACGTCCGGCTTGCCCGATCCCGATCTTCTGATTCGTACGGCCAACGAGCGTCGCGTGAGCAACTTCCTCTTGTGGCAGATCAGCTACGCGGAGATTCACGTTTGTCCGACGCTCTGGCCCGACTTCGGCACAGCCGAGTTGAACGAAGCCATCAAGGATTTCGCCAGTCGCGAGCGTCGATTCGGCAAGGTGGATGTAGTGACCGGCGAGCCGTCCTGACGGCGGCGGCCCTTTCCGTACCGCAGGCATCCCTGCCTGCTCATTGAGCTTCGCGTACATAAGCTGAGGCATCTCGCACGGACTGTGATCTCTTCGGCATGCCACCGGATGGAATCTCCCGACGGCATGAGCTGGGCTGAGAAGGGCTGTCAGAGATGAATACTGGTCGAATTCAATACGAACCCAAGAAGCTGGCAGGGATGCCTGTGATAAGGGACGTTGAACCAAAGAGGCAGGCAGGGATGCCTGCGGTACGGGATCACGACATTCGGAAGATCAGGCACGTTCGGGCTGGATAAGGCAAGCCTTGGGTACTTGCTAGAGGCGATTAGGATCGCCACAATACGTCGTTCGCAGGGTATCGCTCGAGAATCGAGAGAGGACGGATCATGGGGCTACTTGACGGCCGAAGGGGACTTGTCTTCGGCATCGCGAACGATCGCAGCATTGCCTGTCACATCGCGGCCAATTTTCGGGCCGAGGGTGCGGTGTGCGGGTATCCCTATCTTCCAGGCGAAAAGAACGAGCGTCGCGTGCGGAAGGCGTTGGAAGCCATCGGCGAAACGGAGCCCTGGCTCGTGCCCTGCGACGTGTCGAACGACGAGGAAATTGATGACCTGTTTGCGCAAACCAAAGACCGCTTTGACACCATCGACTTCTTAGTACATTCGTTGGCATTCGCGGATCGCCAATATTTGAAGCCGGGCAAGTTCGTCGAAACGCCGCGAGAGGCGTTTGCCCAGGCGCTGGACATCTCTTCCTATTCGCTGGTGGCCGTGGCGCGGCGGGCAAGAGAGATCATGCCGCGCGGCGGGTCCATCCTTGCCATGAGCTATTACGGATCGGAAAAGGCCGTGCCCGGCTACAACGTCATGGGTGTCGCCAAGGCGGCGCTGGAGGCGTGCACGCGTTATCTGGCCCTTGAACTGGGCGAGTCGGCTATTCGCGTGAATACGCTCAGTGCGGGTCCGTTGCGCACGCTGTCATCGATGGCCGTCGGCGGTATTGACGAGATCTTCGATTGGGTCTCGCGCAAAGCGCCGCTACGTCGCAACATCGAAGGCAACGAAGTAGGCAAGACGGCGGTCTATCTTGTCAGCGACCTGTCCACCGGCGTCACCGGCGAAAACCATTTCGTCGACGCGGGGTATAACATCGTCGGACTATAGGCGCACATGAGAATTGCGCCGCGGTCCAAGGCCTCTGTCAAAGGCAGGTCGAATGAGTTGGCTCTTGTTTATGGACGAGAGCGGGCACGATCACAGTATCACGCCATACGAGGTGCGCGGCGGGTTCGCCGTGCACGCGTCGCAAGTTTGGCCGCTGACTCAGACCATACGCACTACGGAACAGTCTATCTTCGGTGCCTACCTCCACGAATTCGGCTCTGAGATTAAAGGTGCCAAGTTGCTCAAGAAGGATCGATTCAAGTGGGATCGACAAAGCCCAAGATTCGATAGCGCAACGCGAAGAAAGCACGCTCTGAATTTCTTGAACAACACGCGACAGCACCGCAAACCAAGACGCGACGAGTTTACGGCGTTCGGGCAAGCGTCGATTGCCTTTGTCGACAGTGTACTTAAATCGCTTAAAGAATATAATGCAAAAGTGTTTGCCGCGATGATACCGCGGATCAAGCGCCCAGCCAAAGCACCACCGGAGTATTTACGAAAAGACCAGGTGTTTCTGCTGGAGCGGTTCTTTTATTTTCTTGGGGCCCAACAGGAAACTGGTTTGATTGTCATGGACGGCACAGAGAAGGCAGCTGATCGACGGTTCGTTCGTCGCATGGAGCGGTACTTTGTGCTGACCGATGTCGGACGGAAGAGGACCCAGTGGATCGTGCCAGTGCCGCTGTTTGTCGAGTCGGACATGGCCTACGGCGTACAGCTGGCGGATCTCTGCATCTACTGCCTAAACTGGGGCTTACGCCTGAAGGGCATGAATGAACCCACCCGCCAAGAGATCGAGCCATTCGCCTGGGTGTTGAAGAATCTGATCTGGCATGGGGACGGGTACCGAGGGAACAGAGTATATCCAACTCACGGCGTTGTATATGTCCAAGACCCGTACGAGGGACGGTGAGAAAAAAAGGAGGTAATGCCCTCGGGGTAGCCGTAGCAGCCCCTCGGCCGAACCTCCATCTACAGTATCGCTTGTTTCGCACACTTGGTCAAGTTCTCAGACATCGGTACCGGGATAAGGTCCAATAATTTTCTAGCTCTTGGCATCTCAGCAGCGTTCTTCCCGGGTTGATCCGCGCGAGAATCGCCGTTGATTCACACTTTGCACCGCCGCGCCGCGCCGCTACCATTTGCGTGCAGTTGGGAGGGCTGCTGTAGAGCGGTCCGCCGAGGACCTCCTCGCCCGGCAGCAGTTTTTGTCTTTGTCGCTTCCCCAATGCACGTTGCTCAAATGCTATTTCATGATTGTACCCGAGCGACCGTGCAGACTGTAATAGTCTTCATCTAAACGATTCGATTTGAACGAGGGCGGGAGCCAATGCGTTTTTTTGCCAGGCGAGATCTGGACGGTTTTTTCGGGTTGTTCGTAGACAACCTGGTCCAGTTGCTGCTGATCGTGGCGCTGTGCGGCGGTCTTTGCGGTATGACGGGGGAGAAGGCCTACCTCCTCTACGCACGGATTCTGCCCGCGGCCGGCATCTCCGTTCTTTTTGGCAACCTTTTCTACGCCTGGCAGGCGCACCGTTTGGCACGAAAGCAGGGCCGTGACGATGTCACTGCGCTGCCGTATGGCATCAACACGCCTTCGCTTCTGGTATACGTGTTCTTCGTGATGGTTCCTGTCTACAACCGGACGGGAAGCCCGGAGACTGCCTGGCGCATGGGGCTTCTTGCCTGTGTCGGCAGTGGGTTGATCGAATTGCTCGGATCGGTCGTGGCCGAACGCCTGCGAAAGCACACACCGCGCGCGGCGCTGCTGTCGACATTGGCCGGTATCGCCATCGGCTTCATCTCCATGACGTTCGTGCTGCGCATCTGGTCGAGCCCGCTGATCGCCTTCGCGCCGTTGGCCATCATTCTGATCACCTATTTCAGTTCCATACGGTTTCCGCTGGGGCTACCCGGTGGTCTGGTGGCCATCGTGGTCGGTACCGGACTCGCATGGCTGCTGCCGCAGAGCTGGACGGGTCGGGCAATGAGCGGTGCCGAGGTCGCAGCCGCCATGAGCAACGCGGGTTCGTTCCTGCCGACTTGGTGCGGTGGCGAGTTGATGTCCGTGCTCAGCCTGCCGGCAGGCGAGTGGCTCGGATTCGTGTCCGTCATCATACCGATGGGCTTGTTCAACGTAATCGGCAGCTTGCAGAACATCGAGTCAGCCGAGGCCGCCGGCGATCTCTATGACACCCGGTCGTCGCTTGCGATCAACGGTGCCGGTACGATGTTGGCCGCACTGTTGGGCAGCTGTTTTCCCACGACGATCTACATCGGTCATCCGGGCTGGAAGGGGCTCGGGGCGCGGGCGGGCTACTCCGTCCTCAACGGCATTGTCATCGCGCTGCTCTGCCTTACGGGTACGACGGCGGTGGTCAACGCGCTGGTACCCATCGAGGCGGGGATGGCCATTGTGCTGTGGATCGGAATCGTCATCACCGCACAGGCGTTCCAGGCCACGCGACGCGAGCATGCGCCGGCGGCGGCGATCGGGCTCTTTCCCGCCGTGGCCGGCTGGGGCGCGACGGTGGTCATCGGGGCGTTCACGGCGGCCGGTGGTGCGACGATCCAATCGATCATCGAACTCGGGCGCGGGCAGGAAGTGAGCGGTTTTTCGCTACACGGAATGATCGTGCTCGAGCGGGGCTATATCTTCACCTGCATGGTGTTGGCCGCCGTGGCGGCACACCTGATCGACAGGCGATTCTACAGCGCGGCGGTCTGGTCGCTCGCCGGGGCGGTGATCACTTGGCTGGGCCTCATGCACGCGTACCAACTCTCGGGCAATATCGTGGATTTCTATCTGGTGTCGACGGCAATCGTCGAAGGTGCGATCCGGTATGACGCGGTGGATCTCGCCATAGGCTACGCCATCATGGCACTCGTATTCGTGATCGTGGGAATCTCGGCCAAACGGCATCACGACATCGATTCCTGACGAGTAGGTCACGTGGTTCTCCCGACTGTGCCGGGAGGTTCACCTGCCTTGCCAGGCTGGCAGGTCAACGCTCCACCTGCGGTGGACCAACGACCTGCCCTACCGTTTTTCACGTCCGCCGATTCTGTCACGCACACCAACGGGACTCCTGGCTTGGCCGTCTCTGGTCTATTCAACCCATTTGTTGTAGAAAGTATGGGGCCAACGCGGGCATGGCTCGGTACTCGTGTACTGCGTCGTGGTTGCCAAAACGTGGGTGACGAATGACAACTGCCTTCTTCGATTGTTTCAGCGGCGCGGCCGGCGACATGATTGTCGGGGCGCTCGTCGACGCCGGTGCAGACGCGGCGGCACTACAGGATGCCCTGTCCACGCTCGGGTTGGAGGGGTACTCGCTCTCGATAGAGAAGGTACGAAAGCAGGGCTTTGCGACCACTCGATTCGACGTGGCCCTCGATCCGGATAAAGCCCAACCTCATCGTCATCTCGCAGACATCGTCGCGATCATCGACGCGTCGAGCCTGCCGGAACGCGTACGGCAGAACGCCAAGGCTGTGTTTGAAAAACTCGCCGTCGCCGAGGCAGCGGTACACGGGACCAGTGTTGATAAGGTCCACTTTCACGAAGTCGGTGCCGTGGACGCCATCCTGGATGTCGTGGGGGCGGTCCATGCTCTGTACTTACTCGGTGTTGACCGGGTCGTATGCTCGCCGATCGCGGTGGGCTCCGGAACCGTCACCTGTGCCCATGGCGTGATGCCCGTACCGGCGCCGGCTACGGCGGAACTGTTGAAGGGAGTGCCCACGTACGCAGGCTCGGAGCCAAAGGAACTCACCACACCGACGGGTGCGGCCATCCTGACCTCATTGGCTGCGGAATTCGGATCGCAGCCTGCGATGCGCGTGTCCGGCGTCGGCTACGGAGCGGGCACTCGGGAAGGCGAGGGACTGCCCAACGTACTTCGCGTCATGGTAGGGGATACCGAGACCGCAAAAACCGACACCGTGGCCGTTCTGGAAACCAATATCGACGATGCCACACCTGAAATCGTCGGTTTCGCCCTGGAGCGGCTCCTGGAAGGGGGTGCACTGGACGCGTACGCAGTGCCGATACAAATGAAGA